>Ga0153981_1000105_pt1 | contig 24187 bp, 14 predicted proteins | sample TSGA065MetaG_FD_104714 | JGI IMG/M metagenome (GOLD analysis project Ga0153981, IMG submission 104714) | Attine ant fungus gardens microbial communities from Georgia, USA - TSGA065 MetaG | ecosystem: Host-associated > Fungi > Mycelium > Unclassified | place: USA: Georgia, Magnolia Springs State...
ATTTCAGCGCGCGGACGCCGTGCGCCCACAGGGTTTCCTGCGTGTTGCTGACCAAAGGTTGTTCATAGAAAGATTCCTCGCCGGGAGCCAGCAGACGCGATTCGAGGTATGGCACGATTTCTTTTGCCACCGCGCCATCACCGGTCACGGCAATGTAATGACTGATTGCCAGCGGCAGCCACAGATAATCGTCCGAGCAGCGCGTGCGGACGCCATTGCCGGTCGGTGGATGCCACCAGTGCTGGACGTCGCCTTCAATAAACTGCCGCGAGGCGCACAGCAGGATCTGCTCGCGCATACGTTGTGGCGCGGCATGCGTCAGCGCCAGCGTATCCTGCAACTGATCGCGGAAACCAAACGCGCCGCCGGACTGATAATACCCGCTGCGCGCCAGTATACGGCTGGCGAGGGTCTGATAAATCAGCCAGCCGTTAGTCAGTAAATCGACGGATTTATCCGGCGTGGTGATCTGAATTTTATCCAGCACCTGATGCCAGTGATGATGAACGCGATCCAGCTCAGCCTGTGCTGCGCCTTCCTGGAAGAACTGATGGATCAGCGCTTCGGCGTCTCCGGCGTTTTGCCCCAGACCCAGCGCAAAAGTAAAGGTGCGCTGATCGCCGTCAATCAGCGTGGTCGCTGACTGTACCGCGCCGCAAGGATCAAGCATTGCGCCGGTTTTATCCGACAGGCGCTGCGTCTTCATTGCTGCGGGTGATGCGGCGGAACCTGTTCTTCCGAGGAATTCACGGCGGTCGCCGCTCACGGAACAATGTGCGCCGGTCACGGCAAAAAAGGCCGTGCGCGGTGAGCCGTTGCTGGTGTAATGATTGGTCGCCAGCACGCCGCAGCCCTGCACAACGTGTGCCGCCGAGGTGACAATATGCATGGCTGATTTCACCCGCAGATCGGCCATCACCCACTCGACGTAACCGGTCACCGAAAGCCTGCGCGGCCTGCCGGAAACGTTGGTCAGCGTCAGCATGATCAGTTTGACCGGTGCGTGCTCAGCGACCAGCACCGTCATTTCGCTGCTGATCCCCCGTTCGGTATGCTCGAAAACGCTGTAACCAAAACCGTGTCGCGTCACGTAGCCGCCGGGTCCTCGCACGGGCAATGGTGCCGGAGACCATACGCTGCCGGTCTCTTCATCGCGCAGATAAAACGCTTCGCCGGAACTGTCGCTGACCGGGTCGTTCTCCCACGGCGTCAGGCGGTATTCATGGGCATTTTCATACCAGGTATAAGCCTGACCACTTTCCGAAATCACCGAGCCAAATTCCGCATTCGCAAGCACGTTCGACCATGGCGCAGGGGTATTTGCTCCGTCGTTGAGGACTATCTGATATTCACGCCCGTCCGGTGAGAATCCACCCAGTCCGTTGAAGTAACTGAGGTCACGTGGAGGAGCCGTGACCGGCTGATTGTCGTTTAGCGTGCGTACCGGCAGTAAAGCGGGCAGTGAAACATGCGGTAGCTGCATGCGCTGATTCAGCTGATCTGCCAGCGACCCGCGGCGGTCGTCGATCACCACGCGGGCGACGCTCATCAGCAGTGTGCGGTCGTCCTGCGTCATCTGTTCGCCATTACGGACAAAAATGCCGCCCGGAATATCGGTCTGGCTGGAACCCGCGCCGGACGCCACCAGGCTGAGGATCTGGTTTTGCAACGCCTGCTGGTAGCCGCCGGAATCATTACACAGAATCACCAGATCGACTTTCAGCCCTTTCAACCGCCAGTAATGGTGCGCACGGATCAGCAACGTCACCAGCCCGATATTTTCATTGCTGGTCATTGTCAGCAGAACCACCGGCAAATCGCCGGAAAGCGATTGCCCCCACAGGCCGGATTGCCCGCGACGGTTAGCGCTGACCGCCTGCGCATCGCCGCGCATTTCCTGACTGGCGAACAGAATGGCACCGGCCAGCCGGTTAAACAGCCCCGCGTCTTCCTCGGTGGCATTCAGCTGACGCAGCACCACCTGACTGTGCGACCAGGTGATTTCAAATACCCGATCAGCAATATGGTGATCGCGGTATTTTTCCAGCAACGCCAGACTTTGCAGGCGGGTGTCGGCAATCCCGTAAACCATATCGATGATGACCGGCACACCAGGTTTCAGGCGGATGCGCTGACGGATTGCCATCACCGGATCCAGCACCGCTCCGGCGCTGTTACTGAGTGCCCCGGCACGGCGTAATGCCTGCGGATTGGAGGCCGTATTGCCGCGCCCGATAAACTGCGCGCGGTCAGTTTCAAATGACGTTTCCCGCTCGACGGAACCGTGGATCGCCATCATGTGGAACATCCACGGGCACTGTTCTTCCGGCTCGCGCGGGCGGCGATGGCACAGAATCCCTTCCTGCGCGGGCATCAGTTCAGTCTGCACAAACAGATTGCTGAATGCCGGATGCGCCGCGTCATTAGCCGCTGGTGCCAGTACGACTTCGGCATAAGTGGTAATTTCCAGCTCACGGGCATGGCGGCCATGATGCGTGACCGTCATCCGGCGGATTTCGACATCATCTTCCGGTGAAACCACGATATGCGTCTGCATTGTCAGCGAACCGTGAGTGCGGCGGAACTCGGCACCGGCATCGGTCAGTACGGCGTGATACGTGCCCTTTTGTTTGCCGAGCGGCTGCCACGTATTGCTGGTGACCGTGCCGGATTCCGGATCACTCAGATAACAGAATATCCCCCGGTCATCGCGCGTCGCATCTTCCCGCCAGCGTGTCAGCGTCAGGTCTTTCCAGCGGCTGACGCTGCCGCCCGCCTGCGTCACCATCAGATGATAATTCGTATTGGAAAGCAGCTGAACTTCCGGTGCCGGGCTGTCGGCGTTGCTGAATTCGCGCAGCTCGATATTTACTTTTTGCAGCGTGCTGTCGTGGGATTCGAAATGACGGCGCGGGCTGTAAAGCTCCACGGCGTCCGGTACGCGTTCCTGCAAAAGCAGGCGCGCAGACTGGAATGCCGCATTCGCCGCAAAGCGGGCGTTCATGGGCGCATCGAGCAGCACATTCGCCAGCGCCAGAAAACCCATGCCCTGATGGTGAGCCATGTACGAGCGCACCACGATGTAAATCTGCCCGCGGATCAGGCGAGACGGCGTGTAGTCGAGCGCGTCATAAAAACCGTATTCGCCGCGTGCGCCGCGATTTTCCAGCTCAGCCAGATTGAGGCAGGCTTCCTGTGGCCGGATCATCAGCGCCATCAGCGTGGCGTAAGGCGCGACGACCATGTCTTCGGCGAGCCCGCGTTTCAGCCCGAGGCCGGGCACGCCAAACGCGTGATACTGATAATTCTGGTTGAGATCAAACGCGGCATACGCGGACTCCGAAATCCCCCACGGAACCTTGTTCTCTCTGCCCCAGGCAATTTGCCGGTCAACCGCGGTCTGGCACATCTGCACCAGCAGCGTGTCCGGATACGCAGGCATGACCAGCTGCGGCATCAGGTATTCAAACATCGAGCCGCTCCACGACATCAGCGACGGTTGCTTGTCGATCACCGTGAATAACCGGCCCAGCGCGAACCAGCTTTTTTGCGGCAACTGATTGGTGGCAATGGTGACGTAATTGGTGAGGCGGATTTCCGACGGCAGCAGATCGTATTTCCCGCTGTCCATTTTATGCGCGTCGCAGTTATAGCCGACGGTCAGCAGATGAGTGTTTTTGTCGTAGAGGAACTGGAAATCCATGCGCGCATGGTCGTTCAGGCGTTTCTCCAGCTCACGGATGATGTCAAGCCGCTGACGCGCCAGCCCGATCGCGCGGGATAAATCCGGCTGCGTTCGTGCATCCTGTTGCGCCAGCCATTGCAATGAAGGCAGGACGCTGCTTTGCACTTCCGGCGGGAACACACCATAAAACTCAGTCCACTCTTCCAGACCGGCGTCAATTTGTGCGGCCAGACGTTGCAGCCAGACGCCATCTGCAGGCGTGATCAGCGCGCGCATTTCCCGCAAAGGATCCAGCGCCTGCACGTTTGCCGCAGTATGCGGCATCAGCTGGCGGAGTTTGTTCAGCACCGGCATTGGCGTCTGCTTTTCGGCCATTTGCAAGGTATCTTCCAGCCCGGTCAGCCACTGTCCGATATCCATCGCAGGCAGCGTGCGCCACAACCGTAAACCGGTGCTGAGCGTCAGTAAATGCCCGGCCAGATTGCCGCTGTCCACGCTCGAAATGTAGCGCGGATTCAGCGGTTCCAGCGTGCGCGTGTCGTACCAGTTATACAGATGACCGCGATAATGCTCGAGTTTGTCGAGCGTATCCAGCGTCAGGCTGGTGCGTTCCAGCACCTCTTTTTGCGTGAGGTAGCCGAAATCCCACGCGGTAATATTGGCCAGCAAAGAAAGGCCGATATTGGTGGGTGACGTGCGGTGTGCAATGGTGGGCTGCGGGATTTCCTGGAAGTTATCCGGCGGCAGCCAGTTTTCAGTTTCCGTGACGAAATCTTCGAAGAAAGCCCAGGTCTGGCGCGCAGTCTGGCGCAGGAAAGCGTGTTGCAGAACATTGAGATCCGGCATCTCACGTTTTGCTGGCTGACTGAGCCAGCACAGAATGCGCGGCGCCAGAAACCACAGAATGCCCAGCGGCAGTGCGAATGCCAGCAGCGGCAGATGGGAATACGCCGCCACTAAAATTACCGCCACACCGGCCAGCGGGTTGGCCCACATCCGGCGATAAAAATATTCCGGAGAATGCGCCCGGCTTTGGGCACCAATACTCACGCTTGCCCATTCGTGCAGTTTGCGATGGCTGACGTTCAGCCGCCACAGCGTCAGCAAAATTGCCTGTACGGAGTAAACCGCTTCGTGCGGCAAAGTCATCAGGTGCAGAAAAATACGCGAGACCCGGCTGACGGTGGCAGAAAATACGCTTTTCAGATGCGGGATCAGCGCGCGTCGCGGGCCTTTATTGAACAAATCCAGCACCAGCGCAACCCCTGCGGGGAACAGCAACATAAAGCTGATAAAGCCGAACCAGTAAAGCTTGTTGGGCACCAGAATCAGCGTGCTGAAAATGAGGATTAATAAGGCGGGCGCGACCAGACTGCGGCGCAGGTTATCAAACAGTTTCCAGCGTGAAAGCAGGGTCAGCGGATTGCGGGCGCGCTGGCCGTCTTCCTGGGTCACCCGTAAACCCAGCCAGTTCAGAAGCTGCCAGTCACCGCGGATCCAGCGGGTTTTACGCGCCACATCCGCCAGATAATGGTCAGGATATTGCTCGTATAACACCACATCGCTGAGCATCCCGGAGCGGGCGTAACAGCCTTCCAGTAAATCATGGCTGAGCACCAGATTTTCCGGGCAGGTATTTTCCGTGGCCTGAATAAAGACATCCACGTCGTAAATGCCTTTCCCGACAAATGAGCCTTCGCCGAATAAATCCTGATAGATATCGGACGACATGGACGAGTACGGATCGTTTCCCGGCACGCTGCTGCATAACGCAGCGTAACGCCCCTGCCCGTTTTCCGGGATTTCTTCCGCTAGTCGTGGCTGGAGAATGGCGTAACCGGAAACCACCCGCTGAAGCTTTTCGTTGTACACCGGATGATTCAGCGGATGCGCCATCGCAGCCACCAGCTGATGCGCCGTCGCGCGCGGCAGAACCGTATCGCTGTCGAGCGTAATCACGTATTTCACCTGCCGCAAATGTTCCTGCGTGCTGCCTTCAATCAGCGAGAACGGCTGGCCCTCATCGCGCAGCCAGCGGTTCAGCGCATTCAGTTTACCGCGCTTACGCTCATACCCCATCCACACGCCCTGCGCCGTATTCAGTTCACTGTCGCGATGCAACAGCGAAAACCGTGCGCCCGGCGTGGCGGGATAACGGCGGTTCAGGGACTGGATCTGGCGGGTGGCGTAAATCAGCAGCGCGTCATTTTCAGGATTATCGCGTTGAGTGCTGTCATGGAAATCACTCAGCAGCGCGAAATTCAGGTGCGCGAGCATGTTGCCGATGTAACACACCTCGAGGCTGTTAATCAGCGCATCAATATTTTTCTGGCTGCCCAGCAGACAGGGAATGACCACCAGCGTACTGGCGTTTTCAGGAATACCCCCGGCGAATTCCAGACGCGGCAACGGTTGCGGCGTGCGGCTACGGGTGGTGATTTCACTGAGAAGATTAAGCGCAAACTGGCTGGCGACCAGCACCACAGGAATCAGCAGCGCCCACCAAAGCCAGTGCAGCGCCGGATGTGCTGAGCGGTAAAGCGCATCGGCGGTAACGGCCGTGGTCAGCAGCAACAGACTGCCGAGCCACGAAAGCAGTGGCGTCTGGCTCAGTCTGGCGCGTATACGGGTGATCAGGGAAGAACGGGCGTTGAGATCTTTCTCTAACGTTTTTCTCCCGGCATCAATCAGATAGTAGCCGACGTGTTGTTGCTGATAAGAACCCGTTGCCTCGCGGGCCAGAGCTACGGCGCGGGCGGCGACAAAGGCTTCGTCATGACGGGAATTGCGTGAGAGACGTTCAATCTGATGGCGGTAATTATCGCGGGTATCAAAATGCATCAGCGGATAAATCCCGGCCGGGTCGCCGTGCAACGTCTGCTCCACCACGCTGAGATTTTCGGCAAAATCAGCCCAGTCCATTTCGGTCAGCTGGCGTAAACCCATAATGCTGTTGCTGACAGAAAGCTGATTAGCGGCCAGCTGCTGGTTAAATTTGTCGATCACTTCACGTTGCGTCAGCCCGACTTCGCTAAGGCGTTGTTCCACCCAGGTCAGCGGCAGCGCCAGCATCGAGCCATGCCCTTGTAAGCGGCGCACCAGTTCGGCGACAAACGCGCTGGTGCGCGGCGGATTGGTGCGCGCCATATCGGCGATAATAATGATCTGACCGGACGGATCGTTTTCAGCGCTGTCTTGCAATTTATTGACCCAGTAATCGGCCAGATTGCGTTCCTGCTGGGCATTCGCCACTTCAATGCTGACGCGGCGCAGATTCTCAATCAGCGCCAGCCGCAGCATGCCGGGAAATGCCCACAGCTCGCCGAGCGTCAGCGGTTTGACGCTCTGATAGGTGGTAAAAAATCGGGTGAGCGTGGTGACATCCAGAAGCCCGTCACTGTGGCTGACGACTTCCGTGGCGATGTCATATATACGCGGGCAGAAATGTGGAGCGCCGAGCGACGGCAGGCCTTTGCCGAAGTTTTTCGGCAGCAACTGACGTACCAGGCGGATTTGTTCTTCAATCAGATAAAAGTTATCGAGCAGCCATTCACCGGCCGGCGTGATGCTCGCTTTCTCTCCGTTGCTTAAAATCAGACAACTTCGGGTCAGGACTTTTTCATTATCATCGAGGCGTTTAAGCAGGTAATACGGGAGTTTTTTACCGGAGAGCTTGTGCGAGAGCGCCAGTTTCCCGCCGTAGCGTTCCATCTGATCTGCCGAGAAAAGCTCTGTGCGGATCGGCACCGGTTGCTCCAGCGCGCTGGCCCGGTGACGCCGCGTGATTGAAATAACAGGCGGTGCGCGTTTGCTTTTGAACCAGTTAATGACAGTCTTTTTCACATCTTCATACCATACGCGGACCCGAGAAGGCAGTTGCCTGAGCTGCGATTAGAGTTCACATAAAAAGGAGAGAGGGTAAAGGTCAGGGAGGCAGAACGGGTTTATCACCCGCAGCGGGCAATACTTTTCATACTAGTCTTTTTAGTGGTAGTCAGTGGGTTTATTTTCCACATCACAACATATTTACAGAGCGGACATCTCTGTGTAATATCGCCGCCAGACATCAGGGTGCCCGCCCTTTTGCGTAAGCGTTAACGTCAACCAACGCACTTTCTGCAGGATAATCCTGCTCATTGTGCGGTGTATTTATGACTCAGCCTCAGACGTCGTCGGCGCGTCCTTCGTCAATTGCCAATTCTGCTTTTTTCCTGTTTCTTATCCTTCTCACGGCAGCGAATTTACGTTCCCCGATCACCGCAACCGGTCCGGTTCTGGCAGATATTTGCGCGATGTTTGGACTGAGTGCTTCAGCCGCCGGGCTGCTCAATTTTATCCCTTTGATCCTGTTTGCGGCTATTGCGCCGCTGGCTTCCTGGTGCGGAAATAAAACCGGACTGGAGAAAAGTTTATGGGTCGCGGTTTGCCTCATCACGCTGGGCTCTGTGGTGCGCGTGATGCCGTATGCCAGCGGATTGTGGGCCGGCACCGTGATCCTCAGCACCGGGATTGCTGCGGCAAACGTGCTGCTTCCGCCGTTAATTAAGCGCGATTTTAAACACCATACGACCAAATATATTGGCCTGTATGCCTCAACCATGGCGATTACTGCCAGTCTTGCCTCCGGCATCGCGGCTCCTTTGCAGCACATCAGTGGTTTTGGCTGGAGACTGTCGCTCGGCATCTGGATTGTCCCTGCCCTTATCGCCACCGTCGCGTGGCTGCCGCTGTTGAAAAATACGCAACCGCGTGAATTATCGCGTCAGCAGGCGGCGCCTGGCCGGTTGAAATCACCGTGGAAATCAATGCTGGGCTGGCAGGTTTCTTTGTTTATGGCGCTTCAGTCGATGGTTTTTTACACCCTGATAGACTGGTTCACGCCTTACGCCAGTTCACACGGCATCAGCCAGGAAAGCGCGGGCTGGATGTTATTTGTCTATCAGGCGGTGGCGATCGTGGCCAATCTGGTCTGCATGACGGCGCTGAAAAAATACCGGGATCAGCGCGGGCTCAGTTTTATCGCCTCACTGGCCATTTTCACCGGATTAGCCGGGCTGCTGATCTTCCCTGCTTTGCCCTTGTTGTGGCTGGTTATTGCCGGTCTTGGCGCTGGCGCTTCCATGGTGATTTGCCTGTCGTTATTTAATCTGCGGGCGACCGACCACCGCCAGGCAGCGGCACTTTCCGGGATGGCGCAATGCGTGGGGTATGGCGTGGCGGCGCTGGGGCCGTTAGTTTTTGGCATGCTGCACGAAGTCAGCCACAGCTGGACGGTGCCTTTGATTGTGCTGACGGCAGTTAACGCGCTACAGCTGGTGATTGCCCCGCTTGCAGGTCGCGCCAAACATATCGGGTAAACGGACGTCACTTTTAAAATTTGTTGTTAAAAAATTCAGGCGGATTTCTCCGCCCGTTTTTTTCGTAATTTGTCACATCACCGTTTTAGCTGATATCTGCGCCGTTGGTGGCGATCACTTTCTGATACCAGTGGAAAGATTTCTTCTTGTAACGGTTGCCGGTGCCGGAGATTTTGTCATCGAGATCGACATAAATCAGGCCGTAGCGTTTGCTCATCTCGCCGGTGGACATACTCACCAGATCGATACAACCCCATGGCGTGTAACCCATCAGATCCACGCCGTCTTCAATGGCTTCTGCCATCGCAGCGATATGCTGGCGCAGGTAGTTGATACGGTAATCATCGGCGATAAAGTGGTTTTCATCCGGCTTATCGACGGCACCTAACCCATTCTCAACAATAAACAGCGGCTTTTCATAGCGGTCGTAAAGCTGGTTCAGCGCGATGCGCAGGCCCACCGGATCGATTTCCCAGCCCCAGTCGCTGGCTTCGAGGAACGGGTTACGCGCGCCACCGAGCAGGTTGCCTTGCGCGGACACCGCGTCGGGATTAGTTTTGTTGATGGTTGAAGACATGTAATAGCTAAAACCAATGTAATCCACCGTGTGCTGTTTAATCAGCGCCAGATCGTCCGGCTGAATGTCCAACACGACGCCCTGCGATTCCCATAAACGTTTGGCGTAGTACGGATATTTACCGCCCGCCTGCACGTCCGCGCAATAGAAGTTAAACGCCTGTGTCTCTTTCAGGGTTTCCAGCTGGTTCACCGGATTGCAGTCATAGGCGTAATGGGTGGCGAACAGGATCATGCAGCCGATCTGAATCTGAGCATTCGTTTCGCGGGCAATTTTGACCGCCAGGCTGCTGGCCACGAACTGGTTATGCCATGCCTGGAATTTGGCCTGAGCTTCCAGCGCGCCGGTTTTGACCGTCAGCCCCTGGCTCATGATCGGGAAATGCGCCGCACTGTTGATCTCGTTGAAGGTCATCCAGTATTTCACTTTATGACCAAATCGCGTCAACACCGTGCGGGCAAAACGCTCAAAGTGGCCGATCAGTTCACGGTTTTTCCAGCCACCGAATTCGGTCGCCAGATGCAGCGGCATTTCGTAGTGGGAAAGGGTAATTACCGGCTCGATACCGTGCGTGATACAGGCGTCAATCACCTTGTCATAGTGCGCCAGACCGGCTTCGTTCGGCTGTTGTTCAATGCCATCTGGATAGATGCGTGTCCAGGCGATAGAGAAGCGGTAACATTTGAAACCCATTTCCGCAAACAGGGCAATATCTTCCTCAAAACGATGATAGTGATCGATGCCCTTGTGGTTCGGATAGGTGTATTTTTCGGTATCCAGCGTGAAATCAAATTCTGCTGAAGAAACAATGCGCAACCGGTCTTTACCGCCGGGAATGGCATCAACAATCGACAGCCCTTTGCCGTCCTGATCGTACGCCCCTTCAACCTGATTGGCCGCTGTCGCGCCGCCCCACATAAAGCCTTGCGGAAACTTCTCTTTCATAAAAAACTCCCTTGAACAGTCAAAATACCAATGCGTGAATAGCGCTGCGAATGAGGATGCCGATGATCGCGCCCGGTAGCGCAAAGCGGAACAGCCGGACGAAGCGGCTGGCGATCCCCAGAAAAATACCGATACCGGGTAAATCGAGCGTCTGGATCAGAAAACCACTGGAAGCATTGACCTGCTGTGGGGAAAAAAGCCCGCGATGAATCAGGTCAGACACCACGCCGTAATAGGCGGTGCCGCCCGCAAGCATTTTGGTCAGCGTGGGCAGAACGTACACGTCTGAAATACTGAAATATCCCAGCACTGGCCCGAGCAGACGGGTCAGAAACTCAATCGCCCCGGCTTCTTTTAAAATACCGACGACGGTCAGCGAGAGGATCAGCATCGGCACAGAACCCAGCGCCAGACGGATTGCATCCGAGCCCGCGCCGTTAATGATGGCGATCAGCCCTTTGCCGGCCTTGTCTTCCAGCGGATTACCTTCACGTTCCGGTGCGGTGGCCGAAAGACGACGGCCAAACAGATAGTAGGTCGCACTGGCTGCGCCGAGTCCACCGACAATAGAAATGAAAATCGCCGCGCCCCAGTGCAGGCCGTAAGGAATAAGCGGATAAAACACGTTGCCCTGCCCCATGGCAAAAAGCATGGCCAGCGTGGCGGCGAGATGGCGGTCGGACGTCCCTCTCTTTTCCATCAGCGCCAGTGACGCCAGCGGTGCCGCGAAACTCACAAAATTCAGCTGGATCAGGGCAAATACTGCCATACCCGTGACGCCAAAAGGGCGTAAAACCGGCGTCACCAGCCGGACAATCCCGTCGAGAACGCCACGAACTTCCAGGTACTTCATGATGATCAGCATGACCACCATGATTGGGATCAGCGTGTAAAGCGCCACGTTAACTGAGGCTTTCCCCGCCGAGAGAATGATCCCGATAATGTCCATTACCCGCTCCGCAAAAATAAATTGCCAGTAACATAGCGCCAACCTGACGTGTTGTCATGCGGTTGAGCAATGATAAAAAAGCGGCTAACGTAACTGAACGCCTGTCAGCTTCTATGAAAACAGTCAACACGGTAAACCGGCTAACCCGCTCATTTGCCGGACGATCTCAGGAGATTTCCATGTCAGATAAAGTGTCCGCCCAATGTCATTGCGGTTCGGTTGTCTTCAGCGCCGTACTGACTGATGGCTATAACAACGTGCTCCGCTGCAATTGTTCGTTCTGCCGTATGCGCGGGGCGGTCGTCGTCCCGGCTCAGGAAGTGGATGTGATCAAGGGCAAGGACTTGCTTACCGAATACCGGTTCAACACCGGCGAAGCAGCCCATTTCTTCTGCTCAGTTTGCGGGATTTACACCTTCCACCAGCGCCGTTCCAATCCTGAATTCTATGGCGTGAATGTCGCCTGTATCGAAGGCGTATCGCCGTTTGATTTCCCGGTGGTCAGCGTCAGCGACGGCATTAATCATCCAAAAGATGGCGGTAAAGGCGGCGTGGCGGGATATATTCGTTACGAGCCGAAATAAATACGAGACGAAGTAATCTGGCTCTGAAAACTAACAAAAATGGCGTCCCGGTAACGCCATTTTTATTTTATCAAATAAAGTCGCGTCCCGTTTAAATGACAGCGGCCCGTTATCTTTACGGGTTTATCTTTTCTGAATTTACCCTGACATTGTTGTTTCTCTTTTTCTGTCCTAATGTTTTTCCCGAGAATAATTTCTCTCTATGGACAAATAAAATTGCAGCGTAGTTTTGCAAATTTATTCGCATTTCAATTTTGCGTGGAGAATTATTGTGACTAACACAACTGTTGCTATTTCAGAAAGTGATTCAGCGGCTTTGCATTTATTAGAGCAGGCAATGGGATATACCTTTCAGGCGTCACTGCGCGCCGTGGCGGAGTTATGCGTTGCTGATTGTCTGGTCAAAGGCCCTAAAACGCCCGATGTACTGGGCAAAGAACTGGGCGTCAACCCGCGGCAACTCTACCGTGTAATGCGGATGGTGGCGTCTAAGAATATCTTTAAGGAACATGAAAACGGTGAGTTTTCCCTGACGCCTTCCGCCGAATTCTTACGTTCAGACGTCCCCGGTTCCCTGCGTGCGGCAGTATTAATGCTGACGCATGAAACACTCTGGCTTCCGCTCGGAAATGTTATAGAAAATATTCGCGGCGAATCCGCCTTTAAAAATCGTTACGGTATGAATTTCTACGAGTATTGGGCTCAGGAAAGTGCGCATGACGGTATTAATGATTTTGACCGGGGAATGTCATCCATGTCTTCGATTGAAAATAACTTCATCGTTCGGAGTTATCATTTCCCTGATAAATCAACCGTCGTGGATATTGCCGGTGGCATGGGCGGATTATTATTAAAAGTGTTGCAACATAATCCGACGCTGCACGGTATTTTATTCGATCAGCCGCAGGTCTTGCCTAAAAACCGTCTCAGCGAGTTGGGCGATGATTCCCGCTGGGAATTGCATCCCGGCAGTTTCTTTGAATCCTGCCCGACGGCGGATTTTTATATGTTGAAATACATCACGATGGACTGGCCGGAAGAACAGGCGCGCAACATACTACGCACCTGCCGCAATGCCATGCACGCCGGTTCGAAGCTGCTCATCATGGAACCGGTCATTCCGCGCGGAAACGCCTGGCACGGCGGCAAGGAAGTCGATCTGCTTTTGCTGGCAAGTTTTGATGGCGGGCAAACGCGTTCCGAAGATGAAATCAAAGCGTTGCTGGCGGATGCCGATCTCAAACTGAACCGCATTATTGATACAGGTTGCTACGTCTCGATTGTTGAAGCGGAAATTCGCTGATTTCTGGCGGGAAAACGTTGCGCAGATGCAGTGATAAAGGGGCACGCGGGATATTGCCAGTGCGTGCCCCTTCTGTTTCCGTCGCTCTTTGGCAAAAAAGTCAGGCGGCTTTCACTGCGCGGGCTTTTTTCGGTGCAGGTGCTGCTTTTTCTTCCGTTTCTGCATCCGCTTCGATGTGTTCCACGGCTACAGGCTCTACGGTTTCTTCAGTGGTCTCGTCAGCAACGACCGCTACGGTTTCCGGTAATTTACTGGTGCGCAGGATATGCTGAACGGCATCTTTTTGCTCGGCGAGGTGCAGCGCGATATTTTCCGCCAGCACTTCGTCAATCTCAAGCCCGCTCTGCGATAACCACTCGGTGAAGGTATCTGCCATATCGAGCATCTTGTCGTAAGCGTCTGCATCTTTTTTATTGGCAAATGTCATTTTCTCTTCACCTTTTCTGACGACAACAAATTTTGTTTCAACAGCCATGACTCGCTCCTTATACTGTAATTATATACAGCATATTAATGATGAGTGCAGGATACAACATTCAGCCAGCTTTTTACAGCCCGACTGTATGAAATCTCGACCGGCCTGCGCTACATTCGTACGGTGATCATTAAAACAACCGAAACTCGCGGAGAGTACAGTGACAGCAACCGACGTATGCCAGTGGACAAAAGGCGCATTCCATATCACCACGGATAAAACCGCGCAGGATATTCCGGCGATCCATCGTTACCTGACCCGCTCAACGTGGGCTGCCGGAATTGACGAGCAAACCGTGCGCGATTCCGTTGAAAACAGTCTCAACTTTGGTCTGTTTGAAGGCGAAAAACAAATCGGTTTCGCCCGCTTTATCACTGATTACGCCACCTTTGCTTACCTGTGCGACGTCTATGTGCTGGAAGACTACCAGGGTAACAACCTCGGCGGCTGGCTGGTCGAATGCTGCCAGTCGCATCCGGTTTCCGCGCGCCTGCGCCGCATGGTGTTGTTCACCACCACCGCGCCCTGGTTGTATGAAAAATTTGGTTACGAACCGGTAAACAGGCCGGATTATGCGTGGGCGATAACCCGGCCTGATATTTATCGAAAGAAAAGTGACTTGAATGAGGAGGTGTAGCGTTTTGTTTACCGGCTGGCCAGCTGCGTTGTCAGGGTTTCAATCCGCTCGGCCAGCTCTTTGGTCAGCGAGGTCAACTCAATGTTCTGCTGGACTAAAACCAGTAACTGGGCGGAATTTTCTTCAGCCACAGTCTGACGTTTTGCCATCGCATCATCCAGATCTTCACGGTGCTGAGCATCCGTCAGCGCGTGTGCCTGGTCGCGTTCGGCCTGACGGGTCTGCGCCAGTAAAATCAGCGGTGCCGCGTAAGCTGCCTGCAAACTGAAGGCCAGATTCAGAAGAATAAACGGATAGGGGTCGAATTTGGATAGCCCGGAAATGTTCAGGTAGATCCAGACTGCCACAATCACTGTCTGCGCGATGAGGAACGTCGGTGTGCCAAAGAACCGGGCGAATGCTTCGGCTTTGAGGGCGAACCATTGTTCACCAAACGTGTGACTGTGGCCTTTCAGCGGGCGATAAAAACGGAATTTTTTGACGGGTTGCATCGTGTTGACTCTCATGTTTCGGTGAAAACGGCTTACGACGGGGCTTAACTCTATCGCTATTTTGCCGCTTCCCAAAGCAGTGAGAGTCCCGGCAGTATTAACATACCGTCAATGAAACGGTTGTTCCTGCACTGGCGCGTCAGACCTTTACTCGTAATTCTCGCCATACAGCCCGATCAGGCGGCGGACAACGCCGTTGGTCCAGCCGAAACCGTCCTGAAGCGGATATTCGCCGCCGCCCCCTTCGCGCGCGGCACTGCCGGAAATGTGGTATTTCTCAATCAGCTTGTGATGTTTCTGATAAAACTGATTCACCGTTCGCAGCCAGCTGCGGGCGATTTCGTCGCCCAGCGCGTCATTGCCGTACAGCTTGAAGCCCTGGATCGCCATCCATTGCAGCGGTGCCCAGCCGTTCGGTTTGTCCCATTGTTCGCCGGTTTCAAACTCCGTGGTCAGCAAACCGCCGGAGGTCAGCAGCCGTTCGCGCACCACGGCGGCGACCCTTTCGGCCTGTCCGTGCGTCGCGAGCCCGACAAACAGCGGCACCACGCTGGCGGCAGAAAACAGCGCCAGTTGCTGACGATGCCAGTCGTAATCGCGGAAGCATCCGTCTTCGTCATCCCACAGATAGCGGGTAATGGCGTCGCGGCGGATCTCCGCTTTCTGCCGGAACAGCGCCTGCGTCTCCCGGTTGCCTTTCAGGCCGGAGATATTCGAAATTGCGTTTTCCAATTTGTAGAGGAACGCGTTCAGGTCGACCGGAATGAATTGTGTGGTGCGGATACTCGCCAGTCTGTCCGGATCGCGCAGCCAGCGTGAGGAATAATCCCAGCCGGACGCCGCACCGGCGCGCAGATCGCGGTAAACTTCATTAGCCGGACGGCTGGAATGTTTCGCCGTCTCCACGTCTTCGCGCCACGATTCATCACGCGGCGTATCCCTGTCGTCCCAGTAGCGGTTCAGCAGCGTGCCGTCTGGCAGGCAAACCACGTGACGGTATGCCTGATTGGGCATCAGCGATTCCGCGCCGTCCATCCAGAATTCGTACTCTTTCAGCAGATGTTCCAGATAACGCCGCGCACCGCGCACGCCGTCCTCCTCGAACAGTTCGACCATCAGGGCAAACACCGGCGGCTGTGAGCGGCTGAGATAATACGTCCTGTTGCCGTTGGGAATATGCCCGTACATCTCAATCATCCAGGCGAAGTTGTCTGCCATGGTGCGCAGCAAATCATTGCGGCCGCTTTCTGCCAGCCCCAGCATGGTGAAGTAAGAATCCCAGTAATAGGTTTCGCTGAAACGCCCGCCCGGCACGATATACGCCTGCGGCAGCGGTAACAGCGATGACCACGGCACATGGTCTTCCGGCTGGCGCGTCAGCACCGGCCAGAGTTTATCGATGTGCTCTTTCAGGGAGTCGCCCGGATCGCTGACATATTCATCGCCGTGATGTGCAGGTAACGAAAAGTGCGCATCAACAAAGCGTTGCAGATTAAAACCGGGATGATTTTTTATCCGGCGGTAGCGCAGCAGAATGTCCAGCGGATCCATTTTCGGCGGGCAGTCCGGGAAGGTTTTGCTATCTTCAAACAGGTGCGAAGACTGCACGGCGGTAAACAGTTCCATGTAGCGATCCGCCGGAGTCAAAGCATCAGATGGCGGCAGGCCTTCGATCATTTCCGGTTCCGGTTCGGCATCCATCATCCGATCCAGGATCAGCTCAATCGGTTCCAGGTCAGGGAATTCGTTAGTCTGTAATTTAGCGTTTTGCATATGCGACAAGCCTCTGCATTGCGTTAAAAATGACACAGCCCTTATTCAGGGCTGTGTTTAGAGAAGTTTTTCTCAGGCGACGGCGTTGTGCGCAACGTCGTGGGGAGAAATGGCCAGCAAATCCTGCAAATAGCTTTCACCCCAGTGCGTAATATCGTTTTTACGCAGTACTTCCATCATGTCGTTGTAGCGTTCACGGCGCTCTTCCAGCGGCATTGTCAGCGCCTTATCGAGCGCGGCGGCCACGTCATCACGGTCATACGGGTTGACAATCAGTGCCGCCGTCAGTTCATTCGCCGCACCGGCAAACTGCGACAACACCAGCACGCCGGGGTCTTGCGGATCCTGCGCCGCGACATACTCTTTCGCCACCAGATTCATGCCGTCGCGCAATGGTGTGACCAGCCCGACGTCGGTCAGGCGGAACAGTTTCATCAGCAAACTGCGCTGGAAATGCTGATTGAGATAGAACAGCGGCGTCTGGTTCAGGCTGCCGTATTTCCCGTTGATGCGTCCGACTTCGGTTTCAAGCTGATGACGCAAATCCTGATACGCCTGCACATCGCCGCGCGACGTCGGTGCTATTTGGGAATACCGCACTTTGCCGCGATGCTGAGGGAATTTCTCCAGCAGTGCCTCGAACGCCAGAAAACGCTCCGGCAGCCCCTTGGTGTAATCCAGACGTTCGCAGGAAATAATGTTTTTCGCCTCGCGCAGCTCGCGTTCCATGGCGGCCATTTTCGGCGGCAGCGGCCCTTCCGCCATTTTGCGGATGCTGTCCGGCGCAATGCTGATCGGATAAACCCCGGTCTGGAAGGTGTTGCCGAACGCCTGATGCAGACAGGTATCGGACGGCTGCAAAGTCGTCAGTTCGCCGAGATTATCCAGAAACGCCTGGCGGTCGCCTTCGGTCTGAAAGCCCAGCAAATCAAAATGCGACATCATCTCCAGCAGTTCGTTATGGGTCGGCACGGCATTAAAAATTTCGGGTGTAGGGAACGGAATATGCAGGAAAAAGCCGATGCGGTTTTTTACGCCAAGTTTGCGCAGCGCGGCGGCAAAAGGAAGCAAATGGTAGTCATGGATCCACAGAATATCGTCGGGTTTTATCAGTGGCTGCAATCTTCTCGCCAGCAGATCATTGACGCGGCAGTAGCCTTCCCAGGCTTCACGCTGGAAATCCACCAGGTCGATGCGGTAATGAAGCGCTGGCCAGAGTACGGCATTCGAAAACTGGCAGTAATACAGATCATAATCGTTTTGATTGAGCGGAACCGAGGCGTAAGTGATGCCATCCTCTTCCACCAGACTGAGATCATCTTCCTCTTCGCCGGAGATTTCACTGATTTCTCCGTTCCAGCCAAACCACAGCCCGGACGTGTTTTTCAGCGCATCCATAATACCGACGGCAAGCCCACCCGCGGATTTCGACCCGTCAGGAATAGCAATACGGTTAGATACGACAACCAGGCGGCTCATAATGTTGTCTCCTTATTATTAGTGATGGTTAAGTGACGTTGTAACGCTTCCAGCCACTGATACACATCGCTGACGCGTCCCAGACGGTAGCGTGCATGGCTGGAACCCTCTCCGACTTTCACGGAAATACCCTTCATGGCATTGACGACCTGGAAGCCCTTTTCATCGGTCAGGTCATCGCCAACAAACACCGGAATACGCCCGGCGAACGGCACCTGCTGCATAAACGTCGTGATTGCGGAGCCTTTATCGTTGCCGCGCGGCTTAATTTCCGCCACGCATTTTCCGCGCTGAAGCATCAGGTCGGGATACGCAGCGACTGCCGATTCGGCCAGTTGCAGAACCTGCTGCTGAAAAGCCGGTACCTGACGATAATGCAGGGCAAACGCCATGCCTTTGGCTTCAAGAAGCGTTCCCGGCATTTCGGCCATTCCCTTTTCAAGCTGCTTTTGCAAGGCAAGCGCCACATCCTCAGGCAACGTCACGCGGTGCAGATTCCCTGCGGCGTCGCGCAGTTCGGCGCCATGCACGCCCGCAGCCGGTAACCGGAGCGGCGCGGAAAGCTGGTCAAGCTGTTCAACCGGACGCCCGGAGATCAGCGCCAGTGCGCCTGAAGTGGCCGCAGCCAGCGTTTTCAGGTTATCGCGAACGGAAGCGGGAATGGAGACGTCGTCCGGCTCGGCGCAGATTTCGGCGAGCGTGCCGTCAACATCAAAAAAGAAAGCATATTTCCCGCCACTGAGGGCGGGGATCGGGGGCGTCTCTGTGGTGGCATCCTTCAGTTCTGTGGTCAATTTTATTCTCCTGTATACGTAGCCGGTTGCGCTGAATTGTTGTCACTGTTAACAGAAACAGCGCGGCGCAACCTCTCTACAATTGAATAAATATAACCTCTTATAAAGCATTTGCCGGGACTATCAGAATAATCCAGAAACCGGTTTCCCGAACATTGGGAAAAAATTGCGCTCCTGCTCCGGTGTTTTTGACGTTACAGATACTGTTCAATTTCAATCACTTTAATTCCTTTGCTTTTCGCCAGCCCGATGCAATCGGCGGTATCCTCTCCGCCAGAAAATGCCAGCATAATATCCGGGCGGCTGTCTTCTAACATGAAAATATTCCGGCGGATTTCTGCATATTTACCGTGCGCCGACCAGTTGGCGGGATAGCGCACGATATGAACGCCCGCATCCCGCGCCCAGCGCTCGATTGCGCCGCCGGAGGACTGATGCCCGCCGTGGATCAGTACATGGATATTTTGCGATTGCGAATATAAATCCAGCACCCGCGTTAGTGTACTGATACCCGCATAAAAACGGCCTGAACAAATAAGCACTCTCATAAAACTTTCCTGTTGTTTTTATTATGGGATTTACACGTCTGCGTTATTTTCAACCCTGGCCCGTAATTCATCTCCGCGCCGGTCAATAACCGGATAAGCCACGGCGGCAATATGATGATGTACGCGCCGGTAATCGCGTAACACACGCTGGAAAATATCGCCGGATTCCGCCCACGCATTTTTATCATCGCGCAGCTTTTTAAAATGCTCACGGCTGGCGGTGGCTTCAATCTGGCGAATCACCTCTTTTCGCGCCACCAGCTGATGCGCGGCGCCGTGGTCTTCGCCCAGAAATGCGGTCACGGCCAGACGCTGGCTGGTGAGGATTTCCGTATGCAGCAGCGCAATATTGTTGCGCTCAAACTCACTGAACGTCTCGCCGCGCCGCGTCCTGCGGGCAGCCAGTTCCGCCAGGCTGCTGGAGAGAATGTCACCCGCATGTTCGACGTTAATCACAAACATTAAAATTTCCTGAGCACGGTCGGCATCGGCGTCGCTCAGCCCGTCGTGCGCCAGATCGGCCAGATACGCCCGGATCGCCGCACTCAGCATATCCAGAGAGTGATCCAGCTGACGAATTTCCGTGCGGCTGCCCTTCTCCGGGGTCTGAAACAGTACCTGCAAACGGTCGAGCATTATGTTGAGCATGTCGGCTGCGCGCAGGGATTCACGCACGGAATTGGATAAACCGATGTACGCGATATCCAGCCCGGTTTCGTCGAGGTACACGGGCATACCCGGATCACCGGCACGCGCCTCTTCCGGGAAAAGCCGCTCAAGCAGGCGGGCGACCGGCGCGGTCAGGCCGATAAATACCAGCGCCAGCACGGCGCTGAACGCGGTATGAAACCACACCACCAGCTGCGGCAGGGTCAGCGCTAAGTGGTCTGCAAGGCGTGCCAGCAGAGGCATTAGGGCCAGTGCTGCCACGCAACCGGCGCAGCGGATCAGCAGATTGCCCACGGGCAGACGGCGGGCGACGGCTTTGCCGGCATTCAGCACCGGCGGCAGCGCACCACCGATGTTCGCGCCGAGCACCAACACCATGGCGGTTACCGGCGTCATGACGCCCGTCGCTGCCAGAGAGGCGATCAGCAAAATCACCGCCACGCTCGAATGGCAAACTAACGTAAGGATCACCGCCACGGACAGCGCGATCAGCGTATCGCCCTGTAGCCCGGACATCACGGCGCGGAATACCGGCGTGGATTCGATGTGTCCGAGCGTTGCGCCCAGCAGGCTCAGCGCCAGCAGCATCAGCCCGAGGCCAATCATCGCGCAACCGGCGCTTTCAAAGCCGGTATGGTCGCGCATTTTAAAGACGATAAATCCGCTCAGCATCAGTAACGGCACCGCGATCGCGGTGTTGAAACTCATCAGCTGAACCACCAGCGTCGAACCGACGTTGGCACCGAGCATCACGGCCAGTGCAGGCGCGAGGCTCAGCGTTCCGGCGGCGGTAAACGAGGTGGCCATCAGGCTGACCGCGGTGCTGCTTTGCAACAGGCAGGTAATGCCCGCGCCGGACAGCAACGCCATCCCGCGATGTTTAAGATGACGCCCCATCCAGTGGCGTAACGGTGTCCCGAATCCGCGTTGCAGCGCGGAGGAAATCATGTGGGAACCCCACAGCAGCAGGGCAATAGCGCCTGCCAGGTTGATCAGTAAGGTGGTGCCAGATTGGGTTGTTGCAAACATAATCGCTCCCCTTTTTCAGGGTTGTCATTGTGAAGCGTGGTGCTATTTTCAGTCTTAAAACGGTGCCGCAAAACGCTGCGGCACCGGTCAGGTTTTAATGAAAAATCAGGACATCAGAACCACTGTTTAAAACGACGGATGTAGAACGTTTTCATGCCCTGTGCGACGCAGCAGTACGCCAGCAGCGTACCGGCCAGCCACGGGAAGTATTGCCACGGCAGCGCCTGTAACCCGACGATCGGCCCCAGCGGAGAGAACGGCACATAGATACCCACGGCCATCACCAGCCCGGTCATCAGCATCACCGGCCACGCCGCCGTGCTCTGGATGAACGGGATTTTCTGGGTACGCAGCATATGCACCACCAGCGTCTGGGACAGCAGCCCTTCCACAAACCAGCCGGACTGGAACAGCGTCTGCATATGTTCACTGTTGGCGCTGAACACGTACCACATCAGGGCAAACGTCGTCATGTCGAAAATGGACGATGTCGGGCCAATCCACACCATGAAACGGCCAATGTTTTTGGCATCCCATTTACGCGGTTTTTTCAGGAACTCCTTGTCAATTTTGTCCCACGGCAGCGCCAGCTGGGAGATGTCGTACATCAGGTTTTGCAGCAACAGCTGAATCGCCAGCATCGGCAGGAACGGGATAAACGCACTGGCAACCAGGACGGAAAACACGTTGCCGAAGTTGGAACTGGCGGTCATGTTCAGGTATTTCATGATATTCCCGAACGTCTCGCGCCCTTTCAGCACGCCCTCTTCCAGCACCATCAGGCTTTTTTCCAGCAGGATAATATCGGCAGATTCTTTGGCAATATCCGTACCGCTGTCGACGGAAATCCCGACGTCCGCGTCACGCAATGCCGGTGCATCGTTGATACCGTCACCGAGGAATCCGACCGTGTGGCCGTTGGCCTGCAACGCTTTCAGCACCCGCGATTTTTGCAGCGGCGTCAGTTTTGCAAACACCGTGCGCTCTTCCACCAGCTCACGCAGCGTGGCGTCATCGAGGCGTTCAATCTGCGACCCGAGCAGCGGTTCACCCGGTTCTAATCCCACCTGATGACAGATGCGGCTGGTCACGACGGCGTTATCACCGGTCAGCACTTTTACGCCCACGCCGATATCACGCAGCGCCGCAATGGCCGGGCCGGCAGATTCTTTCGGCGGATCAAGGAAGGTCAGGAACCCCTGCAGGATCAGGTCGTGCTCATCGGTTGTGCCGTACTGTTTTTTCGCCTCACTTTTGCGGATGTCGCGGGTCGCTACCACCAGCACGCGGAACCCTTCCTGGTTGTAGTCATTCGCCAGCGCCAGCAGTGCCTCACGGCGTGCCGGAGTCAGTTCCACCACCGCGCCGTTTTCCTGCATGTGGGTGGAAATACTCAGCATCTCTTCTACCGCACCTTTACAGATCAGCAGATGATTTTCCTTCGCATCCTTCACCACAATCGACAGACGGCGGCGGACGAAATCGAACGGCATTTCATCCACTTTGCTGTAACCCTGAGGCCTCGTGAATGGTGAAACGCCATTCTCGGAGAAGTGCAGAACCGCCTGGTCCATCAGGTTTTTGATGCCGCTCTGGTGATAACTGTTCAGCCACGCCAGCGCCAGCACGGATTCGTCTTTTGCTCCTTTTGTGTCGATGTGGTGCTCAAGAATGATTTTGTCCTGCGTCAGCGTGCCGGTTTTATCGGTACACAGAATGTCCATCGCGCCGAGGTTCTGAATGGCGTTCAGACGTTTGACGACCACTTTGCGTTTTGCCATCGCCATCGCGCCCTTCGCCAGATTGGCGCTGACGATCATTGGCAGCATTTCCGGCGTCAGCCCGACGGCGACCGCGACGGCAAACAGCAGCGCGTCCCACCATTCACCTTTCATGATACCGTTGATCAGGAAGACCACCGGTACCATCACCAGCATGAAGCGGATCAGTAGCCCGCTGACGCTGTTCACGCCGCGATCAAACGCCGTCTGCACGCGGGTGCCGACAATGGCTTTCGCCAGCGAGCCAAAATACGTTCTTGCCCCGGTCGCCACGACAACGGCCTGCGCCGTGCCGCTGACTACGTTGGTGCCCATGAAACAAATGTTGGGAATATCCAGCAGGTTTTCATTTTCCGCACTCACGTCGCTGGCCGATTTTTGCGCCACGTCGCCCAGCGTGTCGTACTTCTCAACCGGCAAAGCTTCACCGGTCAGCACGGCCTGGCTGATGAACAGATCCCGCGATTCAATCAGACGGACATCTGCCGGGATCATATCGCCCGCATAAAGTTGCACGATGTCGCCGACGACCAGTTCGCGCATCGGGATTTCACGCAGCGAACCGGCTTTTCCCATGCGGTCACGGCGCAGCACCGTGGCCGTGGTTCTGACCATGGCTTTCAGCGCTTCAGCCGATTTCGCCGAGCGATATTCCTGCCAGAAACGGACAAGCCCGCTCAGCACCACCATCGTGCCGATGATGTAAACCCCGGTAAGATCGGTTTCTTCTCCGGCGCGCAGCGGGAACCAGAAATCGGTGAAGAAGCTGATGACGGCCAGCACGGCTAACACATAGATGAACGGGTTGTTAAAGGCTTTCACCATCTGAATCAGCGCGTGAGGCGGCTTGTCGTGGGCGACTTCGTTGTAACCTTCTTTCTCCAGACGTGTAGCGGCACTCGCTTCCGTCAGGCCGTCGCGTGTGGCGTTAACATTAATCAGCGTAACCGCGACGCCGTTTTTCGCTTCCTGCGCGGCACGCATGGAGAGCGTCTGTTGTTTCTTTTTTTCTTGTGTGGTGTTGTTTTGTACAGTCATGGTGGTGCTCCTGTCGCGCAACAATAGGGGCGTTATATCTGTAAGCCTTATTTCAGGCCGCAGAATATTGCCC
>Ga0153981_1000108_pt1 | contig 24058 bp, 24 predicted proteins | sample TSGA065MetaG_FD_104714 | JGI IMG/M metagenome (GOLD analysis project Ga0153981, IMG submission 104714) | Attine ant fungus gardens microbial communities from Georgia, USA - TSGA065 MetaG | ecosystem: Host-associated > Fungi > Mycelium > Unclassified | place: USA: Georgia, Magnolia Springs State...
ATCACCGTGACGCCAGCCGTATCGGCGAGGTGATGAAGCCACATCCGATGACAGAAATTGTCCGAACGGCGACCAACGGCAGCCTGATGGTGGAAGGCGTCGGCGGGGATCAGATGCTGGCCGGTTACGCGGTTGTGCCTTCTTCCGGCTGGGAGATTGTGACGCTTCGTCCGACCGACGCCACGCTGAAACCGCTGGAAGGGCTGATGGTTAAAGTGCTTAAACATCTGACACCGCTGGCCGTCCTGACACTGCTTGCCGTCTGGTTGTTCTCGCGGCTGATCGCCCGTCCGCTGTGGCTGCTGGCGCGCAATGCGAACGAAATGGATAACCCGGATGTTTCGGTTAATATCCGCGAAATTCCGTCGTGGTACTTTGAATCCAACCAGCTGAAACGTGCGCTGCTGATTGGTATCAGTCTGTTGCAGAAAAAAATCGGTAAGCTGAAATTTGAAGCGCAAACCGACCCGATGACCGGCCTGTTTAACCGGCGCGGGCTGGCCATGACGCTGGAATCCGTGGCGCAGCTGCGCCAGCAGTTTTCAGTCATTGCGCTGGATATCGATCACTTCAAATCTATCAACGATTCTTATGGCCACGATGTTGGCGATGAAGTGATTAAATCAATGGCGGAGCAGATCCGCCATAACGCGCGCGAAACAGACATTCTATGCAGGGTTGGCGGAGAGGAGTTTCTTGTCCTATTGCCGCGCACGGCGCTGGCTGAAGCGGAAATGATTGCTGAACGTCTTCGCGAAAATGTTGAAAGTCTGGAACTGCCGGGTATCCGGCCAATCACGATTTCGCTGGGCGTGGCGCACTGGCACTATTTGCAGGGCGATCCTGATACGTCGCTGAAAAGAGCCGACGAAGCGCTGTATAAAGCGAAACAGGATGGCCGTAACCGCGTGGTGGTCTCTGAGCCGTAATTTTTACGTGATATCAGGGCATTAACTGCCCTGATTTTTACCGGTTATTTCGCAGCAGCGGCGGCCTGCTGTTTCTTTTCCTGCGCGGCAAGATGGTGCCCGATAGCGCAACCTGCCACCGCGCCGATGACCGCGTGGTGTTTCAAATGCCCTGCAACGCCTCCCACGACTGCGCCCTTAAGGCAACCTGCTGCATGGGCAAATGAGCTCATCAGTAATATGCTGCACATGACCGCGCCGAAGATTGTTTTTTTCACCTGATTTCCCCTGAATGAACAATTAGTGCTGTGGCAGAAAATGTCATAACAGGTGCTGGTTTGTCATTTTTCTATCTGTAAGCAGGTGCTGCTGATGTTACGCCTTGTGCTGCAAAATCCTGCTGGCGTGAGGGAGTTTGGGATAAGGACGGGTTACAACTGCTGAAGCGGTTAACGGCTCATTGAACATCGGTTTACTTTGCATCCCGCTGGTCGGGGTCTTCACTTTTTTTAAGTCTGCTAAACTTAATATCAGTAACCGGCGAAGATCCCTTTCTTCGCTGTATCCGGTTATTTTCCACCCGTGAAGAAGGATGCCGCTATGACGCATCAAGAACAATTGCAGGCCCTGATGGTTCGCATTGACGCGCTGGAACAACGTGAAAGACAACTGACTTATGCTTCAAATGCTTATCAGGCAATTTTGACCACGTTACTGGGCATTCTGGATAAACCTACGCGCGATCGGGTGATCAGCATGGTAGACCAGGCTCACGATGTGGCTTATGCCAAAGCAAATCTGGAGCAGAAAGGGAATATTCTCGGCGCGGATGACATCACTCAGCGCATTTTCTTATTCGCGCAGGGGCGTGCATCGCAGCCTAAGTGAACGCAATTGCAGGATTTATTCGTGACTCGTTTCCTAAAAGGCGACGAGGATTTTGTTTATCCCCTGTTCAGGAACGGCGGTCGGCTTTTAACATATTGATGGCCGCGCCAAGTAAAATACGACGCTGAACGCCGGTGGCGCAGGCCAGTTGCTCGTCGAGATAACCAATCAGCGCATCGGCACTCAGAGGCTCCCCTCTGTGACGCATCTGAATCACGCCATCACCGATAATACGCGCCACTTCATCCCAAAGCGGTTGGATCTCACTTTGCGAGAATTTCATGACAGCTCCCGTTTGTGTGATTTACGTACAATCTACCATCTGAGTGGCGTGTGGCAAGTGCGCGGGCTGAGATCGGGTAGCAGGGCGAAAATGAGTTCCTTCCGGCACGTGGGCCGGAAGGGGGGGAGCGCAATGCGTTAGTGCTTAATCACATACAAATCTTTGGTGTAGACGTAATTGAGCAGGCTGTCGTTGAAGCCGCCGACGTAAGGTTTCACCAGACGGGTGCTTACATAATGGTACAGCGGGATGACCGGAGATTGGTCCGTCAGAACCTGCTCTGCCTGCTGATACGCTTTGCCAACATCCGCTTTATCCGTCGCTTTTAATGCATCGTTCAGCGCCTGATCGTAAGTGGCATTGCTGAATTTAGGTGTATTTTCGCTGTTGCCGGTACGCAGCGTATTCAGGAACGTGGACGGCTCGTTGTAGTCCGCAATCCAGGCGTAACGAACCACTTCGTAGGTCCCCTGATGCATGGTATCCAGCATGGTTTTCCATTCCTGATTCTGCAAAACGGCATCCACGCCGAGATTTTTTTTCCACATAGACGCCGCCGCGATGGCAATACGCTGATGGGCTTCTGACGTGTTGTACAGAAGATTGAATTTCAGCGGATGATCCGGACCAAAACCGGCTTCTTTCAGCAATTTCTTCGCTTCTTCGTTACGCTGGTCCTGCGTCAGGCTGGCATCTTTCGGTTTGGCAAATGTAAATCCACCGGTGTTATCCGGCGTCAGATGCCAGGCTGGCGTCTGTCCCTGACCCAGCACTTTGTCGGCAATAATCGATTTATCAATTGCCAGATTCAGCGCCTTACGCACGCGGACATCGTTAAATGGCGGTTTCTGTGTGTTCATCGCGTAGTAATAAACCGCGAGATACGGGCTGACATGAACCTGAGAACCCAGCTCTTTTTTCAGCGAGGCAAACAAGGGTGCCGGAATGGTATTGGTAATGTCTATTTCACCGGCTTTGTAACGGTTAACATCCGCCGTGCCGGAAGCAATTGGCAGATAGGTCACTTTATTGATGACGGTATGCGCGTTATCCCAGTAGGTTGCATTACGGACTGCTGTTATACGTTCGTTAACCGTCCAGGTATCCAGTTTAAAAGGACCGCTGCTGGTGAGGTTGCCGGGCTGAGTCCATTTATCGCCGAATTTTTCGACATCTTCCTGACTGATTGGCGAAAGTGAAGGGTGCGCCAGCATGCCGAGGAAGTAAGAAAGCGGCTGGTCGAGGGTGACTTCCAGCGTATTTTTATCCAGCGCTTTGATCCCTAACTGGTCAGCCGCTTTTTTGCCCGCGATGATTTCACTGGCATTGAGGACGTGCATGCTGCCCAGATAACTTTCGTAAGGTGAAGCGGTTTTAGGGTCGATCAAACGACGCCAGCTGAAAACAACATCTTGTGCGGTAATCGGAGAACCGTCAGACCAGACAATGCCGGGGCGTAAATGGAATACCCAGGTTTTCTGATCTTTCGTTTCCCAGCTTGCGGCCAGCGAGGGTTGTGGATCGCCCTTGTTATCAATGGTAATCAGGCCCGCAAACAGATCACTCAGAATATTGAATTCAACATCGCTTTCCACTTTATGCGGATCGAGAGAGGCGGGTTCACTTCCGTTATTGCGCACGATTTCTTGTTTTGCTGCCAGCTCAACTCCTGCGGGAACGGTCGCAGCGTAGCTGGTAAACGGTGCCAGAAAGGCACTGGAAAGAAGGACTGCGAGGGGAAGTTTCTGAAAGCAGCCATAAGTTTTACGTATCGTCATTGCCATTTCCTGCCCTGTCAATATGGTTAAATATCAATGAGTAACAGGGTATTGATACCGTTCTTCTGACACTTTAGCAATCTTTATGAAATATTTTATTGCCACGTTGTGGAAGCGGGCACAAGGGCTAATATCCGGCATTCTCATGTGCCGGGATCCAGTAACCATCAATAAAATCTTCAATAGGGTAACAGCCGGCCTGGCGCAAACCTTGCTGGTGCATGGCGACAGTGCATTGCGCCTTCGTATTAAAGGCATCCACGACCAAATCTTCGCATCCACCGCCGAGATAACAGATGGTCAAAACAAGTGCGAACATCGTGCTCCTCCTTTGTTGTCACCTGATTAAGCATAGAAGGAATGTCCGGGTAGCGACACAAAACGGGATTCGTTTGCTGATTCTTTGTCCAGTTATAGCGAGGCGAAATACAAGAAAGGAGAGGATAGAGAATTTCATCCATGTGCGTGATATTCTCGCGACCATAATTTTTACGAATGGCTTTTGTGGGAGGAGTATCTGATGTCCGATTCTTTAAACAGAGAACAGGAAATTGAATCTGATTTGGTGGCGTGCCAGCTGGTTATCAAACAAATTCTGGATGTGATCGAAATTATTGCGCCAGCGGAAGTTCGCGAGAAAATGTCTCACCAACTGAAGAGCATTGATTTCAGTAAACATCCTGCCGGAGCGGATCCGGTCACTAAGCGCGCTATCGAAAAGGCTATTTCACTCATTGAGCTGAAATTCACCCGACACGACAGTTGATACTTTTGTTATGCCCACCGCCGGGACGGGCATAACAACCCACATTTTTTCTCTACTTATTATCAACCACTTCGCCGACCTGCTTGAAAATCGGGCAGTTAGCCACGCCAATTACGCCACTGTCGGAATGGATATACTGCGAGCTGACAATGCCGCGCGCGGTGAGATACTGGCATTTTAGTCCAAGACCCGCTGCATTTTCACTGCTGCCGACGGTCACACCATAGCCGGAAAAAAGAAAAACGGCGTAAATAACGGCCAAAACAATAATCGTTTTAATCACACTCATCCCACAACTCCCCATGTTCATCCTGACGCTTCAGGATATTGATAAGTCTAGTAGAAGTTATTTCCTGGTAAATGTCATTCCAGCCAATTCTGAATCACGGCATTCGGGCTGAAAGCAAAAAAATAGCCCCTGAAAAGGGGCCATTTGATTACTTAACTCTGCGTCAGACAGAGATCAGGCAGAAATTACCAGCGGTATTTCATACCCACGTTTGCTGCCCACGGCTGGTCAACATCGCTGCCGCCCAGGTAGTTAGCACCCGCGTAAACGGTGAAGTTTTTGCTCATATCGAACTGACCGCCTAAACCAACGCGAACTGCTGAACCGTCGATGCCGTTATCGATACGGTCGCCGTTGATATCTGCATCATTGTTGGCATCTTCATAAACGTATGCCAGTGTTGCGTAAGGGCTGATGGCCTGATCGGCACCCAGGTCGAAGGTGTAACCGATGTTGGTACCCAGCTCGTAACGCATGCTGTCATAAGCCTGATCGCTGACGCGCATGTTGTTGCTCATGCTGTAGTCATCATCGCCAATGAAGACGCCGGTGATGCTTGCATACGGCGTCAGGTAAGCTTGTGGTGCGAATTTCCAGTCGTAACCGGCTTTCAGACCGAAGCCCCATGCATCTGTTGAGTTATCACCCGACACCTGCTGACCATCGCTCATGGTGCTGTCAGTGGAGTTGCTAAAGTGGCTGTAGCTCAGAGAGGTATCAAAGAATACGCCGTTTTTGAAGTCCAGGCTGGAGTAAACGCGTGCTGACTGGCTGTCAGTATCCGCATCTGCGTTATCCATAGACAGACTGGATTTCGCGAAGCTCGCCGCCATACCGACCAGCCATTGACGATCGCCACCCCCTTCAGTGACTTTATCCAAACCAACCATGATGCCGTTAACGTCCTGATCGTAATCAACAACGCCATTGTCGCCGTTTTGTTGACCGCCAAAGTAGTTAACCCATACGCCGCCTTTGTCATCACCCTGGGTGTGACGCGAGCTATCCATACGGTTGCTCAGAGTATCCTGTTCCATATGCCAGGTTGCAGCGTTAGAAGAAGGCAGGCTCAGCGCCGCGTTAGCGGTAGAAGTGATGCCTTGTTTAGCCAGAACAACGGTATCGCCAACTTGTTCTGCCTGATACTTATAAGCACCCAGATCAGCGGTATTTGCGTGAGTGAAGGATGCGTTGCCACCGTAAGTTCGGATCAGTTCTTTGTTTTGATAATCTGCAACGCGGCCTGCGCCGGTTGCGTTATCAATACGAACCTGATAGTTACCGTTAGTCACGCCGTTAACCGCCAGGTGGCCATCGGAATTCATACCGATAGTACCGCGATCGTAAACGTAATCCGCAGCAGTTTTGTCGCGGGCGTTGTTCATGTCGGAGTTCAGAACATATTCACGGCTGCCAACGTTGAAGGTACCGTCATCAGTCAGCACCATATTGTGAGTATCAACTTCACCAGCGCCTAAGTTCAGCTGAGAACCATTACCTACGGTAATGGTGTTCGCGTACAAAGAAGCGGTTTCTTCAGTCAGAGTGGCTTTACTGCCTGAGTTCAGGATCAGTGCGTCAGTTGCAACGCCGCCGTGTGCTGCAATTTTCAGGCTTGACTGATTTGTCAGAGAGATGTTGTCTGCAAGCAGAGTCGAATCAACAACATTCAGCTGTGACTGGTTATTCAGGGTCAGATTGTCAATGTTGGATACCTTTGTGGTATCCCACTCAGAACCATTGTTCAGAGCAACATTGAACAGACCGCTCTGATAGACGCTGTCGCCGATTAAAAGGTTGGTTGTGTTGCTGTAAAGTGAATCCGGCCAGATGCTGTTAGCCGAGCGGTCATACAAAGTATAATCTTTGTCGACGTTTGAAGTCGCTGCACCAACCCATTTACTGCCATTATCCAGGGTCAAATTCAGTTCGTCGGTGTCATCCCAACCATTAGTATCAAGATTGCCGTCGCCATTGCTGTCATGGCCACCTTTATAATAATTATTGTCAAATGTGCTTGCGAAAGTCACATCGCCTTTAATCGTGGAATTATTAAAGACGGCGTTAGTCTTCATTGAGTTATCTTGCGCAGTTGCTGCTACAGATAGCGCAACATCATCGCCAGGATTTGTTGCGCCGTCGGTTCTTGAACCGTAATCGCTAGGTTTATCTGACTGACCATAAAAACTATTACTATTCAGTTCACTGTATGAACCTGAAGTCAGAACAGAATCATTAACGGTGATATTCGTATCGTAGATATTACCATTATTAACAGTGGTATCAGCCCAACCATAACCTTGCGTCAGCGCAATGCCAGCAACATGGGAATTGTTCTGGATAACGATGTTGCTTTCTTGCTCAAGTGTTACGGCAACACCCAAAGCAGAAGTTGGGTATTGCTGATGCGTAGTTTTATTGTCTGCGCCAACGACGTCATAACCGAAGTTTTCGTAAGTATCATTGATGGTGGAATTATCAATGGTAAGCTGCAATGGTGACTGGTCGTATTCATTGCGGGCTGTAGAGCCACAAGTAGAATCCGTAGAACCCACGCAACGGGAAGTGATCATGCCATTCACGGTGGTATTGGTGATATTCAGGACATTGTTGGCATTGCTATCAAAACCCAGGTAATGCGTAGAGATAACGCCGTTTACGACTGCATTATTGATTGAAGAGTAGATGTCTCCGCCAGTGTAACTGTTATTGGCACCATCATTATCAACATAGCCGTGATAGCCAATATAACCAGACTGAATCGAGTCACTGTAGAAAGTATCGTATACGGTGCCGGAGATGTCTGCTGACATCGCCGCAGGTGCTGTTACTGCAACAGCGCAGGCCAGCGCTATTTTAGAAACGAAGAACTTTTTATTCCATGCATGCATTTATTAATCCCTCAACAAAAAATAGTCAGCATGAATCAACTGAAATATTCCAGTTACTATGCTTTGATTTATATTACAGAAGAGACAGAAGAACTGTTCGACGGCGGGATGATATTTTAATGCATGGTGTTATTCAACAAAGAAGTTCACACAAATCTGAAAGAAAGCTGAATTATTTTTGTGATTTAAAGTTCTGAATTTAATTTATTTGGAATCTTTTAAATAATGTTTTCCTTTATGGTTTCTGAATGATGACGACATATTAGAACTTATGATTCTGTGCAGACCCTTGCCTGGCAGGCTCTGCAGCGGAGTTTTAAGGCGTGGTAATCCGCTAAATCCCACGTGGTGAAGGGTTTTTCAGGATATTGACCATATTTATTTTTGTGAAAATCGTTAAGGTGCATTTTTAGGGTGAATATATTACTTAGTGGTTTAGTTTCTTACATTATGCAATGTGTTGGTTAAAAGTATTTATTTATCGGAAACTGTTTTGATGGATAACAGGGGGAATAGGCATACACCAAATGTTTATTTATTTGATGCAGATCAACGGGAGTTATTCGGTATTCATTGATAAGAATTATGCATTATCGTGTATGATTTCTGTATGTGATAATTGCGGGGCGCGCTGAGAGTAAAAGGCGATACTTCGTTATATCGTTGTTTAGGATTTACGTCGTACTATGGGTTTCTGTTCTGCTATGTTTGGACTATCCCTTTGAGCCCTGATAGACGCTTTTTAACCCAAAAGAGACCTGCCATCAAATTGAAAAAGCCTGTTTTCAGTGTCAGGAGGATCGTGATGTTCGTCCTTTTCCTGCTCATCTGTATCGGTCTGTACTTGCTTGCCCTCAACAGCTATTGCGATCAGGGCGGCAACTTTGACCTTGGTGTTTGCTCTATCACCTCCTTTATTCCTTTCTGAGTAATGCCTGCCAGACGAATCTGCGAGCTTTGGGATTTGCAAACCGGTAAGAAAACCCTGTTTTTTTGTGAATGGCTTCCCTGACCTGCCGGGGATGGTAAGATGCTTGCTCTGAACATTCAGTGGTAGGGTAGTCAATGTTTGATTTCGCAGTGGGCCAAAGCAGCCTGGCTTCATTGGTGCTGTGTGCACTCTCAGTGCTGTTATTCCTTCTGGTCTGGTTTTTCGTCAGCCGCGCCAGCGTCAGGGCAAATGAGCAAATTGCTTTGTTGCGCGAGATAGCTGAGCTGCAACGCCAGCAAACCGAGTTGCTCAAGGTTCTGGCTGCACAGGCAAGAGGCAATGCGCCCTCCGTTGAGGCAGACGATGATTCTGCTCTCAGCCTGCGCGGATTTATTCCTGAACGATAATTCCGTTTTGTTAACCCGCCAATTGGCGGGTTTTTCATTTACGCCATTCATTCACAAAAGTGTCTTATTCTTCCGGTAGTCTCCACGCATGTGCCCTGCAGGATGGAAGAACAGATGATCAAATGGTCTGAAGAAAACGACAGTGAAGTAAACCACAACATTGCCTTATTGACCGGAGAGGAGCCTGAGAAGTGGTATCCCTATGGCGGCATGAAAGGCAAAGATTATTGCAACAACCCCTCCGATGCGTGGCCGATTATTTGCGCCAACAAAATCAGCATAAATTTTAAAGAGTTGCAGAGCGATCCCCTCTGGCTGGCAGAAATCAGCAGCCCGCACGGTCAGTGGCAGGCGCAGAGCAAACGGCCGCTTCGTGCAGCAATGGTATGTTTCCTGCTTAGTAAAACTTGCGCATAATTAAAAGCGCAGAGATACTCAGATTGTGACAAGGTTTTGCAGAGAAGTGATTCGAATAAGCATCGCATAAAGCGATGCGTATCAAGTGATTAATGTTTCCTCATTTTGACAGTTGTGTCTAAGGCGGAGTCCATTATGAAGCGCATCATTAAAGGTGATAAAAATCTTTCCCATCTGGTGGTTGCTCATGCAGCTATCGACAGTCATGAAAAAGCCTACGGCAAACGTCGTCAGGGCTGGCCTTCTACCTACCTCATTAAATACAAAGATGCGCGTGTTGCGGTCGAAGTCGTGACCCGCAGACAATCCTATGTGGCAACTCTCATGATCGGCGCCAGAAATCTGACCAAACTTTGTGGTATGCCTGCCTGATAAGCAGAGCGACGAGTCTCAAACTTAAAACCGTGCCGGATTCTCCGACACGGTTTTTCTTTATACCGCCTTCGCTGGCAGGCGAACCTGATGCAAGCTGCCGCGAGGGAAGGGGCGTTTTATCAGCCTGAGCATCAGGGAGATAAGATCCATCATCAGCAGCAATGTGCCCGTAATAGCCAGAATCATAAACCCGGCCAATGTCAGGATGATGAGTTTTAGCGCCGGTGGCAGAGTGAACCGGCGAAAGCGAGAGCGCAGCCATAGACGTCCATATTGTGTTTGGATCTGCATAATGTGCGTCAGTCGCGCAGTAAACGACTTGCGGTTTTTCGTTGTGTTCATTGTCATAAAGCGTCTCCTTTCAGAACATCTTTAGTACAACATAGAGTTATTAAGATTTTCTTAATGTCCGCTAAACGTTCATTTGCCACATTATTTTGCACTTTCTGTCTGTGGTGTGACCGGCAATTATGATAATTATTCAATATTGCAGGCCTGAACTGCTCTCCGGAACCGTCGTCATCTCACAGGAGCCTTATGCCAGGTAAAAATCCCTATTACGATCCTTCAAAAGCACATCATACGCCTGAGGGGTTCACCAATGCCGAACCGCAAAACCGGCAGGAAGGCGACCTAAAACGCTGGAGGAAAGAACGCAAAGAGCAGGGTTTGCCGGTTCCTCCTGAAAAAGGGTATGAACATTTTGTCAGCCAGTGGTGGCAGGCGGCTGATTTCAGTGGAACCGATGACCGGTTATGGTTTTTAGGCCACGCCTGCCTGTTGCTTAGGGTGTCGGGTCGCTACATTCTGACCGATCCGGCGCTTTCTGACCGTGCTTCGCCGCTGAGTTTTTACGGACCGAAAAGGAAAACACCCGTCGCGGCCTCCGTCGATAAGCTGCCAAAAATAGACGTCGTGCTGTTTTCGCACAACCACTACGATCATCTGGATCGTATGACGGTTCGTCGTCTCCTGCGCCGCTTCCCCGATGTGCAATTTATGGTGCCGCTGGGAATGAAATCCTGGCTGACGCGGCGTGGCGCAAAGCATGTTGAGGAACTCGACTGGTGGGAAGAACGAACGTTCGGCGAAATCACGATTTCTGCAGTACCGGCGCGTCACTGGAGTATGCGCACGCTATGGGATCGCAACCGGTCGCTGTGGTGCGGCTGGGTGGTGGCTCATCCTTTATTAAAATTCTACTTCTCCGGGGACAGTGGTTACAGCGACCAGTTTGAAAAAATTGGGCAGCGTCTGGGGCCATTTGATTTGGCAGCGATTCCGGTTGGCGCGTATGCACCAAGATGGTTCATGAGTGCGCAGCACATGGACCCGCAGCAGGCTGTCGAAGTGTTTAAAGAATTGCGTTGTCACAAAGCGGTGCCCATTCACTGGGGCGTTTTTGAATTAGCGGATGAATCACTCGATGAGCCTTTACGCGAATTATCTCAGGCTGTGAGTCAGAGCGACTTGCCTGAAATGGAATTCAAACCTTTAAAAATAGGTGCAAGCATATCTAAAGGTTGAATTTCATTTTTCAGGGCGCGAACAGAGGGTGAAAGTAAATGGCACGCCATTAAATGAGAAGTATTATCAGTTAAAGTGAATAACCCCTCTTAACACTCACAAAGATGAGGGGTTATAAAGTTGTTAATTACAATCCCGCTGACGCTTAATTCTCCTGTCAGCAGCGTGCATTTGTTCAGAATAATGGCTCGTAAGAATATCCCAAATGCGCTGTTTTGAGCGTTAACTGCAATTTTTTCAGGTTATACAGTGGATTATAGGGCGCTATACCAGAGACCCGCGTGCAGGAATCAGTAACCCTTTTTGTCGTTTTCCTGATGAAAGATCGAAAGAGTTATGTGACTCATATCTTTAAGTGATAAATCTAAGATGAGATTTCGATCACGGAATTTAATATTTATTTTTTATATCGATATTTAATATTTGAATAAGGCTGGGGGCGGATGTTTATTAACTGTTATCTCGGTTTAACCAACTCGCAAACTTTAATTCATTATAATGTCAAAATCCGGAATGTCGAAAAAATGGCTTTATATAGGTACCGGTGTGGAATTGAATTCTCCCGGGCTGCTGTGTTTCGTTGTATTATCTCCCGGAGATAAAGGCGCACAGTTTAGGTGCATTTATTCCTTTATCCTCCTTTGTTTTGCACCATTTTATCCGTCTATGGCGTAATTGATTATTGCATAACCAGTCATACCGTTCGGATATGTTCTTGTCGGGGTGCCCGTTCTGTCTGACAAGTGTGCAACTCACCCGCCAGACAGGCTATCACCCAAGTGTTGCCTGCCGGCAGGTGTCCGACTGTCACGAAGAATCCCTGCTTCCTGAAGAAGTCTGGAATGCGCACCGCAATAAAAATTCAAATAAACATGTGTTTTACGCTTACGGTTCTGCATTAAATGATCAATAATCGAAACAGGTCGTTATTGTTTTGTTTGATATGCAGGTAAAACTGCAAAGCAGAAAAAAGCATGTCTATCAACATATTTCAGCATAACTGAACACGAAGTGCCTTTAACCGGCTCAAATATGTGCGACATGTCCATCACTGATTAAAAATGGCTTGCCATCGAATTCAGAGTATGTGATAACGCATCTGGGTAAAACGAGGTACAGTTCTGTATATGTGTGGCATTTTCAGTATAGAAGTTCTGAGTAAAGACGTTCACGTTGAATACCGCTTCTCTGCCGATTCTAATCTTAGTGCCTCAAGCAGTAACGACTCTAGTTTGTCTATGTAACGCCCTCGGGCGGTTTAAACAATCCAAAGGAAATACTCAAGATGGCAAAGATCAAAGGTCAAGTTAAGTGGTTCAACGAGTCTAAAGGTTTCGGTTTCATTACTCCTGCTGACGGCAGCAAAGACGTGTTCGTACACTTCTCTGCAATCCAGGGTAACGGCTTCAAAACTCTGGCTGAAGGCCAGAACGTAGAGTTCGAAATCCAAGACGGCCAGAAAGGCCCGTCAGCAGTTAACGTAACTGCAATCTAAGCAGCGCTTAGCTGTAAAAAAACCCGCCATGCGCGGGTTTTTTTGTGCCTGTATATCCGGTGTTTCTCAGGTTTATAAGATCATAATGCCCGATTGTTGGTTGCGGCCACTGATCCCCGGATGCGTCGGGTCTTTCGCGCGCTGATGACTGTTGCGTCGAAAACTGGTGTATTTGAACCCGTTTCCGCCAGGCGCTTCGGTACAGATTGTACAACTACCGGCATGATCAATGCCCGCAAAGCCGAGGGAATATAGTTTGGTACTGGCGATTGCCGCCAGATCGAGATGCCGGTGCCGGGGCGAAATCAGTGAAGCAGGCAAATCGAGGCGTTGCATAAAATCATCGACCAATTCCTGGCTGACTTCATAACAGCAGTTTCCTGCCGCCGGACCAATCGCCGCAAACCAGTCTGACGTATCGCCGTTCTCATTAATCCGCTCAGCCATTTTTTCAAGAATGCCGTCGATAAGCCCGCGCCAGCCGGCATGTATCGCCGCGACTTGCTTACCATCCTTGCGGCAAAAAATAACCGGTAAACAGTCAGCCGTGAAAACCGCCAGCAGAATTCCGGGCGTTGACGTGATAAAACCATCGGCCTCGCCGCAGTCTTGTCCGGGCTGAACGACATCTACAATATGTGTGCCGTGAACCTGTTTCTTTTCAGGGCGGGTAGATTCATAAGCTTGCAGGTGTTCGGGGAGCAGATTTTCTTTGTCGCCGAATCCATGCAGGATCCCGGGGATAGGGCTGAGTAAAGCTGAGTTGTCACTCATCTCGTTTCTCGGTTAGAAAAATGTTATCGACTCAGTGTAGCCGTCTTTGAACCGGATTTTCCAGCAGTTGCAACAACAGTACGCCTTCTTTAGACTTAGCCTTGTTGCGAATTTTCGCCCTTTTCAGACTTTCCTTGCAGGTTTTCCGCATGACTTATCAATGTCCACTTTGTTTCCAGCCGCTTGAGCTGACAGGCCAGCAATGGCGGTGTGCCGCGAATCATCAGTTTGATAACGCCAGAGAAGGCTACGTTAATCTGATGCCGGTGCAGCATAAACGCTCGAAACAGCCCGGGGACAGCACAGAAATGATGGTTTCGCGCCGTGCATTTCTCGACGCCGGGCATTACCAGCCATTACGTGACCGGCTGGCGGACATTCTGGATAACGCGCTGCCGGAAACCGCGGAAACGCTACTTGATATCGGCTGCGGAGAAGGGTATTACACAACCGCGCTGGCGGAACGCCTGTCTCAGCATCGCAAGATGAATGTCTTCGGGCTGGACGTGGCGAAAGTGGCGATCCGCTACGCGGCAAAACGCTATCACAATGCGTCATTTTGCGTCGCCTCCAGCCATCGTTTGCCGTTCGCCGACAACTCTCAGGACGCGGTGGTACGCATCTATGCGCCATGCAAAGCGCAGGAGCTTTACCGTGCTATTAAGCCCGGTGGCGTGGTGCTGACCGTCGCACCTGGGCCGCGTCATTTATATCAGCTGAAGGGCATGATTTATCAGGATGTTCAGCTCCATGCTGAACTGGATGAACAGCTTGAAGGTTTTGAGCGCGTCAGTACAGAAACGCTGGCTTACAATATGCGCCTGTCAGGCGCTGAAGCGTTTGATTTGCTGCAAATGACGCCGTTTGCATGGCGGGCGACGGAAGAGGTGATGGCGAATTTAAAATCTCGGCCTGCGTTCGAATGTGAGACTGATTTTGTGATCAGACTGCACCAGCGCCAGTCTGACTAACAGAGCCGGTTTTTGCTAAATCAGCCTAAGTAACCGAGATGATCGATCAGGATACTCAGGCCAATACCGATCAACACTACGCCTCCCAGCACTTCGGCCCATTTACCCAGCAACGGGCCGATAAACCGCCCCAGCATCATTCCCAGCGTAGACATGATCATCGTCGCCATACCGATAAAGATCGCGGTATGGATGATGTTCACTTCCAGAAACGCAAGACCGACCCCGATGGCTAACGCGTCCAGACTGGTGCCTACGGCCGTGGCTGCGAGGATCCAGAAACTGTGGCGGCTGGCCAAAGTGGTCTCTTCTTCAGGTTTTTTTTTCAGGCCCTGAATAATCATTCGTGAGCCGAGAATGAACAGCAGAATAAAGGCGACCCAGTGGTCCCATTCCATGATGTATCGGGTGGCAAATAAGCCCAGACACCAGCCAATAAGCGGGGTGATGGCTTCAATGACACCGAAAATGAGACCGGTACGCAAGGCTTCGCGAAAGCGCGGGCGATGAAGGGTTGCCCCTTTACCGATGGATGCGGCAAAAGCGTCCATAGACATGCCGAAAGCAAGAATCAGTGTGGCGGATAAGTTCACGAGAAGAGTCCCGGCCGGGTATTCCATATACACGTAACCCACCCCCAACCTCCCGGCAGCGCTACGTGTCTATGGTCTCGCCAACCTTACGGATGCCCGCACCACGTTTCAGAATATAAAACGAGTATGTTGATACGGGCGTTTTTGAATACACATTATTAAAACTGATTCAAAAACCGGCTACTCCCCAAATGACGGCGCAACCTTATCATAATATTTTTATTCGGGACAACAACAAATAAAATAAGGGTTTCAAATGGAACCGAGAATTATTCCCACAAAAAATAAATAATTATCAATCTGACTTAAATAACAACGGCGTTGATGTGGAATTAAACAACATTGTTATTAATAAGGTTAAGCAATGTTATCGTTAATATGCATCAGGCTATAAATAATATACGAGTGTCAAAGATCAACTTACTGATTATTAACCATTAAATTATAAATTCTTTCAAGATCGTCCAGTTCATTGACGCGAATGAGTAACTTTTTCTGCTCTAACTCAAATACCAGCACCCCATCTTCGGAAAGATTCATGCTTCTGATCCTGTCGTAGGTGATGAATGTATTGGCGAAATAAAACCCCTGCGGTTTGAACAGCATTTTTGGCCAGCGAATAAACGACAAATAGAAGGCAATCAGGCCTAAACCAATTAACAGATAATTCGTTATCACCGTGCCGTTTGAATGGATATTGTTGTACAGAAGGATCGCGAGCAGGCCAATGAAAATGATGGAATCCAGTCTGTTGCGGCGTCGCAGGTTCACCCGCAGCTGTGTTTTGCCATTCCGGGTACCCATGATGAATTCGTCGTAGATGGCGTAGGCAAGCAACAGAAGGGTAAACAGGGCGAGGACAATATCGGTGACAGACATGAAAAACTCCAGCAAACAGCCATCAGGCAAAACAAGATAGAAACACAGCAACCGGCAAGCGACAGCGATAAAAAAACCGGGGGATTGCTCCCCCGATTTTGAAGGTTATCAGAGACCTAACAGACCAATCCAGTAACCGAAGATACCGATGGCGAAGAAGCCAACGATAATCCACAAGGCATTCACTTTCTTACGCAGCAGCCACATACAGCCGAAGGTCAGCAGTAATGGCACCAGACCTGGCATCAGCTGGTCCAGAATCGTCTGTACCGTAGTAACCGTGGTATGGCCCGTCTGGTCAGTGATTTTGGAGACCACCAGCGGAATGTTTACGTGCGTCCACTTGTTAACCAGGGCCCCCATGACAAAGAGGCCGAGAATTGACGCCCCCTCAGTCAGTTTTTGCAGGAAGCCGCCGCCCATATCATTAACGATATCGACACCTTTTTTGTAGCCATAAGACACGCCGTAGTAACGGGTCAGCAGACGTACAAGGTTAAACAGAACGAAGAACAGCAGTGGCCCCAGCAGGCTGCCGGTCATCGCGATACCTGCGCCAAGTGCCGCAAATACAGGACGAACAGTCCCCCAGAAAATCGGGTCACCCACACCGGCCAGCGGCCCCATCAGACCGACTTTCAGGCCGTTGATGGCCGCGTCGTCGATAGGTGCGCCGTTAGCACGCTGTTCTTCCATCGCCAGCGTTACACCCAGAACAGGCGCTGCAACGTAAGGATGGGTGTTGAAGAATTCCAGGTGGCGTTTGATAGCCGCTTTGCGATCGTCGTTATTTTCAGGATAGAGACGACGAATTGCAGGCACCATACAGAAGCAGAAGCCCAGAGCCTGCATACGTTCGAAGTTCCATGACCCCTGGAAAAGGTTGGAGCGCATAAACACACCGCGAATATCGCTGGCCGTGAGTTTTTTAACTGCAGTTTGATCAACCATGTCCTTCACCCTTAATCCAATTCGTTGTCGAGATCGTTAACACCCGGTGCAGCCGCTGCTTGCGCAGACTTGTTGTATTTCGGGCTCAACTGGATGTAAAGAACCGCCATCACCACACCAATCACACCCAGTGCAACCAGGTTGAAGTTGGTGAATGCAGCAGTAACGAAACCAAGGTAGAAGAACGGCATCAGGTAGCCAGCGCGCATCATGTTGATGACCATGGCGTAACCGACAACGACGATCATACCGCCGGCGATGTTCAGGCCGTTGGTGACCACTTCAGGGATAGACGCCAGCAAATCATGAACGATGGCAGTGCCCACAGAAACCGCAACGATGACGGCAGGGATTGCGATACGCATTGCCTGCAGAACCAGCGCTGAAACGTGGATCCAGCTGATCGCGTTCAGGTTACCTTTTTCAGCGGCCTTATCGGCAGCATGCTGGAAGGCAACGGTGATGGTACGAACGATGATAGTTAATACCTGGCCGGCCGCAGCCAGCGGGATTGCCAGTGCGATACCTGCACCAACAGACTGTCCGCCTGCGATAACCAGAATGGTGGAAATAATCGAAGCCAGAGCGGCATCGGGTGCAACAGCAGCACCGATGTTCATCCAACCCAGAGCGATCATTTCCAGAGTACCCCCGATGATGATCCCGGTTTTAACATCACCCAGAACAAAACCGATTAAGGTACAAGCTACTAACGGACGGTGAAACTGGAATTCATCCAGGATCGAACCCATCCCCGCAATACATGCAACAATAAATATCAGCACAATTTGTAGTGTGGTGATCTCCATTGCACTTCTCCTATGACCAAAGGACGCTGAGTATAAACAGGCGCATCAGGCAGATAACGTTGAGGGAATCTGCACAAATTCGATGTGCTTATTAATTCATCTTATTAATGAGATCCATCATCTTGAGGCGCGAGTCAGTAGAGACTTTACGCACTTCAAGCTCGATACCTTTTTCATTCAATTTCTTGAATGCTTCGATATCTTTTTCGTCGACGGACACGGCGTTATTCACCTGCGTTTTGCCCTGACGGAAAGCCATACCACCGATGTTTACGGTCGTGATTTTCACGCCAGCCTCAACCAGACGCAACACGTCAGTTGGGTTGGTGAACAACAGCATGACGCGGTCGTTGGCATATTTCGGGTTGTCCCAGACGCGAATGGCTTTCGCGACGTCGACAACGTGTGCGGTAACACCAGGAGGAGCAACCTGAGTCAGTAGCGTTTTACGCACGGTATCGGCAGCGACTTCATCGCTGACAACAATAATGCGGGTTACGTTGGTTTCTTTAGTCCAGCGGGTCGCTACCTGGCCATGAATCAAACGGTCATCGATACGGGCAAGGCCGATTTTCATATGGTCGTTCGGACCGGCAGGTTTCGCCGGGGCTGCTGCTTTTGGCACAGGCGCGGCAGCAGGGGCTTGAGGCGCAGCTTCCGGCGCTTTCAGTGCTTTCACACCGATTCGGCCAGTTTCTACTGCGATGGCAACCAACTCTGCGAAAGAGGGGTTATCATCACGTGCCATGAAAGTCTCTGCCAGCATCGGGATGTTAACACCGGTGACAACTTCGTAATTTTCTTTATCGACAACAATGCGGCTGGCGGCGTTGAACGGGCTGCCGCCCCATGTATCGACCAGGAAAAGAACGCCGCTGCTGGTGTCTAAACCACCCAACTTTGCCGTGTACTTTTCGATCAGGGTTTCGGCGTTTTCGCCGGGAACGAAATCAATGAAGGCGACATTATCCTGTTCACCTAAAATCATTTCCGCTGTTTTCAGCAACTGCTCAGCTGCTGACCCGTGCGTGCCGATGATAATAGCAATACTCACTCGCTACCTCCTCTGTTAACTCTGGGAAAGAGTTATGCACATAAGTAATGGTGCTGATGATGTCCGCCCGTTTTTATTCCTGAGGCGAACAGGGCACTCCCTGCGTAACTAATCTTTCCTTAATTTCTGATAAGACTGCTAAACAGTAAAACAGCAGAACCTCAACAGGTTGTGCGACGTGATTTATTTTAGTGTGCGAAAAAATAATTTTTGTGACGACTGTCCGTTATTCAACGACGTAATGTGAATACGCTTTCACGTGGGCAATAAAACAGCATAGTTGTTACAGGATGATGCTGAAGGTAAAAAATCATACTTTCTTCATATAATCATTCCTGATAGAGTAATTTTCCCAATAATTGAACAGGAGTACCGGGCCTCAGCCCTCCCTATGGACTGTCACCGACGTCACTATTCTTCGCTTTTTCACCTCATGATCACCGGCAAATCCGCCCCAATGGGCCTGATTTTTGCCGCACTGAAACCGCTTTCATCTGTTAATTTTGCAGTAAAAAAAGTTTGCCGGGCCTCTGAAAGCTCAGCGAATTGCGTTTCTTTGCGTCTTTTTTCTTTAACTCATTGCGGAGTCTGACATGGAATTTTTGATGGACCCTTCAATATGGGTCGGTTTATTGACGCTTGTTGTCCTGGAAATTGTTCTGGGTATCGACAACCTTGTTTTTATCGCCATCCTTGCCGATAAACTGCCGCCTAAACAGCGAGATAAAGCCCGAATCATCGGCCTGTCGCTGGCGCTGATTATGCGTTTAGGCCTGCTGTCGTTGATCTCGTGGATGGTCAAACTGACCACGCCGCTGTTTAGCATCGCACAGTTCAGTTTCTCGGGGCGTGACCTGATCCTGCTGGTCGGTGGCCTGTTCCTGCTGTTTAAAGCCACAACCGAGCTGCATGAAAGGCTGGAAGGGCACGATGAACAGGGAACGCCAAACCGCGGCTACGCCAGTTTCTGGTCAGTAGTGGCGCAGATTGTTGTACTTGATGCGGTATTCTCGCTCGATGCGGTGATTACGGCAGTCGGCATGGTGAACAACCTGGCTGTCATGATGACGGCGGTGGTGATCGCCATGGGTGTGATGTTGCTGGCGTCTAAATCGCTGACGCGTTTCGTGAATAACCATCCGACGGTGGTCGTCCTGTGTCTGAGCTTCCTGCTGATGATCGGCCTGAGCCTGATTGCAGAAGGATTTGGCTTCCATATTCCGAAAGGCTATCTGTACGCTGCGATTGGTTTCTCGATTCTGATTGAGTTGTTCAACCAGATTGCGCGCCGCAACTTCCTGAAAAGCCAGTCGAACCGTCCTATGCGTGAACGTACCGCCGAGGCGATTCAGCGTCTGATGGGCGGGAAACGTCAGAGTCAGAATGAAGATGAACCGACGGGCGATGTGTTACCGGCGGGTGAGACGTTTGCTGAAGAAGAACGGCATATGATCACCGGCGTACTGACGCTGGCCTCGCGTACGCTGCGCAGTGTAATGACGCCGCGAACTGAAATTTCTTGGGTCGATTGTGAAAAGTCACCCGCCGAAATTCGCAGCCAGCTGCTCGACACGCCGCACAGTTTATTCCCTATCTGCCGCCACTCTCTGGATGATGTCATCGGGGTCGTTCGTGCGAAGGACCTGCTGGTTGCGCTGGAAAACGGTGAAAACATCGTGGCGTTTGCAGAAAAAACGCCGCCGATTGTGGTGCCTGAAACCATGGACGTCATCAATCTGCTTGCCGTTCTGCGTAAAGCGAAAGGCCGCCTGGTCGTGGTGAGTAATGAATTTGGTGTGATTCAGGGGCTGGTGACGCCGCTCGACGTGCTCGAAGCCATTGCAGGCGAGTTCCCGGACGAAGATGAAACGCCGGACGTTATTGCTGACGGTGAATCATGGATAGCCAAAGGCGGGACGGATTTGCATTTGCTACAGCAAATTCTCGACGTGAACACGCTGGTCAGCACTGACGATGATTTCGCTTCGCTGGCGGGGTTACTGCTGTCGAAGTCCGGGCAGATGCCGGTGGCGGGTGAGGTGATTGAAATGGCTTCGCTGCGCTTTGAAATTCTGGACGTGTCGGAATACCGCATCGAGCGCGTTCGCATTACACGGTTGAAGTCAGAGAATGACTGGGAACAGGAACAGTAACCGGTTCTGCTTCAGTGAAAACGGCGACTCCGGTCGCCGTTTTTTATGGTTTGAATTCAGTGGCAGGCTATCAGGCCGGTTTGGTTTCGTTCGGCGGCGTGATGATTTGAGTCGATTTTTTATAGCGCTCAAGCCAGACAGGGAACACTTCAATCGGCATTGGCCGGGCAAAATAGTAACCCTGCAAAGAATCAACCTTGCGCTGCTGCAGGTATTCCACCTGTTCACGCGTTTCCACCCCTTCGGCAATCAGCTTCAGATTCAGGCGTTGCGCCAGCGTAATGATGGTGTCGGTGACCGTCGCGTTAATCGCGTCCGTACCAATCGACGCTGTGAAGGCCTGATCAATTTTGAGTACGTCAGGGTTCAGTGTCTTGAGATAACTCAGCGAACTGTGACCGGTGCCGAAATCGTCAATGGCCAGCAGGATCCCCATTTCTTTCAGCTGTGAAATTTCTGCCGCGCGTAATTCCTGCAAACGTGTTCGTTCGGTCAGTTCCAGCATCAGGGATACCGAAGGCTGCGCCGGAAGCCAGATTTTGCGGATGTCATCCACAATTTCCATGTTATTAAAATGCTGCGCTGCGACATTAATACTGACGTAAAAACCGGGTGTGGCAGGGAACACTTCCAGGTTATTCGCAACCGTCTGAATCAGATATCGCGTAAGCGAAATGATCAACCCGTGCTGTTCAGCAAGCGGAATAAAGACATCGGGCGACACCCATTCCTGACGGCGATTTTTCCAGCGCATCAGGGTTTCTACGCCGATACAGCGGCCATCGGTACTGTTAATGATGGGCTGGCAGTAGACCTTAAATTCGCGGTGCGAAATCCCGTGACTGATCGGATAAGCCAGACTGATCCGGCTGCCGGAAAGCAGATAAACCGCGGTGGCGGTCAGCAGGCTGATTAATACAGAAAGGGGCAGATGAGATAACAGTTCACTCCAGGCTAAATCGCTGGCTTCTTCGCCATAAAGCGATACGGAAAAATCGTATTTATCAGAACTGACGCTCAGCAATGCTGGCTGCGGGAGGTGACTGCTTTCCACAATCTCGTCACTGCCGTATTCGAGATTTTGTCTTCCGACATTTAATACGATGTGGCTGGCGTAGGGGGGTTGCGGCTCAAGCAGAAAGTTCGAAAGGACACCGATGTTATAAACAAACAGCTCGCCGTTGAGATTATCCGGCGTGGTCGGTTGCCAGAGAACCAGCGTCGGCGCATCCACCTTGCTCCATTTTGACGCACGCAGATCTAGCTGAGTTTTACCCTGTGCCAGATTAGGCAGTGTTTTGTTGAAATTAAGATCTAAAGCCCCGATCAGGCTCGAACAGATGATGGTGCCATTACTGACCAGGCTGATGGATCGCAGCGTTTGCATACGGGCGACAGTTTGTTGCATGACCGGTTGCAGCGCGTTGCAGCTTAGCGTCTGGTCGATAGGAATCGCTCTTCCTGCGGGTGACGCAGGTTCAAGTAATTTCTCCAATTTTTCAACGGTGTGGATAGCCACGCGTTGTTGATCTTCTGCGATGACCTGAGCTTGTTCGTAAATGCGAATGCCAAGAGTCAGAAGCAATGTACATATCCCCATTGCGCAGGCAAGCGCAATGCGATAGTAACGATACTTCGCAAGACCGGTCTGGGAGAACAGCATCGTTCTAATCCTTTTATCCCGTGTTAAATGCAGGCTCAAAATTATTATTATTAAAGGTTTACCGATGCGTAACGGCCGTGTTGTTATTATTGATAGTAGCTGTAAATCGCCGGACGCTCTCCCTAAGTTATGGAAAACTCCCTATTTTTCCCGGCAAAAATCAAAGAAAATCCGTATCGGTGACGTTGTCACGTATGTTTTTCTGTACATTTTTTGCATGTATCTTCAGTGTATAGAGAGGTTCTCTGAACGGGAAAATCAGGCGGAAATCAGCATGCCGTACCTGCAGGGTATAATGCAAGTGTCACTACCATTATGTATTGATAATACAACAGGTTGTTGTTAGCGAAGGTTTTATTGCTACCGGCTCCCACCGGAGTGGTATTTCCTGCGGCAAGCGGGCCAAAAATGGTGCAACCCGCCAGCCGCCTGGAGACGAAAAATCCTGCAAATGATTAGTCGCACTGAACCTTAATGGCTAAACCGCCGCGGGACGTTTCGCGGTACTTCGAGTTCATATCTTTGCCCGTTTCGTACATGGTCTCGATCACTTTATCCAGCGAAACGCGTGGCTCACTGGTCCGGCGCAAGGCCATGCGTGCGGCGTTGATGGCTTTTACGGAAGCAATCGCGTTACGTTCGATGCACGGAACCTGAACCTGCCCGGCAACCGGGTCGCAGGTTAAGCCCAGATTGTGTTCCATGCCAATTTCTGCTGCCACGCACACCTGCTCCGGGCTGCCGCCCAGCAGTTCTGTCAGGCCCGCCGCGGCCATAGAACAGGCCACCCCGACTTCGCCCTGACAGCCGACTTCCGCACCCGAAATCGACGCATTCATCTTGTAAAGAATGCCAATCGCGCCGGAGGTCAGGAAATAACGCAGGTAAATATCCGGGCTGACTGACTGAATAAACTGGTCATAATACGCCAGCACCGCCGGAACAATCCCGCAGGCGCCGTTCGTCGGCGCCGTCACCACACGCCCGCCGGCCGCATTTTCTTCGTTCACGGCCAGGGCAAACATGTTCACCCAGTCGATCACGTTCATCGGGTCATTAGACAGTTTATCGTTGGACACCAGCATTCTGCGCAAGGCAGACGCTCGACGCGGAACGCGAAGCGGGCCAGGCAGAACGCCTTCCGTATTCAGACCACGGTCGATACAGGCCTGCATGGTGTGCCAGATTTTCTCGAAATACTGTTCGATGTCCTGTTTGCTGTGCTGGGCGAGCTCATTTTTCATCATCAAACCTGA
>Ga0153981_1000109_pt1 | contig 24044 bp, 28 predicted proteins | sample TSGA065MetaG_FD_104714 | JGI IMG/M metagenome (GOLD analysis project Ga0153981, IMG submission 104714) | Attine ant fungus gardens microbial communities from Georgia, USA - TSGA065 MetaG | ecosystem: Host-associated > Fungi > Mycelium > Unclassified | place: USA: Georgia, Magnolia Springs State...
GGCTCGTGATTAACGCACTGCGGAGACACACACATGAAGACGAATAAAATAATCCTGTTCGCGCTGGTTGCAGCGGGAATGATGGGCGGCCTGGCGGCGATGCCTGCGATGGCGGCCGGGGGCGACGGTACCCTGAACTTCACCGGCTCGGTAGTTGATGCCGCCTGTACGGTGGCGCCGGACAGTAAGAATATGACCGTCGATTTTGGAACAATCGGTTTAGCTGCATTTCTTAATAGTACATATCCATACACATCTAACAGCAAGACAATCACTATCAACTTGCTCGATTGCCCTGCCACAATATCCAGCGCCACTCTCCAGATTACAGGTAATAGCGTGGCGGTGAAGAACATAGGCAATGGCCTTGCCACTGACACAGGAGCCGGCGCGGCAAAAGGGGTCGCTATAATATTCGGTACAGTAGATTCCGGATTTTATATAACTGTGAATAGTCCTGGCAGGACTTACAACATAAGCGAAGGCGATAATAAATTGCAATTTATTGGATCAGTTCAAACAATTAATGGCAGCGGTAACGTAACTGCGGGTACCGTTAGCGCCACGGCGCAGTATAATATTGTTTACCCGTAAGTAATTGCCCGGTGAGTAATATTAATTATTACTCACCGCTAAATTTGTTTCCCTCACTCTCTTTTTTGACCCTTTTCCGGAGTCTTTTATGTCTGCCTTTGCCTCTGACAGTGTCTCTCTTTCTTATAATAATAATGCTGTGCCCCATACTCATTCGCGAAGCCTGTCTGCTGGGACGTCGTTGCCGTTTTCTCGCCGATAATATCTGCTTTTATCTGGTCTGCAGAATTATTGCAGGTGTCAGCGGTAGTTTGATGATACCTGCCGTGTTTGGAAATATTAGTGGTAGCTATCAGGGACGGCAACAGGCGATAGATTTCGGTGCCCCGGGCGCCGCCAGCGGATTTTCTTTTGCGATGGGGCCGGTGCTCTGTGGTGTACTGCTTGATACACTGGGATGGTGATGGTTTTGGCGTGTTGGCGTGTCTAGCGACAATTACTTATTTTCTCCAGTTACGTTCCGATAGTGCCTAAACCGCTACGACGCGTTCAATTCGATGTTGCTGGTTTCGTTCTCTCTACCTTCGGATTTTCTTGATGGTGTTTGGGGTTTTACAGATCTCGTCCTGGGGTTTACTCATCTCCTACAACCCACCGTTTGCATTATTGATTTCAGTCCTGCATTGGGGCTGTTTGCTACAGGTCTGATTATTCTAATGGTGATGCTACGCTGGGAGAAATTCTGTGAAATGCGTGTCGAAAGTACCCTGATCCCCCAATCCTTCCTACGAAACGGGCAAGCTCGCGCCGGGCTCTATGTCACAATGCATATTTTCTTTGCTTACAGGCCAGGGATTTTTGTTGTAGTGAGTTTTGTGCAGGTGAAGGAAACAGGGCTGGATGCCGTATGCACCGGCTTGTTGATCATTCCTTTTGCACTCTGTCTGGCTGCTTTCTCCGTGGGTTTACCGGTCATCTTCAGGCAGCGTAATTCGAAACCGCAATACCGGATTCGGTTAATCATGGGGGTGCAGGCTCAGCAATAACAGCCTGTGGCATCGAAGAATTGCGCGTCAATATGGCAATTGTTATCTGCGGGCTGTGCTTTATCGGAGCAAGTATGGGCACTGTCGCTGCAAATGCACCTTTTTGATTACCAGTACACTTCCCGAGTGTGACGCTCAACAATCTGGCGGTATCCAGGCTGCAGCCCGGGATATCGAACAAGCTATGGGGGTCGCATTGGTCAGTATGGTTATGTTGACGGCAATGATCTACAGCATGAAGAAATTTACAGCCGATGTGCCTACCTTGTCTGCACGCACTTTACAGACGGTGGACAATTTGCCGGTCATCCCTCATCCGAGCGATGAAGGATTCGAGGCAATGATTATAAAGAGTGGCGCAGCACCAAAAGATCTTCCGAGACTAATACCCATTTATCAGTGCTCTCGTGCCTGAGTGACACGCGCTGGACTTTTTCCTATGACAATAATGACCCTCATTTTTCTGCTCGCGACACGGAACATACCGGTGAGGTATGGATAAAAGTACCACAGAAACGCAGGCATCCGCCAATAGATAAAGATCATCTACAGAGTTGTATTTTATTCTAAAGCACAGATTCCTGGGTGTAGTAAGGGCAGATTCTCCACTATAGCTTCGTCAGTCTGCAGCATAGTAATCGCAGACATAACTTGCTATCAGTCTGTCAGCACGTAGTTTGTCATGCCTCCCTATTTAGCATGGCTTTAGTGAGAAGTTTTGTGAGTTGAGCATTTTTTATCTGAAATGGCCTAAGACGTTTCCCTTCTGGAAATTTCAAATCAATAAAGTCTTAAGGGAAAAATCATGGGCGGGCATATTAAGTTCGGATTCTAGGAGGATACTAATGTTTCTGGGGAAATGTATTTTTTTTGGGATATCTTAGTGTTGATAACGAAGTTATGACATCAGCGTGCTAAGTTAATTGTCGGGTAAATTGAATACGTTAAAGAAAGCTAATTCAGCCATCATCTATAGCAAGCTACAAAACTCTTTGAATCCACTGTTTAATTTCCCCAATAAACTTCTATCGACTTAAATTTCCCCAAAAATTAAATTGGAATATTCGCTACTAAAAATTAATGGTGTTCTTATGGATTTTTACTTTTTTTCACAGGAAAATTTATATTCAAAATCGGCCATTGAATCGGGGATGATTTCACTCCAATGTAGCCAAGAATAGTGTTCATTCAGGATGACAGTACCATTGTAATCATACCGATCGATACTTCTAAATGCATATCTCTTCAATTTACAGTCAATCACAACTTTAGATATCTCTTGCGTTATATCTTTTGCGGTGCTTATTTTAAACCAGATAACTGGAAAAGTTTCGGAAGGCGTATTAATCATTGCATAGGATTTATTACCCGATGGAGAGTGTGCCAGATATGTCCATTGGCTTGCGTGAGAACTCGTGCAAAAAAAGAGTGTGAAGATCATCACCATTTTATATTTCATCAAAAATCCTTACTCTATGACTTTATTTAAGGTGGTATAAGAAATAAATCACATCAAGAAAACCACATGATATTAACAGATATCATAGCGCTACCTCCATTTAAAAATAGTTTAATATGTAAAGATTCATGAAGTTAATCTTTATATTCATGGGCTAGTTATTATAACAATAATTCATTTACATGGTGAATGTTTTTTAAGCTACTATTTTTAATCGTCCAACTATTCAGGTAGATGTAGCTCAAGCTTTATAATGTACGAGGCAGGCTGGAAGAGCATATTTCCCAAACCGAAGCAACGATAAACTCAGCACTATTTATAAACGGGATCATTTTACGACCGGGGATTACGCTGTAAAAGGTTATGCCTGAGTCGGAGCGACACCTAATCCACAAGCCTATCCACCAAGTCAACTCATGCTCTGCTATCAAAACCTAGAGAGAATGCATAACGGAGCGTATTCTCTTCAGCCATAGGACAATTTCTCGTTCGAGGAAATTTAATAAACTGTTTTCGGCTATTGCCACATCCCATTGTCGGACGGAATAATTCCGTAGCGTTGCGTATACTTCTGCAGTCCATTTGATACTTCAATAAAATGTTGCTACTCCGTACAGACGTCTTGTAAGTATCCCGCTTAACCGTATCATTCACTTTTAGAGATCTTCCGACATACTGATTATGTCCCTGAGGAGATCACCATGCGTGAAGCCCGATTTACCGAGCACCAGATCATCACCGCTCTGAAGTCTGTTGAAGCCGGACGTACCGTCAAAGATGTCTGCCGCGAAGCAGGAATATTGGAGGCTTCATACTATAACAGGAAAGCGAAGTATGGCGGCATGGAAGCCTCTGATACCAAAAAGATGAAGGATCTTGAAGGCGAAAACCGCCGTCTCAAACAGATGTTTGCCGACCTGAGTCTGGAAAATCGCGCGTTAAAAGACGTCATTGAAAAAAAACTTTAAAACCAGCGATAAAGCGTGAGTTCGTCAGCTATATGAAAGATAAGTTTTCGATGAGCGTACGCCAGGCATGCAGGACATTATCGCTGAGCAGGACGGTCTATTTTTACCAACCCGATACCCGCCACGATGAGCCGGTGATCCAGGCGCTGACTGAACTGGCGGAGCGCTATCCGCGATACGTTTTTAAGAAGCTGTTCTAGTTGCTGCGCAGGCAGGGCAGCAGGTGGAATCATAAACGCGTTCACCGGATTTACTACCTGCTGAAACTGAATTTTCGCCGTAAGGGAAAGCAACGTCTGCCGGTGCGCAATCCGGCTCCGCTGGCGACGCCGGAGGCACTTAACGAGAGCTGGTAGATAGATTTTATGCATGATGCGCTGGTGTGTGGCAGACGTTTCCGGACCTTCAATGTGGTGGATGATTTTAACCGTGAAGCGCTGGCGATAGAAATTGACCTGAATATCCCGGCACAGCGTGTCGTGCGGGTGCTGGACAGGATAGTGGCAAACCGTGGATATCCGCTGAAAATGCGGATGGATAACGGGCCGGAACTGGTCTCACTGGCACTGGCGCAATGGGTCGAAGAACATGGTGTGTTACTGGAATTCATCAAGTCGGGAAAGCCGACGCAGAATGCGTTTATCGAGCGTTTTAACCGGACATACCGGACTGAGATACTGGATTTTTATCTGTTCAGAACCCTGAATGAAGCGCGAGAAATTACTGAGTGCTGGTGGCTTAATATAACAACGAGGGGCCTCATGAATCCCTGAACAGCCTGACGCCAGAAGAGTACCGGCTGATGGCCGAAACCCCGGAAGTCTCAAAAAGTACGTGGAACTAAAACAGGTGTACTTACAGTCTTGTAATCATTATCTGTCAAGTCACCGTTGTTCCTTATACTCAGAAAAATTCTTAATAATGTAGTGTGTTGCATCTTACTTTGCGCACATTTTATGCATTAATAAATGCATTATCTAAAAAAAGATACATTGAATAAGCAATTATCCTAAAACGCCTATAATGATTTAAGCAAGTCATCAGTAGAACACGCTCAAGTTGGGGTTTGTTCATTCAGCTAAGCGATAAATGGCTCAAGATCGATAGTCAATATCATTAGCCTCAAATAGTCACTCTCCGGAGTGATTTAATTACGCTAAGCTATTCGAGCTTCGCAGACGCAGACAGAGAAGCATTCTCTGATGCAGTCACCTGGCATCACCAGCTCTGGAGATGCCAGGTGACTGCATTTATGGGGTGCAAGATGTCGGGTGCCTCCCGGAGAGTTAGGAAAGCTAAAACCTAACCCGCATCCTTTTAAGCGAACTTTCGACTATTCACATTAGCTTAGCCCCGCCGCATAGGGGGTTTCATCTTGCATAGAAATTTAGTGTCAACTGCCAGAATAGGAAATCCCGGCACCTCGTCTGGTAAATAACAAATGGAACCGGATATGAATAACTACAGCATGTAGTATGATAATTACCTGAATGAGATATTTACTATAATTTTTTATTTACTGTCAAGTCCCTTATTGGACTTGATGTTGTTTGAAATAATCAAGACACAATGCCAAGGATCATCGAGACCTGTTGTATTTGTGATTTACATAGCAAGTTACACTTAATTTTGAGCGTCGTGGTACTAATCGTGATCGTAGATAAAATAAATTATAGTCTCATTAGCACTATCAAGAGAGAGGGGGCTTGCTTTTTCCTGTATGTTTACTCTTTGTTTGTGCAAGAATTAAAAAAATACTTATGTTATTAGTAAAAAGAAGGCCATTCTCGGATGGCCAAATAAATCAACGAAAAATCATACAAAAATGATAAAACATGTGCTTCAGGAATGACTGCCATCAGCTCACTCGTTTAATTTACCACGATATTTTAAGAAATATAATATATTATTTGTATGATTTAAGTTATTTCATTCATCGTATTAATTGATTGCTTCTATCTGAAATTATTAATAACAATTTTAAAATGAACTTTTGTGACTTTTGTTTATTTTCTTCCAAGGAAAACAATTTATAGTTCTCAAGTTCCAAAACTTCATTAATCATTAAGATAAATGAATTAGTTAAAAATATTCACAAGTCTAATAAAAGAGGTTATTCCATGAGATTAAAAACATTATCAGTTCTTGTCCCTGCTCTTTTAGTGGCGTCAACAGTGCACTCAGCAGAGGTTTATAATAAAAACGGGAACAAACTTGATCTTTACGGAAAAGTTGATGGCCTTCACTACTTTTCTGACGACTCATCAAAAGACGGCGATCAATCTTACGTACGTTTAGGTTTCAAAGGTGAGACCCAAATTAATGACCAACTCACCGGATATGGCCAATGGGAATACAATATTCAGACCAACCATACAGAAAATGATGATAGCACATCAGGTAATGCAACTCGTTTGGGCTTTGCAGGGTTAAAGTTTGGTAATTATGGTTCCTTCGACTATGGTCGAAACTACGGTGTAGTGTACGATGTCGAAGCTTGGACCGACGTACTGCCGGAGTTCGGTGGCGATAGTTACACCACTGCGGATAACTTCTTGGTAGGTAGAACAAATGGGGTAGCGACTTACCGCAATGATGGGTTCTTCGGTCTGGTAAATGGCTTAAATATTGGCGTGCAATACCAAGGTGCCAATGATGGTAATAACGATGGTGAAGGAACAAACAATGGCCGTGATGCTCGCCACCAAAATGGCGATGGTTATGGGTTATCGACAACTTATGATTTTGGCATGGGTGTTAGTGTAGGTGCTGCATATGCTTCATCTGACCGCACAAACGACCAAACCGATGGTGGGACTAATGCCGGAGGGGATAAAGCGGACGCCTGGACGCTAGGCTTGAAGTATGACGCTAATAATGTTTACTTAGCAACTATGTATTCTGAAACGCGCAATATGACAGCTTATGGTGATGATGACGGTGTAGCTAACAAAACTCAAAACTATGAAGTCACAGCTCAGTACCAATTCGATTTCGGCTTGCGCCCAGAAGTATCTTATCTTCAATCTAAAGGCAAGGATCTAGCCGCCACCCATAGTGGCGCTGTGGGCGCTGGTGGAGACAAAGACCTTGTCAAATATGTTTCTATCGGTACGACTTATAATTTCAACAAAAACATGTCTACTTATGTTGACTACAAAATTAACTTACTGGATGGGGATGACCATTTTTATGAGGACAATGGTATTTCAACTGATGACGTGGTTGCCGTCGGTTTAGTATACCAATTCTAAAAGTTATCGATTCTGTCACCTAATCATTATTCATTTAAAATTGGAGTTTTCATGAAAAATAAAATCTTAATTGCTACATTTGTAGTTGTAGCTTCTTTCACTTCATTGGCTCAAGCATCAGATGCGGAATCACAGCAAGCAAAGAAAGACTTTGAAAATCACTTGATTAAACCATGCGAAGGTAAAAAGTCTGGAGATCAGGTTCAGGTTACTACCCCTCGTGGTATGACAGTAGCCGCGACTTGTAAGATGACAGCTGTAATTAATATTAAATAGTAATTATTTGGGATGGAGTTATCAAGCTTCATCCCAAAATTCATGCAAATTAACCATCAAAGAAAGATGTAAATATAATTTTTACAGATTTAGATAATCAATTATAAAAATGGCAGGGGTTCACCATTAATTCCTTTACTCATCCTAAGCTTGATGCGCAGCTATAAGTTTTAGCTCCAAACTCATTCAAACTTCGCACCGTCCTGCTGCCGAAGTGATTGCACCGACACAGGCGTCCATGGTGCTTGTGTTTCCGAGTCCGTGAGCGCTACTGACGCGTTCACTTCAGTTTCAGTCCACTGTCTGCGCTGCAGGATTGTTACTGAGAGACTCTCATAGTTGGCTGAACACCAGCGTAGCACTTCCTTTTTAACGACCTGGGTTGAGTGTCTCACCAGATTATTGCCGGTTCAGCACATGGCCCAGTTGAGCGGACTGCACAGGCACACCGTTAATAACATCGATTACCGACGTCTTCAGCAAGAGTTCAAAGAGTCTGAACGCATGATAATGGGTATTCGCACTGTTTAAATGCCACTGCTACGCCAATGTTGTGATAGATGTGGATACAAAACTCTTGCTAAGGGTCGGGGAAGGACGCAACAGGAAGGTCTTCCGCCCCCTTTTTATCTGGTTGGGACCGCAAAGATGTGCCGCTGTCGAATCCGTAGTGATGGAAATTAACACGGGCTGGACCTTGAGGTGAGGGTGCTGTGCCCGTGGGCAGAGGTGGTCTATGATCTGTTTCATGTTTTTCATTGAAAGGATCAACAGGGCGAATCAGCAACGTGACAACAGAAAAGCCTAGAAGATTTTCAAACACGGCCGCTGGTTGCCCAATCCGAAGGATCTGCACGCCTGCCATGAGTTAAAACTGGCAAAGTTGCTAGAGGTGAACCCATAGTTAAATAAGTGGGTATCAGTGGGGATGATAAATAAGATAGTATTTGGATGCGGGTAATGCTGCTTTATTGCGAACATTAAAGCAGCATTACCTTGTAAACCCTGATGAACAAAATAAAAGGCCGAATACCCCGTAGAAGGTGAATCCGGCCAAAGATTCACGGGGCTGTAAGAATTTGGAAATTAGTCCGATGTCACGTTACAGCTGGATTGACTATTATTGATATTTTGTACTCGGATGTCCATTTGCGGGTATGGAATATCAATATGGTGGTCGTCCAATGCTTCCTTAATGTTTTCAAGTAAATCGAAATACGTGTTCCAGTAGTCAGCGTTACGGACCCAAGCGTAAGTAGAAATTCAGGGAAGAAGCGGCCAGTTCTCCCAAACGGATGGTGGTACCTCGTTGATTCTCTACACGCGTATCACTATCAATGACTTGCTGTATGACTTTTTTGACGACAGAAATGCGGCTCTGATAGCCCACACAAATCACCAGGTCAATCCGACGAAACGGATGGCGTGAATAGTTTATGATATTGTCGGCAATAATTTTTCCGTTAGGAATGACGACTTCTTTGCTGTCGGCTGTGAGTAATGTTGTTGAAAAAATATGCACCTGTTCTACTGTGCCTGTTATGGTACCGAGCTGAACAGTTTCGCTGGCCTTGAAAGGGCGCAATGATACTAGAAGTACGCCTGCCGCAAAGTTAGACAAAGAACTTTGTAACGCCAGACCGACTGCTAGTCCCGCTGCGCCAATAACGGCGATTATAGAGGATGTTTCAATACCCAGACGCCCCAGAGCAGCAATCACGGCAAATGCCAGTGTGATGTAGCGTACCAGCGCGGTAAAAAAATGGACAATAGTTGTGTCCACTTTACGTCTGACCAGCAGCTTATGAAGTCCGCCGGAAATTAACCGAGAAATCAATTTTCCGGTGAAGAATAAAATCAATGCGGCAACAATATTCCAGCCATACTGAATGACGATATTGCTATGGCTTTTCAACCATTCCACCTCAGTGTTCAGATGTGGGAATAAGACAAACTCGCTCATAGTGCTTCCTGCAAAGTAAATAATAAGAAATTGCTGTGTGAAAGGCAGTCGGGAAAACCCTGCCCAAGGATGTTGATGATAGTGATAGAATGATGTCTGGGTGGTAACGAAAAGTAACTATTTTATTATCTTCTGGTTCAGGTGAAAAAAGAACTTTATTAATCGTCATTTGTTATGCTTGCAATAGTGATTTTCACTGAGATGTAGCAGTAAAGAAATAATGCACAGACAAATGGCCTGCTTATGCATTTTAGCCCGATTACCTGTAACCACCCGCGTTTATAATTGGTCAGACCTTCATTTGAATCGCCACAGGATATTACTGCAAGCTCAGACTTCATCGGTATAATGGTGGCTTGACTCCAAATGGATCAGAACGATTTTTCTGGAGAAACTCCAAAGCTATGACCAGTGTTGCGGTACCACTTCAACAAGAGAATTGACTCAAAGAGGAATAGCTTATGAAGAAAATGGGGTCAAAGGAAATGGAAAATACACTCGATGAATTTTTTTAAGAAATATATTCACTATATTTATTTTTCATGCGCGAATTTATCCGTGATAATATATTCCCTCTAAAAAATAAGGTGATAATGATCATGGCTAATTATTTGATTTCAATTGATTTATTTGGTTTTAGAAGCTCGGATAAAATCGAGCAGCTTAATATCAAAATGGAACAATCAGACTTTATGAAAGAATATCTTTCCTGTTTTTATATGGGGAACACAATCTATGTCTTACCTACGTGCAAATATGTAATGTGTAATACAAAATTTAGTTTAAATTATGTTATGGATCTGGCGTTTAACATTGCGTTCTCAGTGAGCGGCTGTAACAATAAGCCAGTAGTTATGGTTGTGGAATTTGATGAGTTAAATACTAAATACCTACCTATTTTAGCAATAAAGTAGTATTTGTAGCAAAATATTCTCCTTTAGAAATTAAATATTTTAAGTTGCGATTTTGTAACTAATTATACCAATAAGTTCATTTATGTAAGTGTTCTGGTCAAGTCAAAGTTGACACCCCATTAAGCTGCTGCCTCATATTCGTTTGGTGAAAGACCACCAAGATGGGTATGAGGTAGCCACATATTGTAGTATGGAATGATGTATTTACTGATGTCTCATTTGCAGTGTCCGCATCTTGATAGCAGCGCTCTACCATTTACTCTGATTTCATAATGCAATAAATCGTTCCAGAAAAGCATTATCCCAGCAATTGAGTTCTAGGCCATTATTTACAGCATAACCACTGATTCTTTCCCATTATCAATACCAGGATAAACCAGAGATTCCGGCCATTTTGCAGACTTCGGATAAATTCCTCCGGAGTCTGGTTATTTAATGATGAATGCGGTCTGTACTGGTTATATTCCTGCCGCCAGTGCTCGATCTTCTACTGTGCATCTTCCAGTGGCAGGAACCAGTGCACATTGAGACATTCGTCACGCAGGCTGCCGTTAAATGATTCCATCAGGGCATTATCCGTGGGTTTTCCGGGCCGGGAGAAGTCCATCGTTACATGATTTTCATAGGCCCATCGGTCCAGCGATTTAGAGATAAATTCACTTCCATTGTCCGTTTGTAGACACTGGGGTATACGGTGCTGCATTTGCTTCAGACGCGCCATAACCGTTACCACATCATCTCCGCGCAGACCCTGACCTACCTCGATCTCCACGCATTCACGACTAAAATTATCCACCACAGTCAGGGCGCGTATTCGCCGTCCGTTGAACAGATTATCAGCAACAAAATCCATGCTCCAGCACTGACCTAACACCGTCATTTGCGGACGGTCATGTCTGTGCCTGGCCGTGAGGTGTCTGCGGGGACGTTTTGTCCGCAGATTCAGTCCTTCCAGGCAATAAATCCGGTGGGTTTTCTTGTGGTTAACTAACCAGCCCTCACGGCGCAAAAGAATATGAATACGCGGGTAACCATAGCGGATCCGCGTCTGTGCAATTTCTCTTATCCGGTGAGTCAGGGCCCTGTCATCACGACAACTACGATAAAGGTATACCGTGCGACTCTGCATCATTAAACGGCAACCACGACGCAGGCCGATACGATATGCGTCCAGCAGATAAGTCACCGCTTCACACTTCTGGACGGGCCTCAGAACTTTTTTCGAATGACATCCTGGAGCATTTCCTTATCCAGACTGAGGTCCGCCACCAGACGCTTGAGCCGCTGGTTTTCGTCCTCAAGCTGACGCAAGCGACGCAGTTCCGTCACGCCCATCCCACCAAATTTTTTCTTCCAGTTATGAAAAGTCGCTTCTGAAATCCCCATCTTTCTGCACGCTTCCTCCACCCAAGTGCCGGTTTGGGCCTGCTTAAGGGCAAATGCTATCTGTTCTTCGGTATAACGGGTCTTTTTCATGGTTGATATACCTCTCAGTGAGATGAAGGAAAGACCGGATACTTCAGTTTAGACTGGCACTGTTTTCAGGGAGGAGATCAGAAGGAACGTGAGGATTTTCGTAACACTTTTTCAGTTTCTTAGCAAATGATCCCTTCCTTTAGGCTCGCTGGGACATAGTGTTTACCGTGTTAAAAAGAAAGGAAATTTATATGTAATATAGAAGGATCTATTAGGATCAGATTATGCCCCCCATATGCCCAGTTAGCTCTATAGCTCTATAACTCACCTGTAGCAATGAGCTCAAGGTATATACCTGGAAGGACGGTAAAAGCGTTTTAAAAATAAACATGCGAAGCTGAATACTCACTTGCCAAGGTACTACATAGTGCTACACTAGTGCGACTATGTAGCACTTATGAGGAAACACAATGCAAACTGTAAAAGTTCGCCAACAAGGCGGAGCCATGATCGTGACTATTCCCCGCGAATACGCAGCTGCAGCTGGTTGGGCCGTAGGCACAGAAATAACAGTGAAACGTCAAGGAACCGAGCTAAGTTTTGCACCGGCAACTCGCAAGGCCCACGGTGCTTTTACTGTGGATGAACTGTTAAGCCAGATTGACCAGGGGGAGATTGCAGCCTTGAATGACGATGTAAAGGAATTCTCTAGTGTTGAATCTGTTGGAAAGGAATATTGGTAATGGCACATGGAAGGATCCCTAAGCGTGGTGATATTTGGCACTTTGATCCGAACCCAATTGTAGGTCGTGAACTGAAAGACAAACACTACTGCATAGTAATTACAGTAGAGAAGCTCAACAACGCATTGGGTGTGGCTATATGTTGCCCGATATCTACTGTTGCTGCCGGTGCCAGGTCCGCTGGTGTCACCGTTGCAGTGGGACCAATGGATACAGAACGTGGAGATCTACGCGGAGTTGTTCTATGCCACCAAGTTCGAGCTTTAGATTTGAATGGAAGGGGGGCAACGTTCGAAACTGTGGCAGAAGAAGGGTTAATGCAGGAAGTGATTTTTAAGTTAACCAATCTAATAGACCCACAGTGAAATAGTTCTATAAAGGAATTAACTGTAAAGCAGTTATTTAATTCCCATGATGCTAAATTTTAATCGAACACAGCTCCAGCCTTGGTATACCAACTTCTGGTAAGTTAGGTATGTCATTACTTTTTCCTATATATAAGGATACTAAATTCTGCTGAGGTAAACACAAAAGCGAAATAGTTAGAGAAATTAACGCAACAGTGGTGGGTTCAAGAGTTGTAGCTTTTACTGCCTTTTCAAGGTACAGGCAGCAACCCCATTGTGCTTACAGATTAAAATTGGTCTATAAATATTTATAATAAATCGGGATTGTAATGAATAGAAAAGACATATTTGATGAAAATGGCAACCTCCCTTAATCTATACATAGATATACACTGGAAACTTTTTACGAAGACTTTTGTTTAAAAGAAGATAGAATTGATAATAATAGATTTAATGGATATACCATACTGAAAAATATTTATAAATGGGGAGAGGAGAATAATGCTGTAAAAATAATTATAGGCGGTTCTTTCGTTACTAATAAAAAGGAACCGAATGACTTAGATTTGATAATAATATTTTATCAAGCTTCACAGATCCCTAAAAACCCCGCACCTTTCATAAGTGATTCTCTTCAGGTGGATATTGATGCTTTATCGATGGACAACGAAAAATTTCTTGATGCGTATATAAAACTTTTTAGCACAGATAAGTTTGGTCGAAGTAAAGGCATTGTGGAAATAGAAATTAACAGCACAGGAGAACTTCGATTTGGTGGAAGACTTACAGGAGAAGACCTTTATGAAACAGTTTTAAATTCATATAATAGCCGAATGGTGAGTAGGTTTAAGAACAAAAAAGGTTTGATAATACCAATTCACGGAATTCAAACACATGCTGAATGGTTGCCAGAACTGACGCTACACTGGACGACTGGGTTGTTGCCCCATTTGTCTATGGTTATCAGAAGCCTGGCATTCTTATAAACAGAAAGAAACAAAGAGATATTGTTGAGTCATTCAGGCAGTGGATAGGTAAAATAAAAGATAACTATGATGGCCCAATATCAGTAATTGCACATTCCTTTGGAACATTTATTGTTGCTAAATACTTAGAGTCTGCTGGTGTTCTTTCATGTAGGTTTGAAAGTATAATATTATGTGGTTCTATCTTAAGCGACAGGTTTGATTGGGGTAAACATTTTAAAATGTTACAGGTTGGTGGCGTTCTAAATACCATTTCGTCATCAGACGAATATGTTAAATTTATTCCCTATGGTTGTCTTAGATTCCTTTTGCCTGATAAACTCATGGGGCAGGCCGGAAGATTGGGTTTTTCAAAAAAACACCCTTCTTTAATTCAAGAGGAAAGCGAAATTTTATATCACGACAATGTTATACAAAAAGATGTCATTAAAAGCATTTGGCTTCCATTTCTAAATGTAAACAGAAACTCAATAGAGAAACGAGAAAATAAATCAAAATAGATAATAAGGCAAGACCATTTCTGAAGGGTCTTGCTCATGCACTTTATGTATTTAATCAACTTTTGAAATAATTTTATTAGATATAAAATCTCGCTATTTTGGTAAATTAAATTAAGAAATAGTATGGAACGATGGTCTCCATCGGGTCCTTGGTAAATAGCTTCGAGCCCTTCAAAAGCCCCTTCAACTAACCGCATCATGTCCCCGTTTTGTATCCCAAATTTCTCACTATTTTGATGATCCGTAATACGTACCATGAAGTGGTCAACAAAATCCGGCGTCCGGCCATCATGATGCTTTTGCGTATTTTCCAGAACAGCCTGATCACACTTACGAAGAGCGCTTTTCACTTTCTTTTTTGAAGCAAAATGTTTGTAGAAGCGATTCCGAGGAGCAAGATCGTTTAGCAGCGCTAGGGCTGAGTACATCATAAAGGCTTCTATCACTGTCACGGTGTGGACGTAGGCCATACGAAAACAATGCCGGCCTGCGCTGAATTCACCAGTTCCTATCGAGTTCACGAACGGCATGGATACAGCGGTCGTTGAGATCATTAAGCGAATCCTGAAACCACTGCCTTTCGGCCCGTTCTGCCAGATCATCCAGTATCCAACCGTAATCCTGCGCAGCGTTTTCTCATTCTGGTGTTCCCTCCTCTGCATCCGGGTAATTTTCCTTAATCCATTCATCCGCTTTTTCTTGCTGATTTTCAAACAGCAGGTCATCCATTCTTCCCATTTTCCCTTCGCTATGATGATGGAAATCCCGCCTACTGTTAGGGTTGTTCTGTGGCAGCGTTGGCGATCTTACCCACCGCTTCTCTGACCGAAAAGGACAATTTGTCCTTCAGTGAAAACTGCACCCGGTAGGACACTTAAGAGCCATAGTTCTGATTGGTATGAGGGGGTTCATAATCCATGCTGAAAGCGTAAATTTCCCTGTTACCTAGCTCCCAGTTTGTAAGCTCACAATAGCGGGTATAGAGCACCCTGAGATCCTCAAATAAATGCTCTTCGCGGTTCGGGCCTGAATCCTTCACGGCCTTAGGTGCTCATCCAACAACTCACAGAACTCCTGAACCGGATGGAGAGATCACGCCCCCCAAAAAAAAGCCCCCTTTGGCAAGGGGGCAAAATAGGTACAAGGAATGGCATCCATGCCAGGGTGCTTATTGAGAAATGCCTTCCAACAGGCGGGCAAACCTTACGATCATCAAGGGCAATGGTCTAATTGATTGTAAAGTTGAATTATTGAAATTCGATAGATTATTCCGAATACATTTTTGGGACGCATATTACGCCCTTTTTCATATGCAAAATCTATGGCACGTATCCACCCAAACCAGCGCAAAAAGGCGCATAGGATCCTTTGCATACAAATACAAAGGTGGCGGTATGAATGCAGAGGAATTAGAGGTACTTGTTGGATTGATTTGGTTATTCGTATTGTTGGCAGTTGCGGGATTCTTTCTGACTGAATCTGGAAAAAGAAGCTGTGGTGATGATGAATAAAATTTTAGCACCATTGCGCCTGCCAGCATTGTCTGTGGACTCAACTTTATGCAGTCACGCACACATAGGGATAAAAACAAAATGAAAATCTTATTAGCAGTTTTACTGGTGCTTTTTGTTGGTTCAGCCACTGCCTGCCCGAAGGGTGAGCATCCACACGGGGGAACAGGTAGCCACCATAAAGGGGGTTATTGTTCTTATGAGGGGTAATTCAGTAAGAGTCACTCTCACGTTGGCTGGTGTGATCGTCTTGTCTGGATGCGCGGGGAAAGCTAATCATCCGCAATGTCAAAATCTTAAAAATGAGGCGGTAGGGGCGCAATTTGGAGCGACGATGGCGGGTACTTACATTGCCCAGATTCAGGCCAATACTGATGAGCGCCAATATGAACGCTGTGAAGAAATGTTTGATGTGGTTCAGTATCAGGCACAGTTGCAACAAGAGCAGGCTCAGGCTCAGATACAGGAGCAGGAGCAGGAGCAGGAGCGAAAAAGGGTAATGATGGAAAAAATAAAAGGCCCGGAGATGCAGAGGTTATTAAAGGGGCTGTCATTGGCGGATTTGGTTGATTGCGAGAAGGGGGTTGGGGAAGACTCCGATAAATTCACTCCCGATGTTAAAGCTATAGTTTCACGTGAGTGTGTGGGGGAGATTGATAGGCGTGTGGATTCTGGAAAGGTAAGCCGTGCAAAGGTGGAGAAAATGCTCAATCAGGGCTAGAAAAAAAAGATGCAAATGGAATCCCCTTCGGGGGATTTTTTGTTTTTTTGGTGGTTAAGGGTGAGCATTCCGATAATAAGATGAGATCAGTTATCAATAAATTGGCGACCAATGATGCTCTGTTTAATTTATAATAACTTTAGCTATCACTTAGTTTACTTCGATACTCCCCTCCTAAAGGACTCTTTACTGCGAAACGGCCAATAAAAGCCCTTACATTTAATTTTGCATGATTAGGCCGTTCTTATGCCTGAAAGACATCCTCAAAATCCACAGCATCAAAACCAATCAGTGAACGAGATAGTTCAACAAAACCAAAGCATGGAATGAAACAAAACACACGAAGAATGAAGTAATAGTTCATAATGATGAAGTATTACTCCATTCTATTTTGTATTGTTATAATTTAGAGTACTGTTCTCCATAATATCGGTCATCGCGCCTTCGTGAGCCTGAAGATTCCGGATATAGCGCATTAAAGTCTCAGGCTTTTTCCATGTTCCTTCCTGCATAATCTGAGCAACGGCATAGCCACGTCCCGCCATGTCCTGTGCAGCTCCTACACGGGCACTGTGACCCGTCCAGGTTATGTAGCGCCCTTTATTTGGGGTAATAGTTTCAGCTGTTCCAACCATACGCCAGGCCTGGGTGAAAATAAATTCTATCGCGGGCGTGCTCAGAGGACGGATGACAGAAAGAGTTGCACTCCCAGAGCGATGCACCGGACAAAAAAGGAAGGCGTCAGGTTCTGAATTGATACCAGACATCGACAGCCACTCAGTTAGCCGTCGGGATGACTGCGAACTTAGGGACTTGATCAGGCCACCAGTTTGGACAATTGTTTTGGTATAACTCACATTGAGTATGATCCTGCCATCTTGTGCCCGGGAGATATCACGAACACGGAGGCGGGCTAGTTCACTGATGCGCAGCAGCGTGCTGTAAGCAACATGTAGAAATGCCAGATCGCGTTTTTGGCGAAGCGATGTTGAGTCCGACCATAACGCATCAAGCTCAAGCAGATCCTCAAGACGAAAGGGTAAGGCCTGCCCAGTTCGTTCACCCGCGACAACCGCCACACGATTTATCTTCTTTACTGCCCGAAAAACCTGTGGGGAAGTATTAGGTGGGATGAGGCCTGCGTTACGGTGTAACATCGAAATCAAAGATCCATGTGTCGCAATCGTCGAGGAAGCACGTCCATTCATTTGCAGCCAGTTCAAATAGTCGCGAAGATCGTCCGGCAACATGGGCAAAAATGAACGTCCATTCTCTGCCGACCATTTATGGCAGATCCTCATCACACTCATAAGTTGTCGCCAGGTATTGGGCGAAAAAGCCTCCTTGTCCTGAACAAATTCCTTAAGCCTGGCCAGGACATCTTCTTCAGCCTGGATAGCAGGTAGCGTCTGGATAGTTGGTGATAACTTGCCCATAAATAGCTTAAAAAGCACACTCCCGGTTACTGACGACGCTACGTGGATTCTGAGAAAAGTGCAGGGGATTTACCTTGCAGATTTTACGTAGCGAAACCTAACGGTTCTAAAGCAAATAAATCATCTGCACCTATAACTACTGGATAGATTACCAGCAACTTCCGGGGCTTGCTAACTTTATATAATACCCATTATAGAAAGTTAGAAATGGGATATGACGAACTCAAAAGGATATTGGGTACCGAATGTATGCCTCAATCTGCAGTATGACAAATTTCCAAATTTCAGAAGTCCAACGCCGAACCTCTTAGAGTAACGCGTGGATCACTCGTCACATGTCCCACGGGATATTTTCCATCAGTTCATGAGAGGATATTAGATAATTTTAAGTGTCACACGCCTAATTACGTTAAAGTAATGAAGTACATGAATCTAATTCAGATTAAGAGCGACTCTTAAGTCTTAAAAGGGACTTGACAGTAAAATCGCATTTAATGCTCCTAGTAATTATCGGTAAACAATTATCATCATCCGCGTAAACGATCATTCCTTGAACTTTATCTTTTAGTTGCCCGTTAATTCGGGCATTTTTTTGACACCTAGATGTTTAATCACATTATACAAAGTAGTCAATAGTGGGAATTGGAACAATGTACGGCACTACGATAAATCGATTCGGAATTTTAATATTTTTATTTTTTTTCTCATATTCATCAGTATTAGTTGCAGCAGAAAAGAAAGGCTTCTTAACCCCAGAAACCTCACCAAATAGCCTTAAGATACTTCCCGTACCACCTTCGGAAGGGTCCATCGCTTTTTTAAATGACCAGGCAGATTATGAGATTGGGCATACCTTAAAGGATAATCATCGCGAAGCTCAGGCAGTCAGTGATGCCGATTACAAAAACATTTCTGGAGCTTTTTCTGAGGCTTTTGGCGAAAAAATTTCACAAGAAAAAACGCCTGCTTTATATTCATTGCTTCAACATGTGTTACAGGACAGTCACGACTTTGCTATGAGGGAAGCAAAGAACCATTACAAACGTGTGCGGCCTTTCGTAATATATAAAGACCATACATGCACCCCTGAAGAGGATATCAAGATGGCTACCACGGGTTCGTATCCATCCGGTCATGCCTCATTCGGTTGGGCTGCAGCTTTAGTTTTATCCGAAATAAACCCTTCACGTGAAAATGAAATATTAAAACGCGGTTACGAGTTTGGTCAAAGCCGAGTGATCTGTGGTGCACATTGGCAAAGCGACGTAGATAATGGTCGTATCATGGGTTCCGCGGTAGTGGCTACACTGCATAGTAACAGTGAATTTAATTCTGCCCTTGCGGATGCAAAGCAAGAATTCAGCCATAAGAAAGACAATAAATAAAGTTATTCTATTACGTGATTAGTGGCCTGTGAACATTAACCAGGGTCATTCTCCACATCCAGTATCTAAGATAGAAGTCATCATATAATGACTTTTATCTCAGCCTTCCAATCTGATGATGCGAGTTTGATTCTCTCTGTTCGCTCCAAATAATGCTTTTCAGTCTACGAAGATGGGATAACGCTGAGTGACTGGAAAGCACATTCGCATGAGCGTTGGGTCATTTTTGATACGCACTATCGATCCCTTGCTACTCAACGCTCAGCCGAATGTTAATCATAGACCGCCGAAGTGTTTTTTTGTTATTGCAGGGTTAAAAGCTGCGTGTGTGAAAAGATGCCTACATCATAGATGCAGATAACATCATCCTTGCGGAGTCATGTTATCAAATATTCGGCAACATTATTATGTAGATTGGATCTCGTAGTACTGTTATTGAAATAGAATATCTTTTTGCAATTAAGGTTAACACAGATTTAAAGAAGGTGTGGAGTATCGGAGAAATACTAAAAGCATCGACCTGATAAAAGTATCAAACCGTTTCAGATTCTTTTATTTAACATAAATAGCAATTATATGATCCGGTTTAGCCGTCACTGTAAATACAGCTTAGATAGACTAATTTGGAGGATTAATGTCAGTTACTGTTAATGAATGGATATCGAAATATCAAGATATTGTACTTGAGCGTCTGAGTAGTGGAGAAATAAAACAGAAAACGTGGGGCGACTATAAAAGACTGTTCATATTCTGTTCCCAAAAATGGGGAGTGAAGCCTCTCCACTCGTTATCCATTGCAGAAATTACTGGTGAAATAAAACATAAAGCAGACACAACACCATTTGCTGCACGGCGGTTAAGGATAAATCTATCCAACATGTTCCTCGAAGCCCAGAGAGATGGAGTTATTCCGCCAGGATATAATCCCGCGTTATTATCCCGGCCCTTAATAACTTCTGTTAAAATGGAGCGTCTCCTCTTTACCGAATGGCTCCGGATTTTTAAAGCGGCAAGTTTTTGCGCGCCTGAATATTTTCAACATGCCATGTTGTTGGCCATTGTCACTGGCCAACGAAGAGCAGACATCACAAAAATGCATTCAAACCATATACGCGATGGGTACCTGCATATAGAACAGCAAAAAACGGCCGAGCGAATCGCCCTGCCTCTGGGGTTAAGGCTGACGTCTTTAGGCTGCACACTGGGGGAAATCCTGGACATGTGTCCGGGTAACGGCTTGTTAGTTCAGAATAAGGGCAAACCGGTTCACGTCTGGTCCCTGACCCGCTGGTTTCAAAAATGCAGGGAATCGGCTGGCATAGAAGCCGGCATCGGAAAAATGCCACCGAGCTTCAGGGAACAGCGCTCGCTTTCAGAAAGGCTGTATCGTGAGCAAGGCGTGGATACCCGAACACTACTTGGCCACAAATATCAGCAAATGACCGACGGATATAATGACATCCGCGGTAAAGATTTCCGGCGATTGAAACTCTGATACTGCGCGTATTGGTTTATCCCAATACGCCTTAACGTTTGGGTATCTCCTTAGCCAATACCCCTGCCACTAAAATTGTGTGCTCAGCAAAGCTCAGGCTATACCAGGGGGGAGGATATCTTATGGATCAGCTCAGCACTGTTATTGCGAATATTACCGACCGCTTTGGACACTGGGTACCAGTCGAACTCCTCAGGAGGCACTGCTCCTTCTCCAAGAAGTGACATTGCCCCAGAGGCGCTTATCTCTGGATTTAACCATTTGCTCGCCTGGAGGGCGCCGAGAACCAGTGGACGCCGATCGTGAATATCCACCAACCCCGCATCACTCTGCGCGGTGATAATGACAAACCCGTCGTCTTCAGGTGGGACTGACACCTCGGGGTGATGGCGCGCTATGGCAGCAAAAAACAACGGAGCGTGGGCTCGGTGATAAATGAAATAGGGTTGTTTGACCTTTGGGTCTGAGGGCGATTTTTTACATTCGTACCAGCCGTCAGCCATAACCAGTGTGCGGCCCTGTTCAAATAATGGTTTAAACATGCGACTGGTGGCGACGGTTTCAACGCGGGCATTGATCATCGGCGGCCGTTTGGAACCTTTTGCCCACGCAGGCTGGTATCCCCATAACACAGGATCGAGGTGGAGCTTGTCATTCCTTTGATTGAGGAGCAAAACCCGAGTTCCAGGAGCTACGTTATACCGGCCAATTGGAACTTCATCGATGGCCAGGTCAAGCTCAATATTGGGATTCAGAGCCTCTATGTAATGCGAACGTGGTTCATATTGCGTAAAGCGACCGCACATTTTCTGTTCCTCCTCAGGAATAATGAGTATAGACAGGTGAGGAAAGTGCGGTGGGTTATTGTGCCATCATCGCTGTTTGCAACTGAATGACGCTCTCTCGCATGTTTCTTGAAACGGGGCCAAGGTTACCCGAAAGCAATGCATTTTTAAGTTGGCTTTTCCAGTGCGGATGTTTATCGGTCCACTCAGGCATGAATGAAAATAAGTCCTCCTTTTTTACCGCCACACTTAAATAATCGGTAAAAATCCATCGGCTGCATCTTTCGAGGAAATAGGGGCGGTAATAGCTGCTGTGTTTAATCAATAATTGGAATATTAGCTGAAGCTTTTCGGGCTGATCATGTTTAAGACATTCCTTACTGAGTCTTTCGTATATTTCAAAGGTGACAGTATTTTCCATTTATGGCTCCTAATATTTTATAATCCAATTTTCTTGTGATGAATCAATATGTCAAGATTTTTATGTCTTTGAAAATCACTCCTTACCCACTTCCCTGTTCAGGGGATAAGAACTTCACTTACTCCGCTTAGGTTGAGATTAAGCCATTTATCTCTTTTCACATCGCCCGTAAAACTTGAGCAAGAGCTCGCCCAACTTCTGAAACCAGTGTGGATTAATATTATTTTGGAAATAGCGGATATTGAACGCCGTAGTGATAGTGATTTTCCTGTGGCTCAATGTCCCAAAACGGGCGTCCGCCGATAGTGGCCGGTCCACGGGTTTCAACAATGTTTTGCACTTCTATTAAGTCGTTCGCCAGTTCCTCAAGATAATAATGATCCGGTTTCTCAAGCGAGGCTTTTAGTTCCAGGCCCGCGTTGCTCAGTCGTCTCGCTACAACGCCACGTACGGCGTGTAAATCCAGTTCAGCGGCCTCCATGCGGGCGGCATACTGAGATAAATTTTTGCGTGTTTCGACAGCGAGTCTTCGCTGGTTAAGAGCAAAAAAGATGGCACATATAGCGATAATGATGGAAATGATCGTCATTGCTTTTTCTCTTTCTTCTATAGTTGGACAGTGTTTAATCCATTTATTGGTACAGTGCTGTGGAAAGGGTCAGTTTGGAGATCGGAAATTATCGTACGTTTAGCGCATTATTTAACCACGCACCCCATAAAGTATTGATTTAGTGCCAGTGGCTTTCGCTTTTAAATTATCGCATATTCAGTATCGCATTTGGGTTATCCGATTAGACAAAATCCACTGGAAACGGTGTATAGCGCTGGAGTACACCATATTGCGACAGGTAAGCCTGTTCAAAAAAGGCTTACCGTACAATAATTCTCTATATCCAAACTGACCCCTAGTACACTTGTTCATGCCAATCAGACAGCAAACCAGTGGCAATTAGTGAGCGGATCAGATAGTAAGGATTTCCAGATTCTCTGCTTTAATAACCAAAGACAGACTCTCTATATTCGCAAAGATAATCAGAACATCGAGTACCGTGTTGCACGCAACATCATCTTCCAGACACTGCCTAACAACACAACAATTCTCAGCTTTAAACGGGGCTTTGTTTCCGCTGACAAAAATATGACTTATATCCCGTCGATGAATGAGCGTTGTGAAATCACTGAGCAATGATTTTTATATTCAATATATGCATCAGCTGATGCTTTTAAAATACACTTATTCTCATGATATCATCTTAGTATCAGGGGCTTGCATACCGTCTGATGTGATATAGCGGTCGTTAACGGGGCGTTTCCTACCGCTATAACCACTTAGTAGCTTTTAAAGGTTTGGATAACAAAAGGCGGTAAGTACTTTGTACTATTTGATATTTCTTTTCCTAATCCGCCCTACCTTCATCGTTACTTCTTTCGGCATCTCATCCAGATTATCTTCCCTCAACCCCATCACCACGTTGTAGCCCGTCATCAGCATAGGATCACCCAGTCGCGGCAGCGGTGCGAGCTTCATCGGGATAGTCAGCGTCAGGCTGGCATCGTAGTCGCAGCCCAGATAAACGCGCAGCAGGGTAAATACGTCCTCCCGCAACTGACCACCGGGCAGCCAGCCTTTAGCCTCTGCCGCGTCTTCGGTAAACATTTCCACGCCGATGCAGTAGTTGGCGTCCGAGATTTCACTGCCGAGAACCAGATGATTGCCAAGGCGTTGCTGAGCTGAGAAAGAAAACATCGCCTGCTTACCGGCGGGCATTCGTGTGACCTTATGCGGTTTCACGGTGACCTGCGTGTGGGGTGCCTGCGTTTTTATCACGCTGACAATACCTTCCGCCGTGCGGGTGGTTCTGACCAGCGGTTGCAGTAACGCCA
>Ga0153981_1000111_pt1 | contig 23707 bp, 21 predicted proteins | sample TSGA065MetaG_FD_104714 | JGI IMG/M metagenome (GOLD analysis project Ga0153981, IMG submission 104714) | Attine ant fungus gardens microbial communities from Georgia, USA - TSGA065 MetaG | ecosystem: Host-associated > Fungi > Mycelium > Unclassified | place: USA: Georgia, Magnolia Springs State...
AGTGAGAGTCTTTTTTCGAGCAGGTTCGAACCCGAAGCGAAAGTACCGCGCAGCGGCGGAGTTTGCGGCAACAAGAGGAGTTTCTGAAACATAGCCAGCGAGCGGTAGCGCGTGTTGAAAAAGCGTGGGGAAATCCAAAAGGGGAAACGCTTTTCCCCTTTTGGTCGGTTTCGGCGCGAGCCGCTGAGTGATAACTGTTATTGAAAAACCGAAACTTTCTCGGTCCAAATAATGTTAAGCCGCCAGTGCCGCAGCACCGGCACATAACTCACTGATTTCCCTGAAATCCCCAGTTTGTACATTCCGTTACACGCCGAAACCAATCACTCACGGACTTCGTGAGTGAACCCGCCTAGTATTCTTCATACCGGCCCCGCAGTGGGGTGGACACTTAAACGAAATTCCGAGGAATTAAAGATGAAAAAAGTATTAGCTCTGGTTGTAGCCGCTGCAATGGGTCTGTCTTCTGTCGCTTTCGCTGCTGAAACTACAGCAACTCCAGCGCCAGCCGCTGCTGCAACGACTACTGCTGCTCCAGCGCATGCTGCTAAGCACAAGACTCATAAGAAAGTAGCTCAGAAAGCTCAGGCTGCTAAAAAACACGTGAAACACGCTAAGAAAGCTGCTCCGGTAGCTCAGAAAGCGCAAGCTGCTAAAAAACACGTGAAACACGCTAAGAAAGCTGCTCCGGTAGCTCAGAAAGCGCAGGCTGCTAAAAAACACGTAAAACACGCTAAAAAAGCTGCTCCGGTAGCTCAGAAAGCGCAGGCTGCTAAAAAACACGTGAAACATGCTAAAAAAGCTGCTCCGGTAGCTCAGAAAGCGCAGGCTGCTAAAAAACACGTGAAACATGCTAAGAAAGCTGCTCCAGCTGCAAAAGCAACTCCAGCAGCATAAGTCGTAAAGAAGTCTTTGTGAGCGTATCTACTCACCATTATCAAGACTGATGACTTAACACCCGGTTCGCCGGGTGTTTTTTTCTCCGGTTCTTTATCTTGAGGTACTGATGGAAGATGCTGCGCCGCTACCTGTTCGAAATCACCCTTTGCTCTCTGATCCTCTGCGGTCTGATCACCCTGTTCTTCTACTTCTGATGTCATTGTGAAGTACCCTGAGATGGCACCCGCCGTCTGCTCAAAAGATTGAGTTATCAGACAAATATATCCATCACGAAAGATAACCGTCTATAATCGTTCCATAATAACTGGTTCACGGGTTCTCCCTGTTTCAAGGTCAGAATGTTATGCGCATCGCGTTACCGCTGTTTTTGTGCTTTTTCTGTTTTACCGCCAGCCCTCTCGTTCATGCAGATTCTCCGGATGATGCAGATAGCGACGCACCTGCTATCAGCCTTAAAGAAAAAACCGCCCTGTTCTTCGGACACGATCAGCGCACTCCCGTTGCTGCCGCCGCACACTGGCCGTGGCAGGCAATTGGTCAGATTGAAACGGAAAGCGGCAATTTATGTACCGCAACCTTAATTTCTAAACATCTGGTTCTCACCGCAGGCCACTGTGTACTGGCGCCACCGGGGAAAATCGACAAAGTGATCGCCCTGCGTTTCATTTCGCATAACCAGAAATGGCGTTATCAGATCACCGCATTACAAACGCTGGTTGACCCTAAACTGGGCAAGAAACTAAAGGCTGACGGCGAAGGCTGGATTGTGCCACCGAAAGCGGCACCGTTTGATTTCGCGCTGATCCGCCTGACGGATGAAAAACTTGCGCTGCCGATCAAGCCATTACCACTTTGGGAAGGTTCGCGTGACGACCTGACCGCCGTGCTGAAACAGGAAGGCAGAAAGGTGACGCAGGCCGGATATCCGGAAGATCATCTGGATGACTTGTATGTCCATCAGGACTGTCAGATCACCGGCTGGGCGCAGCCTGGCGTGCTTTCACACCGTTGCGACACACTGCCGGGCGACAGCGGTTCTCCGCTTCTGATCAAAAATGCAGAAGGCTGGTCGCTGATTGCGATTCAAAGCTCTGCACCAGCGGCGCAGGATCGTTATCTGGCTGACAACCGCGCGCTGGCCGTGCCGGCAATACGCGACGCCCTGAGCACACTGTCTTCCGGTGTGATCAGCGCCAGCTCCGCGGCTGCCCCTGCCGCGCAATAGTTTATTGAATCCGAAAACGAAAAAGGTCGCTGAAAAGCGACCTTTTTGATTTTTTAACTGGTCTAATCACTTAAATACCGTGCTATTTATGCAGCTTACTCACGAATGAGATTTTTGCGCAGAGGGTATGATGGTTCTGTTCTGCCCTAACAAGGTTTTCGAATACTGATGTCGTCTTGCCCGCACTGGTTGCGGGCTTTTTTTTGCCTGCAATTTGATACAGTTTAAAGCCCTTTACTCACCAGCTGCGCGGCCTTGACGAAGACTTCATCCTCAACGCCGTCGCCTTTCTGACGGCCAAGCTTTTGCAGTTCTTCAATCAGACTTTCGCGGTTTATGGGTGTCTGACCGGATATCAGCCCCATCACGGCGGCGCCGATCGCCAGACCAATTAAACCGGTTTGTTCTTTTTCATCAATCACAATATTCACCCTGGTAATAAGCCCGTTTCAAAATTAGCAGAAATTTTAAGCTTTTCACCAGGGTTGCATTCCGAATCCCATAATTTCCGACCCGCTGTTCCATTGTCTGCAATTTTGGATGTCCCTTTTCATGCTCCCGGAGTGTCCCTATTTTATCCGCCGGAACCTCGCTTTAAATCATGGCTGGCAAGCAATAATAAACTTCTGAAAATATCCTCCCCAGCATTCGATTCATTGCTCTCTCATATCTCCGGGCGTACGTTTATTCAAATTTTCTTAAACTCAAGGAAATTTTTGACTGCTCAAGCCCTTATATTTACAAGGCTGTGGCAACAGGCCAGAACCTCGAATCAGCTGAGATTAAGTGGTACCGCATTAATGATGCCGGTCAGGAAGTGGAATATTTCAACATGCTTTTGGAGAAAGTGCTGATAGTTTCGATTTCTCCGGCAATGGCCGCCAGCGATAACCCTCAGGATAACCATCTGGAAACCGTAGAACTGCGGTATGAGAAAATCACATGGAAGCATAACGACGGCAATATCATCTTTGCCGATTCATGGAATGACCGTCAGACAGCTTAGTTTGAGAGGGACGAAAGTCCCTTTCTTTAATCATCGTAAAACCATCGCCCAACTTTAACAGCTTCAATAATCATTTCGACAGTTAGCGGTTTTAACTCTCGTTGTGGCAGTTTCTTTTGCCAAAAGGCTCTCTCCGCTTCGTAATAATTTAGCATGTCAAAATCTAAATAATCGACGCTGTACTTAGTGAAAACGTCCAAAAGCATGTCTTCGGCGTCTTCAGGAAGTAAGTTAAATTCCCCTTCGTTTATGCCCCAGTGTTTTTGAACAGGAACAATTTCAGGGTCACGCCAGCTCTTTCTGAAACCATAATGCTTGGTCAGATATTCACAAATTTCCGTTTCAAAATCCCTCTCGTCCATTAGAAATACGTCCATGCGATTCGGTGTTCAGGTCTTGCGATGAGGTTGTATTTGTTTCTGGTACTCCTGCCAACCATTTCAAGCATGATGACAATCTGCGCGTATCCCAACCACGGAATCCAGCGACCAATAAAAGGAGCCATCTTGCTAGTTGGAACAAGTTTTATTTTTGCTCCTTTTCCCATAGGAGCTGAGAGTCTTAAACCGAAAGGTATTCTTTTCTCTTTAAGTAAGGCGCGTGCCAGCTTAGATACAACGCTTGTTCCAGGTGTGTTGTTTATCGCGGAAAGTTTCCCCGATACAGGAATCCATGGCTGGCCACCTAAAATCATCGCTGTCGTGGTTACATCTAAACCAAGGTGTTCTGATAACCGTTCGACGTAGATGAGCAAGAATAATTCCTGAGCAGTTACATTCGCATGACCATGGTAGAAATAAGTTCCACCCAACTCTTCGGTAGTATCCATTCTCAATATCCATTTGATTAGAAGGGTTTAAGAATACGCCGCGCTTAAACCACTTTCAATAAATCGAATGAACGTCTCCATGTCTGGCTCATCAAGAGACTGCAAAAACAGCGATGAATGAAATGATAATGCGAAGGTCAAACTACTCGATGCAAAAATGGCACTATGAGGCATCAGCCCCAGAGTGCCACTAAGGGAAAACCGGTAATTTTAAAGTCAATAAATACAATTAATTACCGACTAACTGTTCCATCGTCTGCAAGATTCGTTTATCTGAAATCGGGTACGGCGTGCCCAGCTGTTGGGCAAAATAGCTGACGCGAAGTTCTTCAATCATCCAGCGGACCTCCTTCACATCCTCGCTTTGCTGACGAACCGGCGGCAATTTGTTCAGCCATTGCTGCCACTGCTGCTGGATATTTTCGACTTTCAGCATCTGCGCGCGGTCGCGGTGAGCATCCATCGCCAGCTTGTCCATCCGCCGCTCGATAGCCTGCAAATAGCGCAACGTATCCGGCAGCCGTTTCCAGCCGTTTTGCGTGACGAACCCGCGATAAATCAGGCCGGACATCTGCGCTTTAATATCAGAAAGCGCCAGCGCCATCGTGATATCAATCCGCCCTTTCAGCCGTTTATTGATGTTAAAGACCGTCGTCAGGATCTGCTCAACCTGAATCGCGATTTGCACCACGGTGTCATTGAGATTAGCGCGCACATGTTCGTGGAGCTTCGCGAAATCTTCCTCACGCCACACCAGCCCGCCGGATTCCGCGATCAGTTTATCGATACCGCAGGAAATACAGTCGTCAATCAGATCCAGCACTTTGCCATAAGGGTTGAAATACAGCCCCAGCTTGGCTTTGTTCGGCAGCTTTTCATGCAGGTATTTCACCGGCGACGGGATATTCAGCAGCAGCAAACGCCGCAATCCGGTGAGCATCGCCTGTTGCTGTTCCAGTTCGCTGTCAAACAGGCGGATCGCGACGCTGTCTTTCTCATCGACAATCGCCGGATACGCTTTCACTTCATAACCGCCGCGCTTTTGCTCGTAGCGTTCCGGCAGCGTGCCGAAACTCCAGACATGCAAATCACGCTGCTCAATGCCATCATCCGCGACAGCAGACAGCGTCTGCTGTACCTGCTCTTTCAGGCCAGACTTCAGCGCTGTCAGATCCTTGCTTTCGCGCAGCGTTTTGTTTTTCTCATCAACAATGCGGAACGTCATTTTGAGATGATCGGGTACCTGATCCAGATGCCAGTCTTCACGGTCGATGGTCACCCCGCTCATCTTGCGCAGCTCTTTTTCCATCGCATCAAGCAGCGGCATTTCGAACGGTTTGATGCGTCCGAGCAGCGCATCGGCATAATTTGGCGCAGGCACAAAATTGCGGCGAACCGGTTTAGGTAATGACTTGATCAGCGCCATAATCAGCTCGCGGCGAATGCCGGGGATCTGCCAGTCAAAACCTTCCTCGTTCACCTGATTGAGCAGCGGCAACGGGATATGCACCGTGACCCCATCAGCGTCAGTGCCCGGCTCAAACTGATAGGTCACGCGCAGCTTGAGATTGCCCTGATGCCAGAAGTTCGGGTAATCGTGAGCGCTGATGTTGCCCGCGCCCTCTTTGATCAGCATGCTTTTTTCGAAGTTCAGGCTGTCCTGCGGCTGCTTTTTCCACCACGTATCGAAGTGCTTCGCCGACACCACTTCCTGCCCGATACGCTGCTCGTAGAACAGGAACAGCGTCTCGTCATCGACCAGAATATCGCGGCGACGTGATTTGTGTTCCAGTTCTTCGACTTCGGTACGCAGACGCAAATTGGCACGGAAAAACGCATGACGCGTCTGCCAGTCGCCTTCCACCAGCGCATGGCGGATAAACAGCTCGCGCGAGACCACCGGATCAATCGTGCCGTAATTCACCCGGCGCGCGGCCACCACCGGCAGACCGTACAGCGTGACTTTTTCCGTCGCCATCACCGCGCCCTGCGCTTTTTCCCAGTGCGGTTCGCTGTAACTGCTTTTGGCCAGATGTTGCGCCAGAGGCTCAATCCATTCCGGCTCAATGCGGGCGGCGATACGCCCCCACAGGCGGCTGGTTTCGACCAGTTCAGCCACCATCACCCATTTCGGCGGTTTTTTGAATAAACCGGAACCCGGGAACACCGCGAAACGGGCGTTACGCGCGCCGGTATATTCCTGTTTATCCGCGTCTTTCTGCCCGATATGCGACAGCAAACCGGTCAGCAATGCGCAATGCACCTCGCGGTATTCCGCCGGTTCACTGTTCACCGGCAGCCCGAGTTCTTTCACCACCTGACGCAGCTGAGTGTAAATATCCTGCCACTCACGCACGCGCAGATAGTTGAGGAAGTCACTGCGGCAAAGCTTGCGGAACTGCGCCGAAGACAGCTCTTTTTGCTGCACTTTCAGGTGATCCCACAAATTCACGAACGCCAGGAAATCAGAATCTTTATCCGCAAAACGGCGATGTTTTTCATCAGACGCCTGCTGTTTATCCATCGGACGCTCACGCGGATCCTGAATCGACAGCGCGGCGGTGATAATCATCACTTCACGCACGCAGCCATTTTTCTGCGCTTCCAGCACCATGCGCGCCAGACGCGGATCGACCGGTAACTGCGCCAGCTGGCGGCCCAGCGGCGTCAGCGAGTAACGGCCATCGACCGCATTATTGATGGCGTTCAGCTCTTCGAGCAGGCGCACGCCGTCCTGAATATTGCGTTTGTCCGGCGCTTCCACAAACGGGAATGCCGCGATATCGCCCAGCCCCAGCGATGTCATTTGCAAAATAACGGAGGCTAAGTTGGTACGCAGAATTTCAGGATCGGTAAATTCAGGGCGCGACAGGAAATCCTGCTCCGAATACAGACGGATACAGATACCTTCGGAAACGCGTCCGCAACGGCCTTTACGCTGATTGGCCGACGCCTGCGAAACCGGCTCAATCGGCAGGCGCTGCACTTTGGTACGGAAACTGTAACGGCTGATACGCGCGGTGCCAGGGTCAATCACATATTTGATGCCCGGCACGGTCAGCGAGGTTTCCGCGACGTTGGTCGCCAGCACAATACGGCGGCCGGCGTGTGACTGGAACACGCGGTTCTGTTCGCTGTTCGACAGCCGTGCGTACAACGGCAAGATCTCGGTATGCGGCAAGTCCAGACGGTTCAGCGCATCGGCGGTATCACGAATCTCCCGTTCACCGCTCATGAAGATCAGGATATCGCCCATGCTTTCGCGACCCAGTTCATCCACAGCATCGAAAATCGCCTGCAACTGGTCGCGGTCAACGTCGTCCGCATCATCCACAATCGGGCGATAACGCACGTCAACCGGATAAGTACGGCCGGAAACTTCAATGATCGGCGCGTTATTAAAGTGACGGGAGAACCGCTGCGGATCGATAGTCGCAGACGTAATAATGACTTTCAGATCCGGACGTTTCGGCAGCAACTGGCGCAGATAACCGAGTATAAAGTCGATGTTCAGACTGCGTTCGTGCGCTTCATCGATGATCAGCGTGTCGTACTGCATCAGCATACGATCCTGCTGGATCTCCGCCAGCAGAATGCCGTCGGTCATCAGCTTCACCAGTGTGTTATCGCTGACCTGATCGTTAAAACGAACTTTATAACCGACGGTATTGCCGGGCGTGGTATCCAGCTCATCGGCGATGCGGTTGGCGACAGTACGCGCCGCCAGACGACGTGGCTGCGTATGCCCGATAACACCTTTAATACCGCGCCCGAGTTCCATACAGATTTTCGGGATCTGCGTGGTTTTACCGGAACCGGTCTCACCGGCGACAATCACCACCTGGTGGTCACGGATGGCTTTAAAGATGTCATCTTTTTTCTGGCTGACCGGCAGATTTTCCGGATAGCTGATTTTTGGCCGCGATGCTTCACGGGCAGTGACTTTCTTCAGGCTTTCGGAAATGGCGTTCTGAAGCTCAGCCGTTAATGCTTCAACGGCCTGAGGGTTGGTGTTCTGATCAAAAGTCTTTTTGGCACCCTGCAAACGACGTTGCAGGCGTTGCCGGTCACGTAGCATCAGCCCGTCTAACTGCGCTGATAATGCCGCGAGCGGTGATTTCACGTTCGATATTCCTTGTTGCAAGTCAGCGGACTGAATGAGCAAAGCATCCGTCATCTGAAGTAGAAATGATTTGAGGCGGGTTCATACGAGCCTGTTTGCCAATATGTTAACACAAGCTATTGAGGATGAAGAAAGTTCGACGTTTTTAGCCTTTCGTGTCTTGTTCAAAAATACTGAACGGAGGTCTCGAAATATTGCGCTATCACTGAATAAGCTTTGTGAATAAAGTAAGTTCCATTCCGGGGAGGTTCAGGTTAAAAAATCTGCTCCCCTATGTTCACACAGTTAAGGAACTCAATAATGAGCAAAGTACTCGTTCTGAAATCAAGCATTCTGGCTAACTTCTCTCAGTCTAACCAACTGGCCGATTACCTGGTTGCACAGTATCAGGCCGCTAACAGCGGTTCTACCGTAACTGTTCGTGACCTGGCTGCTGACCCGATCCCTGTTCTTGACGGCGAGCTGGTTGGCGCACTGCGTCCATCCGACGCTCCACTGACTCCACGTCAGGAAGAAGCACTGGCACTGTCCAACACCCTGATTGAAGAACTGCAAGCGCATGACGTGATCGTTATCGCTGCACCGATGTACAACTTCAACATCCCTACTCAGCTGAAAAACTATTTTGACCTGGTTGCTCGTGCTGGCGTGACCTTCAAATACACCGAGAAAGGCCCTGAAGGTCTGGTGAAAGGCAAACGCGTTATCGTTCTGACCAGCCGTGGTGGCATCCATAAAGACACCGCAAGCGATCTGGTTGCCCCTTACCTGTCTCTGTTCCTGGGCTTCCTGGGCATGAGCGACGTAGAATTCGTTTACGCGGAAGGTATTGCTTACGGTCCGGAAGTGGCGACTAAAGCACAAACCGACGCGAAAGCAGCGATCGATGCAGCTATCAAAGAACTGGCTGCTGCATAACATCTGTTATCACAATCTGAGCCATCATTCATTTTAGAATCTTTCAGACCCGCTCAGATGAGGTTGTGATAAAACACTTGCGCGCCGAAAGGCGCGCTTTTTTTCGGGCCACGTCTGCCCTGCTTTTACTTCTGCAACCACTTCCCGTTAATGCCGCGCACGTACTCGCCTGATGCGGCTCTGGCGACCAGTTTTTGCCCGGCGAGCCTGGCGACGTCGTCGGTGCTGACGTTATTATCCTGCGCCACCTGCTGATATTGCTGTTTGCGCGCATCGTTGATTTTTGCCGCCAGCGCGACGCTTTCTGCATCCTGCTTCACGGGCGCCAGATAGCCGGAAAGCGTTTCGCCCACGCGCCCCTGCTGTTTGGCTTCATTGAGCGTTAACGCAAAAGCCTGGCTGCAAAACAGTAAACCGCTGGCCAGGATCATCAGGCTGAATCTTTTGAACAATACTCCGGACATACAGGCTCCTAGAACAAATCGCTTTGATTTTTCAGCAGGTTCTCGACATCCTTATCAACTTTGATATGAATTTCATGCTCGATTTTAACGTTCATGTTTATCGTGATCGGCTCTTTCGGCGCCGCCAGCTCGATGCGCGGAACACAGCCGCTGAGCATCATCACGCTGAGCGCCAGAGATGGCCCGACGAGTCGCAGTTTCATTGTTCCTTCCTCACTGTTTGTTCCTTTTTCTGTCCGGCAGAAACCGGACCTTTCGACAGCGCATCAGCAGGCAATGACACCTCCTGTTGCAGCCAGTCCTGAAGGTTGTCGCCAAAACGCAAACTGCGCCACAGCTGGTAAATGTTTTCCTGATGGGTGTAATTGAGCACGATTTCTCGCTTTTCCTTATCGCCGCCGTGAGTCGTATCGGTGTAGTTCACGCCGTCGACTTTCGCCGCCATCGTCAGCATGCCCAGATTATCGAGGCTAACCTGCGCGTCGGAACGGCTGATTTCCATGTAACGCAACAGACTCACCACCATTTTATTGGCAAAATTACCGCTGGCCATTGCATCGGCAAATTGCGGATCCAGACGCAACGTCAGGCCGCCGTCATTTTTAATCCACCCGTTCTGAATGATCCATTTTGGATTCTCAACAAACAGCGGCAGTTCGCCGTAAATCACGCCGGACATCGCCAGTTGTTTGGGTTTCAGCGCCGTAAACAGCTCGCTGAGATTGATTTTTTCCAGTTTCAGCACCGCCGCATCGTGTTGCGGCATTCTCAGCGCCGACAGGCTCAGATGCCCGCGCAGCATATCCACGCCCAGATTGGTGAGCGTCAGCGGTTTGCCTTCGCTCCACGGATAATGACCCTGTAAATCGGCGGTGATATTTTTCATCGCCACCAGATTATTAACCTCGCCAATACGCAGAGTGACGGGCTTTTTCACGCCGAGCTGCCAGACGGAATCCTGCAAACGGTACGGCAGACTGAAATCCAGTCCGCTCAGGTCGCCATCTTTCATCCACAGCCCGCCATTTTTCACCACCCAGTGACCACCGGCGACAAAACCCTGACCCCGTGCGGCGGAAAACGCCGACTGCGCGTAGAAACTCCCATCGCGCAGTTTGATGTTGAGATCTGGCGTCAGCAGTGTCTGGAAAGACGTCAGTTGCTGCTTCGGCCACCAGGCCTCACCGCGCAGACGCTCGCCGTCCCAGCGTCCGGTCAGCCGGATCGGGCCAATCGGTCTGGCGTCCAGCATACCGCGCATGCCAAAACGATCCGGGCTGTCGCCGCTGAGCTGCAATACCAGCGTCGCAGGCGGCAGATAACCGCCGTTGGTGAGCGCAATTTTCTTCGCCACCAGTTTGATGTCGCCTTTGAATACTGTCGGTAAATCAGGATATTGCGGTTTGAATCGCGCAGCCGGTGGGCGCAGCCAGACCAGGGGTTTATCCAGCGTCAGGCGCGGCGCTTCCACGTCGACCAGGCCGTAGTGCAGACGGTCGAAACCGGTCGAAAGGCTGTTAATGCTGATCCGGTTATCGTGCCATTGCCCTTTGCCGGACATATCCCAGCGACCGCTGAGCGGAGGCAGATGCCCGTTACCCCAGTAGTTGAAATCCCACTGCCCGGCGTCCGGCCAGAATTCCTGCGATTTGCCGCTGAGGTGCAGATCGAATTTCCCCCAGAAGCGGTGGCTGGCTTTCAGAATCGCCTGCAACGGCCCGCTCACGCCCTGCGCCGACACTTTCACACCCGCCAGCGGCCAGCGCGCGTCGCTGATGGTCAGCTCCGGCGTCGGTTTTCCCCAGGCGCGCAGAAGCGAACCACTGCGCAGTAACAGGGTCGGGTTCAGCACGGAACCGCTCAGTTCGCCGGGCAATGAGGCGCTCAGAGACGTCGCCTGCAAATTCGCCTGCCCGGTCAGCCGGAAACCTAAATGGCTGTCGAGCAGCCCGATGCGCCCCGGCCCCATACTCAGCACTACGTTGGCTTTACCGTTGTGGCCCTGCGTCAGCACGTTAAGACGTGCGGTGATATTGGTCTGATCAAACGCCGGTGACCAGTCGCTGAGCGTCAGGTTAACGCCACCGGCCAGCGGCTGCGCGGCATACGGCCAGCGCCACTGCCCTTGCGAAATCTGCAATGCATTGCCGTTGAGTTTCCACGGCAGAATCGCCAGCGGCTTATCGCTGCCTTTTTCCGTCAGCGTCAGTTCGCCTTCCGTTGTCTGCCAGCTGAGAAGAATGTCCAGCGGAGAAGGAACCTGCGCGGTTTGAATTTCTGCATGAAGCTCGCCGGATTCCGGCAGCTGATCGAACGTGGCGGGCAGAAGAAGTTTGCCGCTGAGCGTGACAGGTTGTTCGCTGCCGGGCGGGATCAGGCTAAACGAATGGATCGCCAGCGTACGGTCGGCACCGAGTACGGCGTCGAGTTTCAGCGCGTCGCCGCTCACGGTCAGATGCTGTACGCCGCCTTCGCTGCTGAGCTGAACTTGCCCCGCATAACGCTGCCAGGGCGTAACGGAAAGTTGCGTCACGTTGACGCGCCCGTCGGGCAGCAGATGTTGTAAATCCGCCACGGAGAGCGGCGTTGAGGCGTCACTTTTTGGCAGTTGCGCCAGACAGGCGGTATCGACTTTCAGCGCATCAATATTGAGCGCCCAGTGCCCGCCTTCTTTGCTCAGGCGTGCATTTTCCGCAGTCGCCAGCGCGCATTCACCGGCGGAATAACGCAGCCCCGGCAATTGCAATACGCCGTCCGACCAGTGCGGCGCACCGCTGAGCGTCAGTTGTGTTCCTTTCGGGAGCCAGTGGCTGGCAACCGGCGGCAGCCAGCGCGGCACCGTTTTCCATAACCCCCACATCAGCAGCGCGAGAATCACCACTATACTCAGGATAATTTGCGCGCTTCTCTTCAGTCCGTTCCTCATGACTTGCCTTGTTTTGCACTTAATCGTCTGACCGCCCGCAAGATATCATAATTAGCGTAACAACTGATGGTTGAAATACCAGTATCCGGCACCCAAATAGCACAGGAAAAATTGTCGGCACCCCGATGCTCTGTTAGTTTGGTGGCATATTGCGAATTGTTTCTGAAAATGTTTATTCCTTATAAAACAGTCGGAAACGGTTTCGTCAGAGATTCAAACTCACTGCGGAGAAACACCATGAAAGTGGCTGTCTACAGTACTAAAAATTACGACCGGAAATATCTGGAACTGGTCAATGAACATTACGACTATGAACTGGAATTTTTCGATTTTCTGCTGTCCCCGCAAACTGCAAAAACCGCAGCCGGTGCAGATGCCGTCTGTATTTTCGTCAATGATGACGGCAGCCGTGAAGTGTTGCAGGAACTGGCTTCTCTGGGGATAAAAACGCTGGCGCTGCGCTGCGCGGGCTTTAACAACGTCGATCTTGAGGCGGCGAAAGAACTGGGCATTTCCGTTGTGCGCGTTCCGGCCTATTCACCGGAAGCCGTCGCAGAACACACCGTCGGCATGATGATGTGTCTTAACCGCCACATTCACCGTGCTTATCAGCGCACCCGCGAAGCCAACTTCTCACTCGAAGGGCTGATTGGTTTTAATATGTACCAGCGCACCGCCGGTATCATCGGCACCGGTAAAATCGGCGTGGCAACAATGCGGATTCTGAAAGGTTTTGGAATGCGGATTCTGGCTTTTGACCCGTATCCAAGCCCGCTGGCACTGGAGCTGGGCGCAGAATATGTCGATCTGGATACGCTTTACGCAGAATCCGACGTCATTTCCCTGCACTGCCCGCTGACGCCGGAAAACCATCATCTGCTTAACGCTCAGTCCTTTGCCAAAATGAAAGACGGCGTGATGATCGTGAACACCAGCCGCGGCGCTTTGCTGGATGCAACGGCCGCCATTGACGCGCTGAAAAAACAAAAAATCGGCGCGCTGGGTATGGACGTGTACGAAAACGAGCGCGATTTGTTCTTCGAGGACAACTCAAACGAAGTCATCCTCGACGACGTTTTCCGCCGCCTGTCTTCCTGCCACAACGTGCTGTTCACCGGCCATCAGGCATTCCTGACCAGTGACGCGCTGACCAGCATTTCTGAAACCACGCTGATGAACATCGATCAGCTGATCAAAGGGCAGAACTGCCCGAACCTGCTCACGGCGTAGCCCTGTCATGATGTTCAAAGCCCGCTACGGCGGGCTTTTTGCTTGTTACAGAGACTCAACCTGGCGGCTCAACACCCTGCTCACCTCTGGCCCGTATCCCGTGATTGTCAGAACTTCGCCGTTCAGCGTGACGGATGAAAATGGCAGGCTGCTTTCCCCGTCCACCATGCCTTTGAGCGTAATAAAATCGGTGTTTTCCACCCGGTCATAGCCCCCGCGGTGATCGTGCCCGGCGAAATACGCGCGCACGTTATAGCGGCAGAGCAATTCCACCAGCGTTTCGCAGTTCCACAGGTTATGCGTGTTCACCGGCGTCAGCGGGTAATGGCCGAACACCAGCACCGTTTCACCCTGCGCACGCGCCTGTTTCAGGTTTTGCTCAATCCATTCCAGCTGTTTACGCCCTACCGCGCCATTCCACGGCTGCGCCTGCGACTGCTGGCATTCGGTCAGTTCATCGAGCATAAATTCTGCCAGCTGACGGTCTTCGCCATTGGCATGATTGCAGTACAAACTGACGTCGTTGCCGTCAATGACCAGAAAACGATAGCCCGGCAGGCTGAACTGGTAATAGCTTTTCGGCAATCCCAGCGCAGGAGACTGCGCCGCCAGATGTTGGGAAATCACCTGCGCATCGTGGTTACCAATGAGCACGGCGTGCGGATGGCGCAACGCTTCGTAGCGCGCCAGCACCGCCTGATAACTGCTCCAGTCGCGATCCACCAGGTCGCCCAGCGTAACCACGAAATCGAGCTTTAAATCATTCAGCTCATTAATCGCGGTCGCCAGTTTATTCAGGCTGTTGCGGTAATGACGCTCTTTTTGTACATCGGCATCGGCGTATTGCGGGTCCGCTATCAGCCCGAAACGCAGCCTGACGCCTGAAACCGCCGCGTCATGCATATCCGGCAGCTGATACAAAGCACTCACGTTGCCCAGAGCCCGTTCCTGCGCTTGCGATAACAAAGGGGATGAGGTGATGACGGTCATAAGATGCTCCGGTTGTTCTTAACGAATCCCAGCCCGCATGAAGGATTGAACGAACTGACGTTGAAAAATAAGGAATAAGGCCAATAACGGCAGCACCGTCATCAGCGTTGCCGCGCCGATCAGCGCCCACTGCACGCCCTGTTCCGGCGCGGAAAACAGCTGAAGCCCGACGGTAATCGGCCGCACTTTTACGGAATCGGTAATGACCAGCGGCCAGAGGAAATCGTTCCAGTGAAAGCTTACCGACACCAGCGCAAACGCCACGTACACCGGTTTCGCCAGCGGGATATAGATTTTGCGCAGAATGTAAAAACGGCTGGCCCCTTCCACAATCGCGGCTTCTTCGAGCACCAGCGGAATGCTGCGGAACGTCTGGCGCAACAGGAAAATGGCAAACGCCGAGGCGAAATACGGCAGCGCTATCCCGAGGAGGCTATCGCGCAGGCCGAACGCGCCGATCGTTTTGTAGTTGTTGAGGATCAGAACGTCGGGGCTGATCATCAGTTGCAACAGCACCAGCGCAAAAATGATCCCCGCGCCTTTAAGTTTAAACCGTACCAGCGCGTAGGCAGCCAGCGTCGCTAAAATCAGCTGGCACACCACAATCATCAGCACCAGCAGCGTGGTATTGAGAAAATAGCGCCCGAACGGCGCGGCTTGCCAGGCGTTGATAAAATTCTGCAACGTCAGCGGTGCAAACAGGGAAAAACTCCCCTGTTCAGATGCCGGATGAATCGCGACCCAGACCGACACCAGCACCGGCAAAAACCACAAAAACGCCGCCAGCCAGATGGCAATATTCAGGCACAGGCGGCCTGCGGAAAACGTCCGCACCGGCGTTAACGTCATCGTCAGGCTGCTCATTGATAGTGCGTCCTTTTATCCAGCAGATTGAATTTGATCAGCGCAATCGTGGCAAGAATCGCCAGCAACACCACGGTCATCGCCGAGGCGTACGGCAAATCCCAGTAGCTGAACGCGGTGCGGTAGATATAGAACAGCAGCAGACTGGTGCTGTTATTCGGCCCGCCGTTGGTCATCGCAATCACCTGATCCACGATGCGGAAGGCGTTCATCGACGCATTGATCAGAATAAACAGCGTGGTCGGCATCAGCAGCGGCCACTGCACGCGGCGGAAAAAGTAGCGGCGCGACGCCCCTTCTATTTCGGCCGCCTCAGCCAGACGCGGATCGATTTGCTGCAACGCCGCGAGATAAAAAATCATAAAGAACCCGGCTTCGCGCCAGACGGAAACCACCATCAGGCTGTAAAGCGCGGTGCCCGGTTCACCGAGCCAGTTAACGGCGGGCAACGAAAACAGCGCCATCAGTTTGTTAAGCAACCCGAGTTGCGGCGTATAGAAAAACAGCCAGAGGTTGGCGATCGCCACCATCGGTAATAAAGAAGGAATGAAAAACGCTGCGCGGACCATCGCGTTACCGCGCAAACGGCGGTTGACCGCCAGCGCCATCATCAGCGCGAGCGCGACCGACAGCGGAATGGTGATCACCGCATAAAGCAGGTTGTTGCGCAGCGACAACATAAAGGTGTCGTCATCAAGCAGCGCACGGTAGTTATCCAGCCCGACAAACTGCGCCGGATGCCCGTTGCGTGCTGCGCTGAATACGCTTTCCCAAATCGTTGCCAGCGCCGGATAGTGGGTAAACAGCAGCAAAAAACCGAGCGCGGGCATAATCAGCAGATAGCCGTAAATCTGCAAAGACAACCCGCGTGTGCGGGCTGCTGGTGCAACAGCGTGAAGCGTGCTGTGAGGAATGCTCATCCGCGAGCCTTACTGATACGGTTTCAACAGACGGTCCGCCTGTTTTTGTGCAGAACTGAGCGCATCGGCTGGCGTTTTCGCCTGCGTCACCGCCGCTTCAATCGCATGGTTCATCAGCTCCTGAATCTGCACGCTGTTGTACGTCGAGAGTTCCGGCTGTGAATATTTCAGCTGCTCACGCGCCACCAGTGCCTGCGGAACCTGTTTCACGTAATCCTGCATCACCGGCGTTTCCCACGCGGCAGGCGACGTCGCAACATAACCGGTCGCGATGCTCCAGCGCGCCGCCTGTTCCGGGGCGGAAACCCAGCGGATAAACTCCATCGCTGCTTTCTGCTGCTCAGGCGTCGCGTTTTTGAACACATACAGATTGCCGCCGCCGGTCGGGCTGCCGCGCTGGGTTTTCTCCGGCAACATCGCTACGCCGAACGGGAATTTGGCGTTGTCACGCACCGTCGTCAGGTTACCGGTGGTGGTCACCATCATGGCCGTTTTGCCGTCGATGAAATCCTGCGGCGTGGTGCCCCAGGCAATCGCGCCTTTCGGGGAAACCGCGTCTTTCTGCGCCAGATCCGTCAGCCATTGCAGCGCTTCCACGTTGGCTGGCGTGTCAAACGTGACGGCGGTGCCTTTGCCGTTATCCAGATGGCTGCCGTTAGTGGCGGCGATGCCCTGAAAATTCCAGTAACCGTTTGGCGTAGAAGGGATTTCGATGCCCCACTGTTTGACGTCGTTGCCGTCACGCACCACCAGTTTTTTACCGAAATCCACCACCTGCTGCCAGTTGGCCGGAGGTGTGTCGCCGTTCAGACCCGCTTTCTCAAACGCCTGTTTATTCCAGTACAACACCACCGTCGAACGCTGGAACGGAATGCTCCAGACTTTGTCCTGAATGTGACGGATAAAGGCCGGATAGAAGCCGTCGATCCACTTTTTCCCTTCCGCGTCATTAGCGAGATCGCTCACCGGCACGATCGCGCCCGCATCAATCAGTGAATAGGCCTCAATGTCACCGATCACCGCCATTTGCGGCGCGTTGCCTCCGCGAAACGCCGTCAGCGCTTTCGTTACCGTCGTTGCATAATCCCCGGTATACACCGGTTGAATACTGATATCCGGGTGCGTTTTCTGAAAATCTTCCACCAGCGTGTCGACCGTATGGCTGATTTTTCCGCCCACGGCAATCGGGTAGTACATCTGCAATTTCACAGGCTCAGCCGCAAAAGCAGAGGTTCTGGTGATCAGCAAAACAGCGGTAGCAAGGCGTGAAAAACGATGAACAAGTGACATGATTTTCCCTTCGGCAAGTGTTGTTGTAAGTGTAGAAAAATGAATTCACGACGATAAATGGCCGTCAGACGGCGACTCTCTGGCCGGAGGGCAAACAAAATTCCTCCGCGTCATAACAGCGCTTTCCGCCCGTCGTGAAGAAAAAATATTGTGCGCTGGCCAGCCATTGCAGCCCGACCGGCTGGCCTTCGGCAAAACGTTTCATACCGGCCACTTTTACGGTCAGCGGCTCTGCGGCACCGGCGATGGAACATACCACCAGCGTGTCGGCACCCATATATTCGTGGCTGATCACCTGCGCCGTCAGCCCGGCCTGCGTGGCGTCGGTCAGCTGAATATCTTCGGCGCGCAGCCCCAGGCTGAGCGAGGCGTCACCCGGCATTTCCAACACCGGAACCGGCATAGTGGCGAGATAATGATGTTCACCGCGACGCGTCAGCGGCAGGATATTCATCGGCGGCGCACCGATAAATTGCGCCGCAAAAATGCTTTCCGGGTTGTTGTAGAGATTGTCCGGCGTGTCGTGCTGTTCGATGCGCCCGTCGTTTAGCAGAATGATTTTGTCCGCCATGCTCATCGCTTCGGTCTGATCGTGGGTGACGTACACCATCGTCAGACCGAGTTTTTTCTGAATAGCCCGGATTTCGCGACGCATACTCTGGCGCAGTTTGGCGTCGAGATTGGACAGTGGCTCATCCATCAGGCACAGCCGGTTATTGGCGATCACCGCCCGCCCGAGCGCTACGCGCTGTTGCTGACCGCCGGAAAGCTGCGCAGGCAATCTGTCCAGCAGCGGCTCCAGCTCCATTAGCCGGCTAACATCCGCCAGCCGCGAAGCAAATTGCCGCTTATCTTCGCCACGCGCCCGCAGCCCGAACAGCAGATTTTCCCGCACGCTCATGTGTGGAAATAAGGCATAAGACTGAAACACCATCGACAACTTACGTTGCGACGGCGTCAGCGCGGTGACGTCGGATTGCTGGAAATAAATCGCTCCGCTGTCAGCCGATTCCAGCCCGGCAATCGTGCGCAGCATGGTGGATTTTCCGCAGCCGGAAGGGCCCAGCAGCGCAATAAATTCGCCCTCTTCCACATCAAAACTGATGTCATTGAGCGCAACTTTATTGCCCCAGGTTTTGTGTATGTGATGGAGTGATAAATAACTCATGTCCGTTGCCCGTCTCTGACCGGTGATGGGCATAACCTAGCGGGGTTAAGTGACGCTTTTATGAAATGTGGTTTTTTTCAATTGCATTGATGGCGGGATCGAGAAAATTTCGGTTTCTCAATTGCGGTGATCACTTAACTCACTGCGCCGAAACCGACAAAAGAGAGGCCAGACGGCCCCTCTTTTGAATCTCCGCGTCTTTTTAACTGCGCGCTATCGTTGGCTGGCCATGTTTCAGCCGCCACCGTTATTGCCGCGAAAACTTGCCGCTGCGCGGTACCTTCATTTCGGTCTTCGAGCCTTTCGGTCTCGAAACACTCATTCAGCAAGCTTTCTGAAAGCGGCTGGAGGCTTTTCAATTCAAAATCAGCCTGCATAAATCTTCCGAATTACATAGCCTCTAGCCGCTTTCAAAACGACGTTGAGTGAGTGGTGAGAAACGGCGAGAGTCTGTTTTCGAGCAGGTTCGAGCCCGAAGCGAAAGTACCGCGCAGCGGCGACGTTTGCGGCAATAGCCGGAGTTGCTGAAACATACTTTACAAGCGATAGCGCGCAGTGAAAGAGCCCGGGGGTCTTGGGGGCGGCGGCGATATGCCGCCCCCAAGTCGGTGTGGGCCGACGCCCACGACCTTGAACTTGAACTTGAACTTGAACTTAAACTTAAACCTGACGTCCCCCCCGTACGGGCACCAACCCACAGGTTTACCGGGCTAAAGCACCGGGCTTAACCGTCCGCACGCTGCCGCTATACGCCGCCCGGCCTCAATCACCGTGGCGTTGTCTGTGGCAATCGACAGCCGGAAGTATGGCGACAAGCCGTACGCACTGCCCCCCACACCGGAAACGCCGTTTTCCAGCAGATAGTCCATCACATCGGCTTCGTTTTCGATTTTCGCGCCGCCAGGGCGGTAACGCCCGATCAGCCCCGCACAGCGGCAGAAGACGAAGAAACCGCCCTGCGGCTGTATCAGTTCCAGCCCGTCAACGCCGGAAAGGATGCCCGTGATGTCATCGCGCCGCTGCTGATAGGCCGCCACCTGTGGCGCGAGGAAATCCAGCCCGCCGGTGTACGCCGCCAGCGCCGCGGCCTGGCTGACAGAACTCGCGCCCGAACTGATTTGCGACTGCACCACGGTCATCGCGGTGATCAGATCTTTTGGCCCGGCACCGAAACCGATACGCCAGCCGGTCATGGCGTAGGTTTTAGACACACCACCGACCAGCAAACTGCGTGCCTGAAAATCGCCTGCCACGTTCAGCAAATTACGGTGTTCGCGGCCATCAAACAGAATGTGTTCGTATAAATCATCGAGCATAACCCGCACCTGCGGATGTGCACGCAGCACAACGGCCAGCGCCTGTAATTCTTGCGCTGAATACACCGCACCGCTCGGATTCCCCGGATGATTGAGCACCAGCCAGCGCGTACGCGGCGTAATGCTGGCCGCCAGTTGCTCCGGCGAAAGTTTATAACCCTGCTCCAGATGGCATTCCACAAACACCGGCGTGCCGCCGTTAAAACGCACGCTGTCCGGGAACGTCGGCCAGTACGGCACCGGCACAATCACTTCATCGCCGTCGTTTAACGTCGCCGCAAACGCGTTGAAAATGACCTGCTTCGCGCCGTTGGCAATCATCAGATTATCAATGCCAAATTCCAGGCGGTTTTCCTGCTGCAATTTTCGCTGCACCGCCTCTCGCAGTGCACGTATCCCGGACGTTGGCGTGTATTTGGTCTCCCCGCGTGCAATCGCCTCATACGCCGCCTGCTTGATGTGCTCCGGCGTATCGAAATCCGGTTCACCGGTGGTGAGATCCAGAATATCGACACCGGCCTTTTTCAGATCATTGGTGCGCTGCTTTGCCGCCGCGTTGGCCGAAAGCGAAACGCGTTGCACGCGCTGTGACAACGAAATCGTCATACCGTTATCCTTATATCAGAGCGCGGGCAAACCCAGGTTTTCGCGCAATGTGCTGAATTCATACTCTTCGCGGAACAACCCGCGACGGCGTAATTCCGGGATCACCCGCTCGACAAACAGCGAAAGCTGCTCCGGCATGATGGCCGGCATAATATTGAAACCGTCCGCGCCGCCCAGCTCCAGCCAGTGCTGGAAATCATCGGCGATATCTTCGGCGGTTCCCACCAGCACGCGGTGTCCGCGTGAACCGGCAGCAATCGCGGCCAGTTCACGCAGGGTCAGATTTTCGCGGTAGGCCAGATCGGTCAGCAGTTTCACACGGCTCTGATTGCCTTCTCCGGCAGGCACATCCGGCACCGGGCCGTCGAGCGGGAACTGGCTGAGATCCATATTAAAGCGGGTCGAAAGCTGACGAATGCCGTTATCGATATCCACCAGCGAGTTGAGTTCACGCCAGGTTTCACGCGCTTCTTCCCGCGTGCGCCCCACGATCGGCATCACACCGGGCAGGATCAGCACATGATCCGGATTGCGCCCTGCGTCTTTCACCTGCTGTTTCTGCGAACGGTAAAACGTCTGTGCTTCTTCCAGCGTCGCGGCGGCGGTAAACACCACTTCGGCGGTGGCGGCCGCCAGCTTCTGGCCGTCAGCGGAAGAACCGGCCTCGATAATCACCGGACGTCCCTGCGGTGAACGGGTGATATTCAGCGGCCCCTGCACCTGGAAATATTTCCCGCGATGATTAACCGGCTGAATTTTTTCATTCACGAAATACTGGCCGCTGTCTTTGTCCGGCGCGACGGCGCCTTCCTGCCAGCCTTCCCACAGCTTAAACGCCACGTCGAGAAACTCGTGCGCGACGGCGTAACGCTCGGCGTGCATCGGCATATCTTCACGACTGAAATTGCGCGCCACGTCGGTGGAAAACGATGTCACCACGTTCCACGCCGCACGGCCATGACTGATGTGATCCAGCGACGAAAAGCTGCGCGCCAGATTAAACGGATCGGTAAACGTGGTAGAGGCCGTTGCCGCCAGCCCGATATGACGGGTCTGCACTGCCAGCGCCGCCAGCAACGTCAGCGGCTCGAGGCGCGCCATAGTAGAAGGCAGGCGGTAAACGCTGGTCGCCAGCGCGTCACCGATGAAAAACATATCGAACTTGCCTTCTTCGGCTTTTTTGGCGATCCACGTCAGCCATTCAACGTCCGTGGGCGAACCGAGCTGTCCGGTTAAACGCCAGCCGCTGACGTGATGCCCGAGCGGTTGAACAAACAGGCCGAGGCGCAGCTTTCTGGTGTTTTCTGAAGAAGAAGTCATGAAATGTTCCTAAGAATAATGTTGATTTTCTGTCGCCCGCAGGGCTTTTTCGATGTGTTCAGCGGCCATGGAAAACGGCAGGCGCGCCGCGTTTTCGGCGGAGAACTTCACTTCACGGGCAATAGATGAAAGGATTTCATCGCGGTTACCGTTGAATTCCGGCAGCGCCAGCGGCGCATCGTACTGCCGCAGCAGCGCCAGCAGTTCCGGCTCCGGTTCACCGTTGTCACTTTCCATCAGCGACTGCACCAGCAGGCCGAGACCGACCTTCTCGCCGTGCAGCCAGTCGTGCAGTTCAGGCTGATGGGTAAAACGGTTGTGAATGGCGTGCGCCACGCCCGGTGCAGGCGTTTCATCGCGCATGCTGTTTGCCATGCCCGCCGCCGCGATATTGGCGTCGATCACTTTTATCAGCGCCGGTGTCACTTCATGGCGGGCGTTATCAAGCACCGCCTGCGCCCCGTATTTCTCAAAGGTTTCCACCGCCAGTTTTGCCGCCTGAATTTTGAGATTCAGCGCCAGGCTGTCGTCGCTTTTCTGTTTATACGGCCGGAATTCGTACCACTTCGCCAGTGCGTCCACGATGCCCGCTTTCAGATAACGGACGTCGTTTTGCGCGATGACTTCGCTGTCGACCAGCACCATCAGCGGCATACGCGATAACGGCTGACTGCGGACGTGCCCGCCGTGCGCGTTGTAAATAATGCTGACCGGCGACCAGGCGGCGCAGGTGGCGGCCACCGTCGGCAGCGTCACCAGCACAATGTCATCAATCAGATTCGCAATGGCTTTCGCGCAGTCCAGCACGCGTCCGCCGCCGATACCCAGCACCAGCGTGGCGTTTTGCGCCCGTACGGCGTTGAGATGCGTTTCAATCGCGGCATCGGTGCATCCGGTGGTCAGGAAATTCACCTGCCAGCGGATCCCCGCCTCACGCAGGCTGTTTTCCAGCTGCGGATTCACCGCCTGCCAGGCTTTCGGGCTGGTGATAATGGCGATTTCATTCGAGTGAACGGCAAGAAGTTCGCCGGTGCGGGCACGCAGCCCCGGCTGATGGTGATAGGTTTGCGGTGATTTTATAGCGAACACGATGATGCCCTATTCTCTGGTCAGTAATTGAATAAACTGCCTGCCCGTAATAAACAGGAATTCGGATATTGAATATATTAAGTCGTTATATAAACATCGTACGAGAATTGAAATAATAAACAAAGTTCTGATTGCGGATCCTTATTCACTAATTCGCAATAGAATAGATGAATTTTAGCTATAGCATCAAAACCCCTTGCATCCTGTGCTGGATCAAAGAAATGATAGCGCTGTAAAGGGTTAATTTAATAAACAAAAACAGAAATATCGGCAACGGTATTATCCCGGTATTTATTATTGTTTTTGCCAAACTCATTAATTAACCCTCATAAAAACAGAGATTATTATGGCCTCACATCCGATTGATTTTCTTTTACTTGGCAATAATTTTGGCACACCGGAAATGCGGGAAATCTGGTCAGAGAAAAATCGTCTGACGCAGCAAATAAATGTCGAAGTGGCGCTGGCATTAGCCGAAGGTGAGCTCGGGGTGATCCCGCAACAGGCAGCACTGTCGATAGCG
>Ga0153981_1000113_pt1 | contig 23619 bp, 20 predicted proteins | sample TSGA065MetaG_FD_104714 | JGI IMG/M metagenome (GOLD analysis project Ga0153981, IMG submission 104714) | Attine ant fungus gardens microbial communities from Georgia, USA - TSGA065 MetaG | ecosystem: Host-associated > Fungi > Mycelium > Unclassified | place: USA: Georgia, Magnolia Springs State...
CATGTCCCTTCAGGCATCGCGGCGACACGCGCACCTTTGTCGTCAATCAGCTCAAATCCTGCAGTTGTAGAACGTAATGCGCGACCCTGTGCAAAGGCGGAGCCCCGGGTATCGATAGCGGGTTGGATCTGCCAGTCACCCTGCGCCGACAAATAACCTTCCTGCGGCTGGCGGGATAGTTTCACCCAGTCGCCCAGTGCGCTGATTCGGGTTTGCTGCTCGTGAAGCTGAATATTGCCTTTGGCGTCCAGAAGCCAGGATTGCCCGGCGGCAGACGTTGCCAGAATGCGCCCATCACTAAACTGATTTACCGCCAGACCGGCCGTCGGCGCAATCCGGGTTTTCGTATCATTGCCAATGATTTCTGCAATCACACGGGACTCTGGCTGATCGTCCGTTGCCGGTTGTGTCAGCAGCCATAAAGCAGAATTGATGCGCTTAACTTTGGCGTATTTAGCTTCCACCATCGTTTTACCCTGACCGTCGAGGATCCCCCAAAGGCCTTTTGGCGTCTGAACGGCAACCTGATTGTTGGCATAATCACCCACATCCTGGTAGGAAGGCTGAATGACCATTTTCTGGTTAATGGCATCGTAAATTCCCCACAATGCCCCTTCAGCTGCCGTTTCGTGGTAACGGAACCAGCCGTTACCGACCGACTCCAGATCAAACACATCCGGCAAATTATAATGCTTGCCGGCGTGGTCGAGCGCCGTCAGCTTTCCATCCAGATAATCCAGCGCATAGCCTTTTACAAACGGAGATATGTTGTCTTCTGTCAGAGGAATAACCACTTTCCCTTGCGCATCAATCACGCCGGTGCCATCAGCCGTTCTGACAATAAATTGCCCGATATCTTCGCTGCTGTCCGCTGATTCAATATCCTGCCATTTGTTATCAATTTGCAGAGAACCGTCCGGTTTCAGGAAACCAGCACCTGTTTTGCTGGTTCCTGCCTCAGGGCGGATAAGAGCCAATGGCGACTGCGTGGTAACGTGGTCATCGCCAGCATTGAGCGGTTCAATCCGGCTATTTTCAAGCGCACTGATCGTCTTCGGGTTCAGCAACGCCTTTCCGGTCGAATCAACAACATTCACGACATCGCCCTGATCATTACGCAGCCACAGACGGTGATTGATCACTTCCGCACTGGAAATTTGCGCCAGCCAGCCGACATTCTGAGCACCACCAATCATTCCGCCTGAAGGTGCAATTATCGCGTTCACTTTTTTCTGCTCACCGCGGGTGGTCACCAGAAACTCACCGGTAGTCTGCCCCCACGGCTCGCTGGCGGCAGGCAATGTCAGAGGTTGTTTACGGCCGGGAACAAATACGATGAGATTTTCTTTCGAAGTCGGGTTAAGGACATAGTCCCCCGAAACCCGCAGAGCGGCGGCATCAGAATCGCTAAACGTTGCAATCACAACGGCGGAGTTATCCAGTAACTTCACACCATCAGCCGTTTTCGCCAGCCAGAAAGCACCGGTTTCTTCACTGACTGACAAGTACTTTTGCTCATCCTGAACGCCGTCTGCACGAATTAACGTAATTCCGTCGGAATTTTTCGCGAGTGCCACTGCCGGATTACGCGGATCAAGCGTAATGGCGGCATACTGTGGTGCAATGCGCCAGCCCAGATTTTCATCCACGATGCCATAACCTTTGCTGGCATCGAAGGCGATGAACAATCCCTGAGTCCCAAAAGGTTCCGCAACTTCCATTTTGTCTGTTGCTACATGGCGAACACCATCTGGGGAAAGCAGCACGCTGTTAAACGACAGCTGCAAACGGGCGGGGAGGCCATTACTCAGAATGGCCTCGTCCACTAAATCATCCAGCGCTTTTCCAACCTGCGCGCCTTTGCGATCGATAATCTGCGACTTCCCGGCCACTGTCACAACGGCTAAACCGGATTCAGTAAAAGGTTGTACCGCATCGAAACCAGGCTGAATCAGCCAGTTCCCGGTAGTATCAATAAACCCCCACTTCCCCTGTTGTTTAGCGGCTGCAACGCCGTAATGATAATCACCGACATCTTCAAAGACAGGTTTTATAACCAGTTGCCCTTGATTATCCAGAAAGCCCCAGCGCTCTCTGGCTGCGTCAGCAGCCGGTAAAAGCACAGCCGCGCGCCCTTCATGAACATCACGGATACACAAGTTTTGAACAGCTGGCAACGCGTTACGCCGTTGTACATCGTTTTGCGAAGCTGGCAACGGAGCAAAACAACCGGAAGGTTCAGCCGCATTTGCAGAAGCTGTCAGCGTCAATAAGGCCAGTGCGCTGCTGGTGTTCAATGCGCAAAGAAGTGCTTTCCGTAGCCTTGAAGGTTTGCTGACAATCATTAGTTACTCCCGGTACCGCATGAAGGCGCTTTTGCAGGCCAGAGATAAGCGCCTTTTGCGTCCACGATTACGCGCTGATTACAACGCACCTGAATTTTCGCCTGAACGGCACCTTCCGCGTTCAGCAAGCTGACGACACCTTTGCCGCCCGCCCATGCGTGTTTTTCGCTGAAATTATCGGCCCAATCGAATTTAGGCAAGATAGCGAAACGGCCGGTCGTGCTGATATAACCAAAGAGGTTGCCGTAAGTCGATTTCTTCATGGCTGTGGCAAAGTTATTATTCATTGCGCCAACCTGATCAAAATAAGAACCGATCAGTTTCTTACCTTGTTGATCAACGAAACCATAAAGCCCTTTGCTGTCGCGTAACGGGATTACACCGGCACTGGCTTTATCTGCCTGCAAGCTGTCGAGCCCGGCGAAACGTTGGATCTCATTGCCGTCATTGTCATACAGCACCGTTTCGCCGGTTACATCATCATTCATAGTCAGTCGCATCAGTGAATTCAGTGGTTGAGCTTGCTCGAAACCATCCAGCGGAACAGCACCGTGATCGTTTATTAGCGTGGTATGCCCGTCACTGACGGCACGGCTCCAGTTCAAAGGCGAAATGAAATTGAATTCTTCGGTGTAAAAAGGCTGAATCTGCTAATTACCCTGCGCATTAATGGCACCAAAGTGAGGAGAGAAACTGAGCATTACCCAGTCGCCCTGCACTGAGCTTGATGAAGCTGCAATGGCTTTGCTGACTGGATAGCGGCCAGCGCTGTCTAACAGCGCCACGCCCCCTTCGGAAGGCTGGACCAGCCAGTGCCCCTGCCCGACTGATTGTGGTCTTGCCAGCAGGTCTTCGGCGATAGCCTGACCGCTGTTTGCGCTGTACAGGCTGAAATGACTCGAAAGATCACTGCGTTCGCCCGGCTGATCGTTATCAGACAGGGTGAAAACGCCCTGGCCAATATACTGGAATTTCCCGCTGCGGCTTGGATCCGGCGCAATTGCCCATACACCGTTGGTGCCGATAACACCCCATCCGGCATCGGCTTTCGCCAGAGCGAACCCCTCATTGAAGGATTCGATTTGAGTAAACTGAGGGGCAGCTTTAACGCTCTTGCTCGCAATATCCCATAAGCCCCAGCGACGGGCATCATTAACGCCTTCGGTGTAATACAACAAACCGCCGGAAAGACGCTGGGCGTTTTGCAAGATATCCGCTGGCACATCCGTTACGCTGCCATTGCGGTCTATTAAGCGTTTGGTATCGGTATTATTACTGTTTTCGACAGCCCAGGTGTAGTCACCGGAAAACGCGCTGACCTGCTGATAAACCGGCTGAATAACCCATTTGCCCGCGCCGTCTACCGCACCCACTTTTTGGGTTTGCGTATGGACAATCAGCGGAGCCTGAGACGCATCGCCATCGATAGCAGCCCACTGAGGATCCGAAAGAACGTTGCCCTGCGAGGTCAGGATTGCCGGTGGTTTTGTGGTGTCTGCAGGCGCCAGAGCCGCCCATGGCAGTGTGTGCGCTACATCCGCAGTGACTTCCGGCAATGTGGCGATATCATCGGTCAGTACAGACGTACCCAATGGCTTCACCTGATAATCTTTCAGCGCAGCGAGTGTGGCATCATTGAGTAATGCAACGCCATTGTTGTCATAAACCTGTACTACCTGCGGTGCTTTCCCTTCAGTTTGCATGACCCAAAGGCGGTTGCCCTGTTGAAGGAACTGAGGTTTATTCACTTTCAGGGAAACAACCTGGTTATCGGCCCCAACGATGACAATACCTTTGCTGCCCGTAGCCAGCGTTGCCTTACCCCAGACGATAATATTTTCGGACTGATCGGCAGGAATATCCTGCACTTTTTCCAGTTTGCTGCTGAGCAACTGCCTGGAATTATCGTTGCCGGTAACCAGCCAGTTACCGGAAGAGAGAGGACGTACAGATTTATACTGTTCTTTATTTAATGAAACGCCCTGACGATCAACGAAACTCCACCCGTTTTTGATTTTGACAGCAACCACGTCGCCGCTAAGCTGAGGCTCATCGCGCGCTTTCAGGATCATCGGGTCAATTGCCCATTCACCGTTTTCGTCCAGATACCCCCAGTAACCGTCATTTGCGGAATCACGCTTTTTAGCGGGGATAAGCCCGGACTGCGGCAGATCGAGCGCCATCACATCGTCAGGCAGAGAAAGGGAGCGATCGGTTGCAGCATTCCACAGCGTAGGGGAAACCTGAGTTTGGACGCTTGCCAGCGCCTGTCCGCCCGCAAAACCATGGGTGTCGAGAGAAACAGCAAACGGCAGAGTTTTCACAACGGCACCTTTGCGGTCAATTAATGCCAGACGGTTATCCGTGACGACCAGCGCAGTACCCTGTGCATTGAAATCGGTTGCGCGGGTAAAACGCGGCTCAATGACCCAGTGGCCTTTCTTATCGATGTAACCGTATTGATCACCTTTTTTAACAACGGCGAGATCATGAACAAATCCGCGCGCGTCGCTGAAATCAGGTTTGATTGCCATGTGCCCGGTGGTATCAAGATAGCCCCATAGTGGCTCACGTGATAAGCCTACCTGAACAGCCGAAAACCCCTGTTGAAAAGGTAACTGGCAGTCTTTGGCCGTTTTTGCATTGCCACATGCCCGTAACTGCGAGTCATCCGCGTGTACCGGCAGGCTAAAAGTCGCATTCAGAACCAGGGCTAATGCGCTGAAGTTTCTGAAATATTTGAATTTTTCGGAGCAAATCATCCGATGCCCTTATAACTGGAGAAAATAAGAAAGTGTAGCGCACGTTTTTTTCATCACCCGCATTGTGCGCGTGTGAGACGGTAAAAAATCCGATAATAATCAATTTCAAGCGCACGCACATGCTATACACCTATAGGGTGTCAGCTTGTGAAAGAAAAAGCAGCTAATTTATTACCCTGTAACGAATGAATACACTTCATCACTGCATAGAAAGATAATCTCTGGATGTTAGCATCCAATTGAATTTCTCACCGGACATTAACCGCGTACCTACATTCACCCTGCATTGTTAAAAGTATGGTCATTTTCATTTACAGCTGCATGACTGACGAATAATTAATCTTCAGAAGAGTCTTACAAGTTTTGATTAAAGTCATTATTCCCCCTGCTTTACTCTGGTTTTATAGGTTAAAGAGCGTTATGTGACCAAAATCACTCCTGGTCTGGGTGACGTAAAACCTGGCAGTGTTCGGTTACAGCGTATTTCAGGTGCTTTATCTTCATTGGGGGAAAGTCATGCCTATCGTTCGAGCCAGACTCAGTCTGTTTGGTGGCGACACAGTCGTCATTCGTTGTTCAGAAAAATGCCACATCCATCTGATGTGTGAAAATGATATTGAGCGAAATGGACGCCACTCAGGTTTCGGCGATATTTTGACAGTTAACGAACAAAATACGGCCTATGTTGGCATCCCTTATAAAGGGATCTGGAATGTACTTATCGATTCCCAGTGCGATTCTCTGGAGCATTCCATTAGCTATATGCCCGCTTAATCCTCTTTATCTCCTCTCAGACCCCTTCATTATCTTGAGACGTCATATCAGGCGGATGCATAGCATTTGCCTGATATTTTTTAAAATCTGCCTGTGCCGGTACAAACAAATACAACGGTATAGATGTGGCGTCGGAGCGTCCAGAGTCAAAATCATTAATTGCGCAACATCTCGTAAAAACTTTAGCTTTTTACATCAATTACATACCGTGATTGAATTGAACATTCCATAATTTCAAAAATCCAGTTTTCTCACTGATTAATTGATTGCCAGCCGGGTTCTCGCATTGCATTCTGTTCCCTGTAATGACGCGGCACCGGTCTTAAGGCCGGATATCTTCCTGGCAAAAACAGATCCTCATAATGAATAATAAATCATTTTGCACCATCGCTGACGTGGCCGACCTTGTTCCGGGGCTGCGCGAAGTTCGTCAACACCTGCATCAGAATCCTGAGCTTTCTAATGAAGAATCCGACACTGCTGCTTTAGTCGCTGAGAAGCTGCAGTCTCTGGGGTTTAAAGTCACGTCCGGCGTCGGTGGTCACGGGGTTATCGGTTCAATGACTCTGGGGACGGGTAAACGCAGTATCGGTATCCGTGCAGATATGGACGCCCTGCCTATCACTGAACTGACAGATGTCAGTTATGCGAGTCAGTCACCGGGGAAAATGCACGCCTGCGGCCACGATGGCCATACCGCCATGCTGCTGGGAGCCGCCGAGCAACTGGCGCGCAGCAAAAATTTCTCAGGCACTGTGAACCTGATTTTCCAACCCGCTGAAGAAATTGGTTTTAACAGTGGCGCAGAACGCATGCTGGCCGAGCAATTGTTCGAGCGTTTTCCCTGTGACGCGGTATACGGCCTGCACAATCACCCCGGTTATCCGGTTGGAAAAATGATGTTCCGTTCAGGCTCGTTTATGGCGGCCTGCGATACGGTAAATATCACGATCCACGGCAAAGGCGGTCATGCTGCGCGCCCTCATATGACCGTCGACCCGATTCTGGTCGCCAGCAGCCTGGTTGTGACGCTCCAATCCATTATTTCCCGGAACATAGATCCCAATGAAACAGCCGTTGTCACCATCGGCTCTTTACATTCAGGGCATGCGGCCAACGTGATCCCAGAAACAGCTCGCCTTGAAATGAGCGTTCGTTCATTTGATGCAGGTGTACGAAAAATACTGGAGGAACGTATTCGCACCCTGGTATCTAACCATGCCGCAGCCTATGGAGCACGTGCTGAGATTGAATATGTACCAGGATATCCGGTGCTGGTTAATCATGATAAAGAAACGGCGTTCGCACTGGAGGTCGCAAAAGAGCTGGTCGGTGAAGAGAATGTGGTCGAAAATCTGGCCCCTATTTCCGGCAGTGAAGATTTTGCGTATTTCCTTCAACAAAAACCCGGCTGCTTCCTGCGCCTTGGGAATGGCGACAGCGCCGTTCTCCATAACCCTGCCTACAACTTTAATGATGAAAGCTTGAGTTTCGGTGCTGCGTACTGGGCACGTCTCGCCGAACGTTATTTAGCCGATGAATAACTAGCGGCAAAAACCAAACAAGCGCATGCCAAAGTGAAAGTGATTGGCATGCGCTGCGTTATATTCGGGTCCGATGGAATTGCCAAAATATCCGCAGCTTTCAGCAAATATGGTATGCATATAGTCCGCTTCCGCGCCCTCCTGAGGCCACTGTTTCAGCACAGTCAAATGCCGTCCATCCATCAGCTGGAATCCGGAAACATCCAGTGCTTCTGCCGTAGCGTGTTCGCTCAAACGGGCATCCGGTTTGTTATACATGTTACGACAGGCATAGCTGCCCAGATGCTCGATACGAATTAACGGCGTTCCCAGTTTTTGCTGCGCCAGCGGTTTTGCGACCTGCGAGACAAACATCGCGCTACTCAGCGCAAGGCGACAACTCGCCAGAAAGCTCGAACTTAAAGCGACGCCACCCAATGCCCTAACTCTTACTGGATTATCCAAAGGGCATTTACCGCTCATCTTGCCTGGATTACTGAATATTAATCCGCCATCTTGCTGAACCCTCTCCAGTACCGCCATACAAGCCTGCGGGTTCTTGTCCAGTTTCCACATTTTATAGCGGGTAATTAACGTTGGTGGGTCATTAAGGGCAATTGGCGCGAACGGATTATATTCAGCGGGAATATGACGGTTTATCCACGGACCGTTGATTACAATAATCAGCATAATGACGACAGAACCTAACCAATATTTCATAAAGCTCCTTGTCATGCAGGGCTCTGGTGGCTGTATCTCGCTTGATGGCGCAGAAATGTCAGGGTTGAGTATAACGTTTTATGTAAACCTGTATTGGTGGGAGTTACATGTTGCAGAGTAAACTTACTCTGGTTTGACATAAATCGACATTAGGTTTGTTACCTTTATTCCCGAGGAAGACATTCCTTCTCCTGTGTCCACTATGAACTGTCCTTCATAGTGTGTAAGACCCTCGTAATACCCCTTTCAGCCCGCCCCGAGCGGGCTTTTTTTTTATCTGCTGAATCACTGACATTATCACGATGATATGCCATGAGTGACGCCGTAGTATTTCCAGCAGCGCCACTCACATGATGGAAATTTTACTTATGCGTAAAATCGATCACCATTCTGCCTTTAATTTTGCCTTGTTCCATTTCGCGGAAAATAGCATTGATATCACCCAATGGACGTTTAGTGACTTTTGGTACGACTTTACCTTCTGCGGCAAACTGGAATGCTTCCGCCAAATCCTCACGTGTGCCAACCAGCGAACCGACAACCTGAATACCGTCCAGAACCAGACGCGGAATGTTCAGACTCATGGATTCAGGAGGCAACCCCACTGCGACGATACGTCCACCGGCACGCATGGCATCAACGGCAGAATTGAATGCCGATTTCGCTGTTGCCGTGACAACTGCGGCGTGAGCACCCCCCACTTTTTCCTGAATGATCTTTGCAGCATCGTCTTTTAGCATATTGATGGTCAAATCTGCGCCCATTTCGGCAGCAAACTCTAATTGCAGATCGTTCACATCAATTGCAATAACTTTTGCATTAAACACATTCTTAGCATATTGCAACGCCAGATTTCCCAGGCCACCCAATCCATAAATGGCAATCCATTTACCCGGTTGGATACCTGAAACTTTCACAGCTTTATACGTTGTTACGCCTGCGCAAGTCACACTGCTGGCTGCAGCGGATTCCAGACCATCCGGCACTTTCACTGCATAATCTGCTGAAACGATACATTCTTCAGCCATGCCACCGTCCGCGGTATAACCCGCATTCACAACCTGACGACAGAGTGTTTCATTGCCGGTGGTACAGTACTCGCAATGTCCGCAGCCTTTAAAGAACCAGGCGACGCTCGCGCGATCACCCACTTTCAGCGCAGTCACACCCGGACCAATTTTCTTAACGATACCAATGCCTTCATGGCCAAGGATCACGCCAGTCTTGTCACCAAAATCCCCATTTTTTACATGTAAATCCGTATGACAAACACCACAGCACTCCATCTGTAAAAGTGCTTCACCATGCTCCAATGCACGCAGAGTTTTCTCAACGACATCAACAGAATGGTCTTTATTGACAACAGCAGCTTTCATTTTCCTTTCCTCTCATTGTGGTGGAATATCAAAGTTAAAACGGTCACTCCCTAACTGCAATACAAACAATAATTATTTCAAGTAATACAATAAATTAGGGCTGTATTACCAGGTTTACAAAGCGTGTAATCCTGTAAAAATCGGGTTGCAGTCTGAAAATGGAGTGAGAGAAGCTAATCCCTTTTGGTTAAAAACCCTCTGCTGATACACTTTCTGATTGATTCTTTTGAAGAATTTATTATTTATCGTCGAGGGCTATGTCTTGCTTTGGAATATCCTGACCTATTTTGGCGACAGTATGCTCATTTTACCGACCGGAATAACCCTCGCTTTATTTATGCTGTGGAAAGCTGATGGCCCGGCCACGGCATTAATCTGGCTGATTACCTTGGGGATTTCGGGTCTTGCAGTGAGCATTTCAAAACTACTGTTTCTCGCCTGGGGCATTGGCAGCAGTACATTTAATTTTACAGGCTTCAGCGGACATACCACGATGTCTGCCACTTTATGGCCGGTGATGTTCTGGCTGATAAGCCAACGTTTTCAACCCGACAGACGCAGGCTGTTGATTGCTGTTGGGTATTTTATTGCCATTATGGTGGGTATCAGCCGGATCGCACTGCATGCTCATTCCGTCAGTGAAGTGATCTCAGGGTTAATCCTCGGCAGTCTTTGCAGCGGAATCTTTTTGTATACACAACGCAGCCTTGAGATGCGCTATTTCACATTCACTCCATTAGTAATTCTTCTTATTCTTCCTCTGTCCCTGATGAGCTTTGGCAAGAAAGCATCCACGCAGCAGCTCATCGAACATATCGCCACGCAAATCACAGGTAAACAGCCCTGGACGCGTGCAAAACTGCTTGAATGACTGGCGAAATCCACTGGGAATAGGCTACGGCTAAAAGAGCTCATTTGCAGTTATGGAAGAAGCAGGAAGAGGTGCAACTTACTGATTTACAAAACAGGCAAAAAAAAGACCGAATACGATTCCTATATTCGGTCTAGGGAAATGGCTCTTGGGAGAGAGCCGTGCGCTAAAAGTTGGCATTAATGCAGGCGGTTAAGCCGTACAACTTAAAGAGTAGCCGAGGCCTGACTATTTTCCACTCAGTTTGAAACATAGTGATAATAACAATGATGTATTATTCTCATTGTGTGACAACATACGCAAAACATAGGATTAACATCAGGCAGTTACCGGCTGCACGGCGATTCAGCAAAGCGTCTCGGCTTTGGCGATAAACGGCGCGAGGCTCATTTTTTGCCCCGGATTAGCCGGATCGTCTAGCCAGATTTTCTCCAGCGGCACGGCCTGAACCTGGCGGTTTTTAACCTGCTCTTTGGCGACGTCGTTCAGAGGATATTGCGCCAGTGTACTGTCGTTAATGATATATAGCGCGTTACCGGGACGGCATTGCAGCATGACTTCTTCACGCGTAAAAGCCCAGGCTTTGCCATATTGCAGGCGACTGATCGTTTCAACCTGCGGCGCCGCAAAACTGCTGGCAGATAAGGTTAGCAACACGCAGGCGAGCAGTGTTTTCCTCATGATTTTTCCTCAGTAAATAGTAAATTCTTCATGCTTTTCAGCCCGGTGCAAGTGTTGCAAACCAGCTCACCGCCAGTAAAACCAATAAAGCCAGCCCCCATTCGAGCCACGTCATCATGATGAAATGGCGCTGGGCCAGCTCCGGCTGTTTACCCATTAACGGCACCAGCCGGTAACGGTTGAAAATGGCGATGCCGCACATGATCCCGACCAGCGCCACTTTAATGACCAGAAGACGCTGATAAAGCGAGGTCATATCGACCGGCCAGCGTTGCAAAATAATCGCGGTATTCAGAATACCGGTCAGGATAACCAGCGCGACGGCGGCGTGGCCCCAGACCGAAAACCGGATAAGCGTGGCAATCGCATAAGGGCGTGTCGCAGGTTGTCGCGTATATAACATGCAGGTCAGCAGCGGGTATAAGCATCCGAACCAGTAGGCCGCGCTGAGCAGATGCACGACATGATTAGTCCGATGTAACAGCCCCAGCGCGCCATCATGCATCGCCGCATGGCCGATCAGCGCCTGACTCATCAGTAAACCGAGGGCACACAAAAAGATGATCACGTTGCGTCCCGGCAACCAGTCCATCAGCATGACCAGCAATAATGCTGCCGTCAGTAAAAGATGCCACCGCCAGACGTCACCAAACGACGTCGTGAGCACCAGCAGCCAGACGTTCAGGTTCAGCCCGTCACCCCAACCGTTTCCCATCTGCGCGGCCTGAATTGCGAGCATTCCCACCGACGTCACCGCCGCCAGAATGCCGGACCACATCATCAGAGACTGATTTTTACGCAGCAATACGGCAGAAAAGCCCTGCGGTGCCAGTAAGGAGCAAAAGACGCTCAAGCCAAAAATTTGCATCAGTGAAGCAAAGTGGACAAACCGGCACAGGACAAACATGGCAGTCAGGCTCATCGTTTATTTAACGGTGAAGCTGTACTGACCGTGTGTTTTATGACCATCAACGGAGACAACGCTCCACGTTACCAGGTATTTACCCGACTTCAGCGTTTCCGGAAGCGGGAGAACCGCCTGAGTTTTGTCATTCGCCGCGAGCGTCATAGAACCGGTTTTAACGGTTTTATTTTCTGCGTCGGTCAGCGTAATTTTGCTGAAATTAGGTTCGATGCCTTCGCTAAAGCCCAGTGACAATTCGGACGGGCTGACGGTGACAACGGTGTCGGCGGCGGGCGTTTCTGTTTTCAGGTGTGCGTGGGCAGAAGCCTGCTGTGAGATAAATCCGCCCAGCAAAACAGCTGAGACTGCCAGTGCACGGCAAAGAGAAGTGGTTTTTTTGAACACGATAATTCCTTGGCTTGCTTAACGATGAATTTATAACGCCGTCACTTTATCGCAAACCGCTCCAAAACGTTTGTCAAAAAAACATAAAAAAACGCAGAGGCCTGAGCACTCTGCGTTTTTATGAACCACAACCACAGGAAAATTAGCCTGCCGGAGCCTGTGCCACCATGTTCTTCAGATCTTTGTCTACGAAGAACAGGCCGTTACCGGTGTTGCTGACCAGAGCCAGTTTATCGAGAACGGATTTGAACAACGTTTCTTCTTCATGCTGTTCAGCAACATACCATTGCAGGAAGTTGAAAGAAGAATAGTCTTTCAGCGTCATGGACAAATCGGCCAGTTCGTTGATTTTCTGGGTGATCAGTTGCTCATGCTCATAGGTTTGTTTGAACAAATCAGTCAGAGATTCAAACGACACCGGCGGAGCAGCAATCGCGCCCAGCAGAGGTAATGCGCCGGTATCGCTGACGTATTTGAACAGGCGATGCATGTGATCCATTTCCTCCATGGAGTGCTGTTTCAGGAACGCCGCTGCGCCTTCGTAGCCTTTATCGCTGCACCATGCACTCATCTGCAAATATAAATTGGCAGAGTAAAACTCGAGGTTCAGCTGTTCGTTCAGCTGGTCGATCATTTCTTTTTTAAGCATGATGCGGCTCCATAAAATAAATTAAGGCAGATGAATGGGGTTATTTACCCGCATTATGCCCGCATCAATACAAAATAAAAACACCCGATTCACATTATTAATCATGCAGGCAACAATATAAATTAACACATTGAATTTAATGAAATTTATTTTCATTAAAATATGCACTAATGATAATCATTAACATAAAGGATGTTATTAAAAAGAATCATTCTTATTTAAATACCCTGCTTTACTCTTTCCGTTGAATATAATTATCACTTAGATTTCGGGAATAATTCTTATTTACTCAATAACACCAGGGAATCGCGCCAACAACACAGGGGATAATAAAATTCTAAAGACAACATTCACCCTGCGCAGGGTGTCGGGTACAATGCGGCGAAATGGTTTAGCAGGAAACAACAATGAGCATCAATCTGGCCGAAATCAGCAAAGACGAGATGGACCGCATTAACGTCGATCTCGCCGCATCAGCTGTCGCTTTTAAGGAACGTTACAATATGCCTGTTGTGGCTGAGATGGCTGAACGCGAGCAACCTGCGCATTTGCGCACTTATTTTCGTGAACGGGTCATGTTTTATCGCGGGGAATCACATAAATTTTCCCGTTTACCTTACGAACCTAAGCAAAAATAAGCGACGGCTTTGCGGATAAACGGGAGCACAGAAAACGTTAACGCCGGGTGGCGAAACGCTGGTTAGTACGGATCAATTGATCGAGGATCCCAGGCTCGTCAAACGAATGCCCTGCCCCTTCGATGATGTGCAGTTCCGCTTCCGGCCAGATCTGTGCCAGGTCCCAGGCGTTTTGCACCTGACAGGCCATATCGTAGCGGCCGTGGACAATAACGGCGGGAATATGACGGATGCGATCTACATTGCGCAAAAGCTGATCGTCGCTGTCCAGAAAACCCAGATGCGTGAAGTAATGGTTTTCGATGCGGGCAAACGCCAGCGCGAAGTCATCCTCGCCGAAAGATGACGAACCTTCCGCAGGCAGAAGCGTCACAGTCTCCCCTTCCCACAAGCTCCAGATTTTCGCGGCTTCCAGCTGAACGGCGAGATCTGCCGACGTCAGGCGTGCACGATAGGCGGCGATGACATCCTTGCGTTCCTCATCATTTAAAATCGACAAAATACGCTGCCATTTTTCAGGGAAGAAACGGGATGCGCCATCCTGGTAATACCAGGTCAGTTCCTGCTTACGCAGGGTAAAAATACCGCGCAGAACCATTTCGCTGACACGTTCAGGATGCGTTTCGGCATAAGCAAGTGCGAGCGTTGATCCCCACGAACCGCCAAACACCAGCCATTTCTCGACACCCGCTAATTTACGCAAGCGTTCAATGTCTTCGACCAGATGCCAGGTCGTGTTGTTGTCAAGACTGGCGTGAGGTTTTGAACGCCCGCAGCCACGCTGGTCAAACAGCATGACGTCATAATCATTGGGATCAAAAAGTTGCCGGTGAACCGATGAGCAGCCCCCGCCCGGCCCGCCGTGCAGAAATATCGCTGGTTTACCTTCCGGGTTTCCGCTGCGTTCCCAGTAAATCTGGTGTCCATCGCCCGTATCAAGCATGCCGCTGGCATACGCTTCCAGAGGCGGATACAACCCTTTTAATTTTGGCATGACATTTCCTGTTCTATTCGGCCAGTGTATTGATTGATGTGCTCGCCTGTTAATAACAGCGCATCGGTCCCGCCGCTACAAGTTGTTATGACCAAAAATCGTTATTTCATATGCTGTTCGCATACTTATCACGCAATTTAGCTTGCAAGCTTGCTGCCCGTGAAACCAAAACTGCGAAGATGACAAAAGAAAAACGTGCAAAGCTGCTTGCAACTGACACGAAATAGGCAGTAAATAGCTGAGCAACCCAATCCACCAGCTTTAAAGAGAGGCGATTATGAGTAAAGGAATGGATAGCAAAAAAAATGCGAAGAAAAAGCCACTGAAGACCCCTGCTGAGAAGAAGGCTGAGAAAAAAGCCAAGAAAGCAGCTGCCTGATAAAGTTCCTTCGTAGAATAAACCCGCTGAACGCGGGTTTTTTTATTCCCCCGTGATACTTCAAGCCGCAGATGCGTTAGCTGCGCTCACTCACCCGAATCACTGACCCACGTCAGCTCATCGGGATTCGCTCACTTGCCGCCTTCCTGCGACTTGAATTATTTCGGGGGAACCTGCTATTTTTTCGCTGCCAGCGACAGAACAAAGGCATATTCCAGCGCGATATCTTCGTAAGCCTTGAAGCGCCCAGATTTACCACCGTGGCCGGAATCCATATCCGTGTGCATCAGCAGCTGATTGTCGTCAGTTTTGACATCACGCAGTTTCGCAACCCACTTCGCCGGTTCCCAGTATTGCACCTGTGAATCATGCAAACCGGTAGTCACCAGCATGTGCGGATAAGCCTGCGCACGCACCTGATCATACGGGCTGTATTGCAACATATAGTCGTAATACGCTTTGTCGTTAGGATTACCCCACTCGTCATACTCGCCGGTCGTCAGCGGAATAGACTCATCGAGCATGGTGGTGACAACGTCGACAAAAGGAACCTGTGCAACGATGCCGTGGAATAAATCTGGAGCCTGATTAATTACCGCGCCCATCAGCAAACCACCGGCGCTGCCGCCCATCGCGTAAACCTGCCCTGCATCGCCGTAACCTTCAGCCACCAGTTCTTTTGTTACATCGATGAAATCGTGGAACGTGTTGAGTTTGTTAAACAGTTTGCCATCGTCATACCATTGCTGGCCCAGTTCTGCGCCGCCACGGATATGGGCCAGTGCGAAAACAAAGCCTCTGTCGAGAAGGCTCAGGCGGCTGCCGCTGAAAGCCGGATCCATGCTGCTGCCGTAGGAGCCGTAGCCGTAAACCAGTAACGGATTTGTGTTTGGCTTGAACAATTCACGGCGGTAAACCAGTGAAACCGGGACTTTCACGCCGTCGCGCGCTGTGACCCAGACGCGTTCGCTGCGGTAATTCGTCGCATCAAAATCTTTCACTTCCTGCTGTTTGAGCAACGTACGGTCATGCGTGTCGAGATCCAGCTCAAAGAGCGAACTTGGCATGGTCATCGATGAGTAGCCGTAACGCAGCAACGACGTATCCGGTTCCGGGTTGTACGCCAGCCAGGTGGTATACGTAGGGTCATCAAATGCCAGTGATTTTTCCTCACCGCTGGTCCAGTGGATCTGGCGTAGCTGCGTCAGCCCCTGATGGCGTTCTTCTACCACCAGCCAGTCGCGGAACAAACTAAAACCTTCGAGCATGACTTCAATGCGCGGTGCAATCAGCGTCTGCCACTGCGCCTCGGTGGCGTTTACACTTTTATAGAGACCAAAGTTTTTACCGTCTTTGTTCGAACGGATATAGAAGTGGCCCAGATAATGATCGAGCGCGTATTCATGATCTTTACGGCGCGACAGGAACACTTTCGGCGTCGCCTGCGGATCATCGGCATCCAGCAACAGGATCTCGGACGTCGTGGTGCTGTCGAGGTGGATCAGGATGTATTTTTCTGAGGTGGTTTTATCCAGCCCGACGTAAAACGTGTCGTCTTTTTCTTCGTAAACCAGTTTGTCCGTTTTCGGATCTGTGCCGACGACGTGGCGGTAAACCTGATACGGCAGCAACGTTTTCTTATGCTTACGAACGTAATACAGCGTCTGAGAATCGTTTGCCCATTCGCTGCTGCCGGAAGTGTTTTTCAGCAGATCGTCAGTCCAGGTTTCATCATCCAGATTTTTAATGCGAATGTCGTACTGGCGGCGGGACAGGAAATCTTCGGCCACGGCCATCAGTTTATTGTCCGGGCTAATGTCTAAGCCGCCCAGCGTATAAAACTCGCCATCGCTGGCACGTTCATTTCCGTCGATCAGCGTCTGCCATTGTTCATGTTCGGCGGCGGGCTGACGCAGATAAATTGCGTATTCGTTGCCCGGCTCGTAGCGGGTCTGATAACGGTAGCCGTGTTTGACGTAAGGAACGGAGTGATCCTGCTGCGCAATGCGCGCGACCATTTCCCCGTAAAGCGTTTCACGCAGCGCCTGATGGGGCTGCATCGCCTGATCGGTGTATTCGTTTTCTGCCGTCAGATACGCCAGAACCTGAGGATCGGCGCGGTCATCGTCACGCAGCCAGTAGTAATTATCGACACGGTCATCCCCGTGTACGCTCAGTGTTTGCGGGCGTTTTTCAGCCTTTGGAGGTGTCATCATCTCGGATCTCTTTGTCCTCTTTATGGTGTGACAAGAGTGACAGGTTTAGACGGGGAAACCAAGAGACGGAATGTGCGGGAATTAGCGGGAATGTGCGCCCGTCAGGGGTTACGGGCGCAGGGGAAAAACTCAGACCGGCGTGCTGTAACTGATTTCACCGAGCTGGCAGTTAAGCGTGACGTCGTAGGTCTTGTCGGCATGATCACCGCGGACTTTCAGCGGGATATCCCATTTCTTGTTATCACCGGTGATGCTGCCGGCATCAACCCATGCAACCGGCGTTGAGGTGCCGAGCGCTTTTTTATCAGCATCCCAGCGCGGAATGCGGTTTTGCAGAAAATCGCGTTTCACCAGCGCCGCGAGTTCATCTTTTGTCGCATTCGCGCAAGGTGTGACCGTCGCCGTTCTCACTTCAGGCTCATCGGCCTGAGCAGTCTGGACCAGACCGCTCATTCCTGCGACTGCCATTACCGCGCTCAAGATTATCTTTTTCATCGTTCGTCTTCCCAGTCTTTGTCTTTTATTACGCTGACCTTGCCGGAACAATAACCACACACACCGAAAGGTCATCACTTGTGTCAGACAATATAATCACCAACAAGCCAATAACACAACATTAACAATCAGACGAACAATGTAAAACGCGACATAACTCTTTTAGCGTAAAATAATCGCTTTGCAGTTTTTGCCTTTGATTTTCCCTTCCAGCAGGCGTTGCAGGGCTTTCTTCGCACTCTTCTGACAGATAGCAACGTAAGCGTGGATCGGGAACATATCAATTTTACCGACTTCTGCCGCGGTCAGCCCGGCATCGCCGGTCAGCGCGCCGAGAATATCGCCGGGACGGATTTTGGCTTTACGACCACCGTCGATACACAGCGTGGCCATTTCAGCATCCAGCGCCACCGGCGTTGCCGCCAGCGCCTGCGCGGCAGGTTGCAAGGTGAACCGCTGACGGGTGTAATCTTCCAGCGCCGTCACGCGTGGCATTTCCTGCGGAGTCACCAGACTGACCGCCAGACCGCTGGTTCCCGCACGCCCTGTACGGCCTACACGGTGAACGTGAACTTCCGGGTCGAAAGACAGTTCATAGTTGATGACCAGACCTAACTGTTTGATGTCCAGCCCGCGCGCCGCAACGTCGGTTGCGACGAGCACACGGCAGCTGCCATTGGAGAAACGCACCAGTACGCGGTCACGGTCACGCTGCTCGAGGTCGCCGTTCAGCGCCAGCGCACTGATCCCTTTGGCCGCCAGCGCGTCACATACTTCCTGGCAGTCACGCTTGGTATTGCAGAACACCACGCACGATGTCGGCTGATGCTGGTACAACACCGCCGCCAGCAGGGATAAACGCTGATGTTTATCCGCTTCGATAAACACCTGCTTGATATCTGCCACATCATCTTCGCCTTCAATTTCCACTTTCAGCGGTTCGCGCTGGAATTTGGAGCTGATGCGTTCGATGCCGTCCGGATACGTCGCGGAGAACAGCAGCGTCTGGCGGGTTTGCGGCGTATAGCTAACCACATCTTCGATATCTTCACTAAAACCCATGTCCAGCATGCGGTCGGCTTCATCGAGTACCAGCACTTTCAGGTCATCCAGCTTCAGCGTGCCTTTGCGCAGGTGTTCCTGAATACGGCCCGGCGTGCCAACCACGATGTGTGGCTGACGGACCAGCGATTCGTTCTGAGGGCCGATTGACTGGCCACCGCAAAGGGTCAGGATTTTGATGTTCTGGGTAAAACGCGCCAGACGACGTAATTCTTTACTGACCTGATCGGCCAGTTCGCGCGTCGGACAAAGCACCAGCGCCTGCGCCACAAACTGTGAAACGGTGATGCTGTTCAGCAAACCAATGCCGAAAGCGGCTGTTTTACCACTGCCGGTTTTGGCTTTGGCGCGGACGTCCTGACCTTGCAGGATAGCGGGCAAAGAGGCTTCCTGAATCGGGGTCATTTCGGTGTAACCCAGTTCATTCAGGTTGGAAAGTTGCTCAGCGGGCAATGTCAGGACAGAAAAGGAATGCGTGCTCAAGGCGATAACTCTTTATGTGAGGCAAAAATCGGGGCAGCGGCAGAAGATCTGGCGCCATGGTTTGCTAAATGATAACAGAGACGCCCGCAGACTGCCTTAAACAGCAGAAAACCGGCTTAAAAAATCCTGTAAATCCCCTTCTGACATACGCAGGGAATTTTTCAAACACACTGCGCAATCGTTTTCGTCCCCGATAATTTCAGATATACTGCGGCCCGAAATTCTTACTTTCCTTCATCAAAGATCTGGGTACGAAGCTATGTTAACCATTGGTACTGCACTGCGCACCGGCGCCACCCGCGTCATGTTGTTAGGTTCTGGCGAGCTGGGTAAGGAAGTGGCGATCGAATGTCAGCGCCTGGGTCTGGAAGTGATCGCTGTCGATCGCTACGCGGATGCACCCGCCATGCAGGTCGCTCACCGCAGCCATGTTATTAACATGCTCGATGGCGATGCGCTGAAAGCCGTTATTGAAAACGAACGCCCTGATTTTATCGTGCCGGAAATTGAAGCTATTGCCACCAGCATGCTGGTCGAGCTGGAAAAACAGGGCCATAACGTGGTGCCGTGCGCCGAAGCGACGCGTCTGACCATGAACCGTGAAGGCATCCGTCGTCTGGCCGCAGAAACCCTGAAACTTCCGACATCGACGTATCAGTTTGCTGACGACGAAGCGTCTTGCCGTCAGGCCGTAGACGCAATCGGTTACCCGTGCATCATCAAACCGGTGATGAGCTCATCCGGTAAAGGTCAGAGCCTGATCCGCAGCGCTGAGCAGTTACAGACAGCCTGGGATTATGCCCAGCAAGGTGGCCGTGCCGGTGGCGGACGCGTCATTGTTGAAGGTCTGGTTAAGTTTGATTTTGAAATTACGCTGCTGACTATCAGCGCCATTGACGGCATTCATTTCTGCGCGCCAATCGGGCACCGTCAGGAAGATGGCGATTACCGTGAATCCTGGCAGCCACAGCAAATGACCGAACTGGCATTGCAGCGCGCGAAAGATATCGCAGAAAAAGTGGTGAAGGCGCTGGGCGGCAAAGGGCTGTTTGGCGTTGAGCTGTTTGTCTGTGGCGATGAAGTGATTTTCAGCGAAGTGTCACCGCGTCCGCACGATACCGGAATGGTCACACTGATTTCTCAGGATCTGTCCGAGTTCGCCCTGCACGTTCGCGCATTCTTAGGTCTGCCGGTCGGGAAAATCCGCCAGTTCGGCCCGTCGGCTTCCGCGGTTATCCTGCCGGAACTGACCAGCAACAACGTTTCTTTCAGCGGGCTGGAAAACGCGCTGACGGGTTTCAACCAGATCCGTCTGTTCGGTAAACCGGAAATCAGCGGCAAACGCCGTCTGGGCGTGGCGCTGGCGATTGCCGAGAACGTTGAAGACGCGGTTGAGCAGGCGAAACAAGCCGCAGCGGCGGTTACAGTTCAAGGCTGATGCCTGAATAAAGATGAAAAAAAACCGGACTCCGCAAAGGGTCCGGTTTTTTATGCCTGATATGTGCTTATCAGGGCGGAAATTTACTCGTCTTCGTCATCAAAGATAACGGTCACGCGATCGCCTTTGTGTGTTTCACGGATTTCTTCCGCAACGGTTGCAATGGCTTCGCCGCTGCTCATTCCGGTTTCCATTAACTGGCGGATACGATCGGCGGCCTGTTCTTGTTCGGAATGTGATAATGAAGGCATACCTGTCAGCATGGGAGATTCCTGTTGTACGTTAAATCGGCCCGCAGGCTGCGGGGTTGCACAGTATACGCCTTATTGCTGCAAATCGCCTGTGCTGCTTTCAGGCAGCCGAATCTATGTTAGGATCAGCGCTATAATACGTTTTAATTGCGCCCGGAAGCTCTTACCTGCCATGCAATCCACCCGTTCCGTAAATTTTCATACTTTGCCTTATCATCCCGATGCGCTGTCCGAACAATTTTCTGCGCTCTCAGCTTTGCCGTGGGCCATGCTTTTGCATTCCGGCTCTGCGCAGCATCAGCATAACCGCTTTGATATTCTGGTGGCGGATCCGCTTATCACACTGACGACGCGCGGTGATATCACGCAGGTTGAGCAAAACGGTGAAGTGACGTCACGGAAAGACGATCCGTTTGCCCTACTGGAGGAATACCTATCGGCATCCGGTTTGCACGCGGAAAGCTCGCCTGATTTTCCTTTTCTGGGCGGCGCGCTCGGGTTGTTTGGCTATGATTTAGGACGGCGTATTGAGGCACTGCCCGACACGGCAGAACAGGACATCGCCCTGCCGGATATGGCGGTGGGTATTTATGACTGGGCGCTGATCGCCGATCACCATCTGCAACGTGTGACGCTGATTTGCCACCATGACGTTTCCGTCCGCCTGCACTGGCTGGCTCAACAGAAGGCCACCGCCGCGCAACCTTTCCGGCTGAAAGCGCCGTGGCAGTCCAACATGAGCCGCGGGGCATACGGTGAAAAATTCCGCCAGATTCAGGAATACATTCACAGTGGTGATTGCTATCAGATTAACCTCGCGCAGCGATTTTCGACACACTATTCCGGCGACGAGTGGCAGGCATTTTTGCAGCTGAATAGTGCAAATCGAGCCCCCTTCTCGGCGTTTCTGCGTTTACCTGAAAATACGGTGATCAGTCTGTCGCCTGAACGCTTCATCTGGCTGAAAGACCATCAGATCCAGACGCGCCCGATTAAAGGGACGTTGCCGCGCAGCGAGGATCCCGCAGAAGATGTGCGTCAGGCTGAGCGTCTGGCGGCATCGGAAAAAGATCGTGCGGAAAATCTGATGATCGTCGATTTATTGCGAAATGACATTGGCCGCGTTGCCACGCCGGGCAGCGTGCGCGTTCCCGAATTATTCAAAGTCGAGCCTTTCCCTGCGGTTCATCATCTTGTAAGTACCATCACCGCAGAACTGCCGGAAGCGTGCCACGCCAGTGCGTTGCTGCGCGCCTGTTTTCCTGGCGGCTCAATTACCGGTGCACCTAAAGTCCGCGCAATGGAAATCATCGAAGAGCTTGAGCCACAGCGACGCAACGGTTACTGCGGCAGCATTGCATACATCAGTTGCTGCGGCACGATGGACAGTAATATCACCATCCGCACGCTGCTGACGGCGAAAGGGAAAATTTACTGCTGGGCAGGCGGCGGGATTGTGGCCGACAGCCAGGAACAGGCAGAATATCAGGAAACGTTCGATAAAATTGCCCGCATACTGCCTCAGTTAGGAGACGTTCAGCCGTGACTTTGCTGGAACAACACGCACCCGTGCAGACTTTTTCCCCCGCGGTGGAAGATTTCATCCTGCGCTTTCAGTTGCAGCAACCGCGTATGCCTGCCCCCGCATTGCGCGGAACCCGTCACGCCGCCGTCTTAATTCCGATTATCTGCCGGAAAGAGCCGACAATCTTACTGACGCGCCGTTCCGATCAGCTGCGCAAACACCCCGGTCAGGTCGCCTTTCCCGGCGGTGCGGCCGATGCAACGGATACCTCAATTATTGCCACCGCATTGCGGGAAGCTCAGGAAGAAGTCGCCATTGAGCCGGAACAGGTACACGTTTTAGGCACGCTTTCACCGCAGGACAGCAGCAGCGGTTTTCAGGTGACGCCGGTTGTCGGGCTGTTGCCGGTCGATGTGACGTTCCATCCGGCTGAGGATGAAGTCGCCGAGCTGTTTGAAATGCCCTTGCAGGAAGCGTTTGATCTTGCCCGCTATCACACTCTGGATATTCATCGCAGAGGCATCCATCACCGGGTGTATTTATCCTGGTATCAGCAGCAATTTGTCTGGGGACTCACGGCGGCGATCATCCGCCAGCTCGCCCGGCAGGTTGAAGCTTGAGCCCGCTGATTACATTCCGATCACACTTTTGCATCAAATAAGTTTATTTCATGCGAAAAATGAAACTTTTGCCCCTCAGGCCTTTTAAACTATAGATTGAGCCACAAGTTGAGTTGTGGCTGTCAGGGATCCCGTTCCCTGCCGTAATTCATTACAGGAGTATTCGACGTGATTAGCGTTTTCGACATGTTCAAGGTCGGGATTGGCCCTTCCAGTTCCCATACTTTGGGCCCGATGAAAGCCGGGAAACAGTTCGCTGATGACCTGCTCGAAAAGGGCATGATGCCTGCCGTTACGCGTGTCGCCGTGGACGTTTTTGGTTCCCTGTCTCTCACAGGCAAGGGCCACCACACAGATATCGCCATTATTTTAGGTCTGGCGGGTAACCAGCCAGATACCGTCGACATCGACGGCATTCCCCATTTTATTCGCGACGTTGAGCAGCGTCAGCGCCTGCCGCTGGGTGAAACTCAGCATGAAGTCGATTTCCCCCGTGACACCGGCATGG
>Ga0153981_1000114_pt1 | contig 23524 bp, 18 predicted proteins | sample TSGA065MetaG_FD_104714 | JGI IMG/M metagenome (GOLD analysis project Ga0153981, IMG submission 104714) | Attine ant fungus gardens microbial communities from Georgia, USA - TSGA065 MetaG | ecosystem: Host-associated > Fungi > Mycelium > Unclassified | place: USA: Georgia, Magnolia Springs State...
GCCAAGTTCGCGCATCAGTGTCTGAGATCGCGGAACCTGAAATTGCGCAGTGCCCGGAAGATAACTGACGGCGCGTAAAGTCAGGTTCTGCCCGGCGACGCTAACCTGCGGCGTCAGTTCGCCGCTGCGGCTTTCCTGCAAACGCGGAACCGGCAGCTGGCTGTCGCGCCGGGCAAGATGACTGAGAATAGCGGTCTGAAAATCGACTTCTTCCGGCACTTCCGCCGGATTCACAAACCGCAGCATGTAAGCGCGGCCTGAAAGCGTGGTCAGACAAAAATTGCTGTCGCGCTCTCCGCCCAAAACCTGCGCGGAACCTTCCAGCCCGTAGATTTGCGCGGCGATGTTTTCGGCCTGCAACGGGCTGACGCGCGGCACTTCGGTAGTCAGCAGTGACGGTGTTTCAGACATGCTGACCGCCGTTTACGTGGATCTCCGCGCCGTTCACATAAGACGCGCCCGACGTGCAGAGGAAATAAATCAGCGACGCCACTTCTTCGGCTTTGCCCAGACGCTGTAACGGCACGCTGCGCTCGACGATTTCCTGCGTGCCCGGCGACAGAATGGCGGTATCGATTTCCCCCGGCGCAATCGCATTAACCCGCACGCCGTGCGGGCCAAACTCATGCGCCATTTCACGGGTCAGCGTGGAAAGTGCGGCTTTGGAACAGGCATACGCCACGCCCGCAAACGGATGTACTTTGCTGCCCGCAATCGACGTAACGTTGATGATGCTACCCTGCGCGGCCTTAAGTTCATCAAATAATCCGGTCGCCAGAATCGCCGTCGAGAACAGGTTGACATTGAACACCTGCAACCAGGTGGCGTAATCGCTGCCGAGCACGCCCATGCGCCCGCCCGCCGGCGTTTTTGGCGAAATCCCGGCGTTATCTACCAGCGCATCGAGCCGTCCGCCGAGGCGCTCTTTAATCATCGGCAACGCTTTTTGCACGCTGTCGATGTCTTCCAGGTCCAGATGAATATGGTTAAGAAAACCTTCTGCCCACGGACATTCATCCACCCAGTTCTGACGCGACGCGGTGAAAATCCGCCATCCTGCAGCATAAAAATGTTTCACCGTTGCGTGACCGATACCGCGGCTTGCCCCGGTCAGCAGTAACGTTTTTTTCTCAGTCATGATGAAGGTCCTTGTCGTTTTGATATTTGATGCATCAGGAATAATCAAAAAAAGAGGACCTGTAAAGTCCTCTGAGTCATTTATGTTTAATGTGCGGCGAAAGAATGGCGCAGGCGTTCGCCCCGGCGGCGCAGCAGTTCCATCACCAGCAGCAAAATCAGCGATGCGCCGACCATCAGCGACGCCGCAGCGGCAATCGTCGGGTCAAGATTTTCGCGGATACCGGCGAACATCTGGATCGGCAACGTGCGCTGACGCGGGCTGGCGAGGAATAATGTCACTACCACTTCGTCAAACGAGGCCGCAAACGCAAACAGCGCACCGGAAAATACGCCGGGTGCAATCAGCGGCAGCGTCACTTTGCGAAATACACGCCACGGCGAAGCGCCCAGACTGGCGGCGGCGCGCGATAAATTACGGTCGTAGTTCTTGAGGATTGCGGTAACCGTAATCACCACAAAAGGCACGCCGAGCAGCGCGTGCGCCAGCACCAGCCCCAGATAACTGTTGAGCAGGGAAACGCGGGCAAAGAAGAAGAACATCCCGACGGCGATGATCACCACCGGCGCAATCATTGGCGAAATCAGAATTGCCATCACCAGAGATTTGCCGCGAAACTCCCCGCGCACTAATCCGACAGAGGCCAGAACACCCAAAACGGTGGCCAGGATCGTCGCCAGCGGCGCAATCAGCAGGCTGTTTCCCAGCGAACTCAGCCATTCATCCGAGTGGAAGAACGTGTGATACCAGCGCAGCGAAAAACCGGTCAGCGGATAACTCAGAAACGAGCCGGAATTAAACGACAGCGGCACAATGATCAGCACTGGCACAATCAGAAACAGCAAGATTGCCGCGCTGTAGAAGTTGAAACACCAGCGCCACAACCGCAAAATCAGCGCCCCTTTTTGTTTCATACTGTGTTTCATGGTCAGGCCCCTTTAGTTCGCAGCCACTTCGGCTTTGGTGCGCGTCACGCGGATATAAACGATATAAAGCAGCACAACAATCACCAGCAACTGGCTCCCGAGCGCCGCCGCCATTCCCCAGTTCATCGTGGTATTAGTGAAGAACGCCACAAAATAACTGACCATCTGATCGCCCGGCCCGCCGAGCAGCGCGGGCGTAATGTAGTAACCAATTGCCATCATGAATACCAGCAGCGCACCCGCCGTGACCCCGGCATAGGTCTGCGGCACATACACCCGCCAGAACGCGGAGAAAGGATGCGCGCCGAGTGAAATCGCCGCGCGAACATAGTTCGGCGAAATACTTTTCATCACGGCATATAAAGGAAGAACAATGAACGGCAGCATGATGTGCGTCATCGAGATGTAAACGCCGAGACGGTTGAACACCATTACCAGCGGATGATCGATGATGCCGGTGGAAAGCAGCGCGCGGTTGATCAGACCACCGGATTGCAGCAAAACAATCCAGCTGGCAGTGCGGACAATCAGCGATGTCCAGAACGGCAGTAACACCAAAATCATCAATAGATTGGCGCGACCGGCCGGTTGTTTCGCCAGCCAGTACGCCAGCGGATAACCGAGTGCAACGCAGCACAGCGTGACGACCAGCGCCATCCACAAGGTGCGAAGAAGAACGTTAACATACAGCGCCTGGTCCGGCGGCAGCGCAGTAATTTTGCCGGTATCGACGTCAACTTTGCGGTCAAACGCAGCCAGCAGGTAATAGGAAGTCAGCGGTTTCGCCGCGCGCTGCAACGTCTGCCAGGTGCTCATTTCGCCCCACAGCGGCATGCTCTGGATCAGCGCCTCTTTGACCGGCGCGGTACCTTCGGGCACATGGCGTAATGTGCCGGTGATCAGGCTCCGGTAGCGGTTATCCTCATAGCTCAGACGTTTGGCGATAGTCGCCATCTGCCCGCTGTTGCGGGCGTTGCGCAGATCCGTCACCAGCGCGGAAAACGTCGCTTCATCCGGCACAGTTTTGCCTTCCCAATGCGCAAGCTGCGCCACGGTTTCCGGCAGGGTTTCGCCAAGCTCCGGGTTGGTCACGCTCTTACCCAAAATGGACGCAATCGGGAACAGGAAGCTGACAATCACAAATAACAAAAGTGGCGCAATCAGCAACAAAGAACGTCGCGTATACGCCGCTTCTACTTTGCGCAGGCGCTGACGCAGCGTCGGCCCTGAAGCGGCGTCGTCCGGCACCGGTGTCGTCAGCATTTCGGTCTGGCTCATAATTTTCTCCCGCTGCGGGTTCTGATTTCTTTTTTCACAGGTGCTGAGCACAAAATCATTCGGTCTGAATCAAGGCGGCAAGTGAGCAAGTCCCCGGGAGCACACAAAAGACTGTGACCGGGGTTCGTGAGCGAAGCCAAAGCAGAGTCAGACCGAAGGATGACGGGTATTTACTTAGCAGCCCAGGCGTTGAAGCGCTGTTCCAGATCTTCGCCATGCTCAATCCAGAAGTTAGTATCTACCTGCAAAGCGCCTGCCAGGTTTTTCTCGGCAGTTGGCAAGTTCTGCGCATATTTAGGGTCAATCATGCCGGTGACTGATTTTTCAGTCGGCCCATAGGGGATGGTTTCGGCGAAGACTTTCTGGTTTTCAGGTTTGTTGGCGAAAGCGATGAACTGTTCGGCCAGATCTTTATGTTTGGACCCTTTCACGATAGCCCAGCTGTCGAGGTCATACAGGCTGTTGTCCCAGACCATTTTGAAGTCATGACCTTCACCCTGCGCGGCGCTCACGCGGCCGTTGTAGGCAGAAGTCATCACAACGTCCCCGGACACCAGCCACTGAAGCGGTTGCGCGCCGGATTCCCACCACTGAATGTTCGGTTTGATTTGATCAAGTTTTTTGAAGGCACGTTCCACACCGGCTGGCGTGGCGAGCACTTTATAGATGTCTTCACGCTTCACGCCATCGGCCAGTAAGGCGATTTCCAGCGTGAATTTGGCGCTTTTACGCAGCGCACGTTTGCCCGGAAAATCTTTTACATTCCAGAAATCAGCCCAGCTGGTCGGCGCTTTTTTCAGTTTGCTGGCGTCATACGTCAGCACAGTTGACCACAGGAAAATGCCCGCACCACACTCGGTTACCGCGCCCGGCACGTACTGCGTTTTGTCGCCCAGTTTGCTCCAGTCCAGCGGTTCAAACAGCCCTTCATCACAGCCACGGATCAGTTCGGGGCTTTCGACTTCCACCACGTCCCAGCCTACCTGTTTGGTTTCTACCATGGCGCGGATACGGGCCATTTCACCGTTGTATTCGCCCGGCTCGATCGTGCCTTTACCGGCTGCTGCGAAAGGTTTGTAAAACGCTTTGTCCTGAGCGTCTTTGTTCAGACCGCCGAAAGAGATCACTGTCAGAGATTCAGCCTGAGCCTGAAACACCAACCCGGCGAGAAGAGTGGTAAGGGCAATCTTTTTAAACATGCTGTGACTCCTGGGTTAACTAAAAAAGTAAGGAAAGCGCTAAGGTAACGGCATTGTTAAAAACATGATGCATCATATTTTATAACGAAGCATAAACCATGCCATTACTGTTGAGTCCGTCCGCCACGCCGTAAATGACGGGCGGACAGGTTTTGCAGAGGCGTTATGTGATTTTTTTGTGCCTCATGACCACTCAGTTTCTTTTTATTAATGAACCTTGCACAGCTGACGTGCATTTCTGCACCCTATCGGGACGTTGTGCTTCAGAATTACTCACCCAGTTCGATGCACAGATATTTCATTTCCAGATAGTCGTCCATACCGTGGCGGGACCCCTCCCTCCCCAGACCGGACTGTTTAATACCGCCGAACGGCGCGACTTCGTTGGAAATCAGACCGGTATTGATGCCCACCATGCCGTATTCCAGGGCTTCCGGTACCCGCCACTGGCGCGCAGCGTCACGCGTGAAGAGATAAGCAGCCAGCCCGAATTCGGTATCGTTCGCCATCGCCACCACCTGCGCTTCATCGGTAAAACTGAAAACCGGCGCGACCGGCCCGAAGGTTTCTTCGCGCGCAAATTTCATCGCAGATGTCACACCGCCGACCACGGTAGGCTGGAAGAACGTGCCGCCCAGCGCGTGCGGCTCGCCGCCGGTCAGTATTGTTGCCCCGTGTGAGAGCGCATCGTCGATATGCTCACGCACTTTGCTGACGGCTGCGTCGTCGATCAGCGGCCCCTGCGTGACGCCGGTTTGAGAACCCTCGCCCACTTTCAGTTTTTCCACTTCTTCTACCAGCCGTTTCACCAGCGCCGGGTAAATCCCCTGCTGGACATAAATCCGGTTAGCGCAGACGCAGGTTTGCCCGCTGTTGCGAAACTTCGAAGCCATAATACCGGCCACGGCGCGCTCGAGATTGGCGTCATCGAACACGATAAACGGCGCGTTACCGCCCAGTTCGAGAGAGAGTTTTTTCACCGTCGGCGCACTTTGGGCCATCAGGATGCGCCCGACTTCCGTGGATCCGGTAAAGCTCAGTTTGCGAACTACCGGACTCGCGCACAGCACTTTGCCGACTTTTTGCGCGGAACCGGTGATCACCTGCAATACCCCCGCCGGAATGCCCGCTTCGACCGCCAGTTGCCCGAGCGCTAAAGCGCTGAACGGCGTTTGTTCTGCGGGTTTCACGATCATCGCGCAACCTGCGGCCAGCGCCGGTGCGGCTTTACGGGTGATCATCGCCGCCGGGAAATTCCAGGGTGTGATGGCCGCGCAAACGCCAACCGGTTGTTTCAGAACCAGCATGCGTTGTGACGCCTGAACCGGTGCCAGCACGCTGCCTTCCACGCGTTTCGCCTCTTCGGCAAACCATTCGATAAACGATGCGGCATAAACAATTTCGCCTTTTGCCTCCGTCAGCGGTTTGCCCTGTTCAGCAGTCAGCAACGCAGCCAGGTCGTCCGCATTTTCGAGCATCAGTTGCGCCCATTTCTGCATCAGCGCGGCACGTTGTTTGGCAGTTTTTTCCCGCCAGACCGCCTGCGCCTGTTCGGCGTAAGCAATAACCTGCGCCGTTTGCGCGGTGGTGATCTGCGGTACGCTGCCGATTACCGCGCCCGTTGCCGGGTTGACGACGTCCTCGCGTTCGCCATTTTCGCTGTCGGCCCATTCACCGTTGATCAGGCATTGCTGGCGCAGGAGTTCAGTATGTTTGAGTTGCATAGCGTTCCTCAGTCAGCCAGCACACGGGACAAAATAGCCAGTGCGTCTTTGAACTGCGCATCAGGAATGGTCAGCGGATACAGGAAACGGATCACGTTGCCATGGACGCCGCAGCTCAGCATCAGCAATCCGGCATCCAGCGCTTTACGCAGATACTGTTTTGTCAGTTCTGCCGACGGTTTGCCTGTCGCCGGATCGTTGAATTCTGCCGCGACCATGGAACCGCGCGCACGCACATCAACCAGCGCCGGGCATTTCGCTTTGGCTTTTTCCAGCGTTTCAACCAATTCCGCACCCAGACGGCTCGCGCGTTCGCAGAGTTTTTCTTCTTCGATGATTTTGAGAACCGCCAGCGCCGACGCCACCGCCAGCGGGTTGCCCGCGTAAGTGCCGCCCAGACCGCCCGGTTCCGGCGCATCCATCAGTTCAGCGCGACCGGTCACGCCTGAAATCGGGATCCCGCCGCCCAGGCTTTTCGCCATGGTGACTAAATCCGGCCGGGAATCCGGGTAGTAATCAGATGCAAACATTTTACCGGTACGCGCAAAGCCGCTCTGCACTTCATCCGCAATCAGCACGATGCCGTGACGGTCGCAGATGTCGCGCAGGCCTTTCACAAAATCTTCCGGCGCAATATTAAAACCGCCCTCGCCCTGAATCGGTTCGTAAAGAATGGCGGCAACCTGCTGCGGACTGATATCACTGCGGAAAATTCGTTCGATGCTTTCCAGCGCCATTTCGGTGCTGATGCCGTGTTGCGCATTCGGGTACTGACCGTGGAATACTGATGCCGGGAATGGACCGAAACCCACTTTGTATGGCACGACTTTTCCGGTCAGCGCCATGGTCAGTAAGGTGCGGCCGTGGAATGCACCGGAGAAAGTGATAATGCCGGGGCGACCGGTGGCAGCGCGGGCAATTTTCACCGCGTTTTCTACCGCTTCGGCACCGGTACTGAAGAAGGTGGTTTTCGCATTTCCTGTCACCGGAGCGATTTCGTTGATGCATTCGGCCAACGTGACAAAGCTTGCATAAGGCACAATCTGGTAGGCGGTGTGCGTGAAAAGGTCGAGCTGTTTGCAGATCGCTTCGACAATTTTCGGATGGCGGTGACCGGTATTAAGCACGGCGATCCCGGCGGTGAAATCGATATATTCCCGACCCTGCTCATCCCACAACGTTGCGTTTTCCGCCTTCGCTGCATAGAAATCACACATGACGCCGACACCACGCGGTGTCGCTTCTTTACGGCGTTTTTCCAGTTCGCTGTGACTCATCTTTCGCTCCTGCCTGAGGGTTATGTTTTGGAGATTGCCGGTTGCAAGGTGAACAATTTGTCGAAATAGCAATCTGTCCTTGTTTTTTATCCTGTCAGCGGTTCTATAATCCAGAACCAGTTTTAATTATTTTGAGGATCCACTTTTGCGCTCACTGCTCTCTGACCTCATTTTTCAGCGTCTCACCGGGCTTTCTGAATCTTCCGGAGGCACGCTGAACAGGCGCGTTTATCAGGCATTACAACAGGCTATCTTTGACGGCAGCATAAGCCCCGGCAGCCGTTTACCTGCATCCCGGGACCTGGCCAAAGAACTGGATATTTCGCGCAATACGGTGCTGGCGGTCTACGAGCAATTGCAGGCTGAGGGCTACATTCAGACGCGTACCGGAAGTGGTACCTTCGTCACATCCGATTTACCGGAAGACGGCGTGATCGCCGACAAAAACACCACACGCTGTGCCCCGCTCCGCAGCCATGTTTCACTTTCCAAACGCGGTTCAAATTTGCTGACGCGCACCGGCGTGGCGTCGCACCAGTGGGGCGCGTTTATGCCGGGCGTACCGGATGTCACAAAGTTTCCTCATGACATCTGGCGCAAGCTGCAAAACCGCCTGAGCCGCCGTCTGCATCCGGAATATCTCACCTATTCGCGCCACGGTGGCTGCCCGGAACTTCAGCATGCGCTCGCTGATTATCTGCGTATTGCACGCTCGGTGGACTGCACCGCCGACCAGATCCTCATCACCGCCGGTACGCATCAGGCTCTGGATTTACTGGCAAAAATGCTTTGCGATCCGGGCGATGTCGCCTGGATTGAAGAACCCAGCTACTGGGGCATTCGCAATGTACTAACCATCAACGGCGTGGATATTCAGCCAATTCCGGTGGATGAAAACGGTATGGATCCGCCTGAAAATCCACCAGAAAGCCGCGCACCTAAACTGATATGCGTGACACCGTCACATCACTATCCGCTGGGTGCGGTAATGAGTCTGGCGCGCAGACAAAAAATTCTCGCGATGGCCAGCCAGCAAGGCAGCTGGGTGGTTGAAGATGATTACGACAGCGAATTTCGTTATTCCGGCAGTCCGATCCCCGCGTTGCAAGGCCTGAGCAGTGATGCACCTGTGATTTATATCGGGACGTTCAGCAAAACGCTGTACCCGGCGATGCGAATCAGTTACGTCGTTTTGCCGCGCCCTCTGGCTTCGCGCCTCAAGATTGCACATTCCGAGTTGTACCGGGCGGGTAACGGACTGACGCAACTTACGCTGGCGGAATTTATACGCGAAGGTCATTACGCGGCGCATATCCGCCGGATGCGGCTGATTTACGGCAAGCGGCGTAATGTGCTGACGAAGCTGATTGAGCAGGAGCTCGGGCCGGAGTTTTTAAGCGAAAACAGCAATGCCGGATTGCATCTGATTTTGTCGTTGCCGGATTCGATTGATGACGTAGCGCTGAGCGCTGAGCTGGAGCAAAAGCGTGTGCTGACCCGCCCGCTCTCCGCTTATTACCTGCGTCCGGCCCCGCGGCGCGGGCTTTTGCTCGGTTATGGTGGTGTTTCGGAGGAGGAAATTGTGCCCGCGTATGGGCATATCGTGGATTGTTTGCGGCGCAGGCTGCAATCTTGTAGTGCGCAGGAGGCGATGATTGAGATCACCGAAACGGAAGCTGACGACTTGCCTGATCCTGCGTAATCCCTCTTTCATATTGCTAGCAATAAGCAGAAAACTTTTAAAAATAGCAATAAAATTCATAAGCCTGCGAGATTTCTCTCAGGCTCGTTTTTTGTAGTTTTTTGCTAAAAAATGCTTGTTAGCGTTTCGGACGGGTGGTAAAGATTTTTAATAACGCCACACAAACACTCCTTCTGAGGATGTTTTATGCATGATTTGTGCCGGGTTGCGTCATCCACTTTCCAGTATTTTTCTTCGCGGAGTACCTGTTATGAGAACGTATGTCAGCTTCAAAAATATCAAGAAGAGCTATGACGGCGATAAACTGGTCGTTAAAAACCTCAATCTTGATGTCCATGAGGGTGAGTTTTTGACGCTGCTTGGCCCGTCAGGTTCCGGCAAGACAACCAGCCTGATGATGCTTGCAGGGTTTGAAACGCCGACTCAGGGAGAAATTCTGCTACGCGATAAACCTTTGCATAATTTGCCTCCGCATCAGCGTGATATCGGAATGGTTTTCCAGAATTACGCCTTGTTCCCGCACATGACGGTGGCCGAAAATCTGGCGTTTCCGCTGACGATACGTCGTCTTAACAAGACGGATATCAAGGAGAAAGTTGACCGTATTCTGGATATGGTCAAACTTAAACCGCTGGCAGATCGCTATCCGGCGCAAATGTCCGGCGGGCAACAGCAGCGTGTCGCCCTCGCCCGCGCTCTGGTGTTCGAACCGAAATTGGTGTTGATGGATGAACCGCTCGGGGCGCTGGATAAACAACTGCGCGAACATATGCAAATGGAAATCAAGCAATTGCACCAGATGCTGGATCTGACGATTGTCTATGTGACACACGATCAAAGCGAAGCGATGACCATGTCTGACCGCGTTGCGGTATTTAACGACGGCGTTATCCAGCAGATGGACAGCCCGAGTGTGATTTATGAAAAACCGGATAATGCGTTTGTTGCACAGTTCATTGGAGAAAATAACAGTCTGCTGGCAACCAATACGGCAGCCGAAGGTGATTTTTATCGCGCATCTCTCGATGACGGCACAATTCTTCGCGCCGTTAAAATTCGCCCGAGTTCACCCGGTAAGAAAATCTTGCTCTCAATCCGCCCCGAGCGGATCAGTATCAACAATCCTCAGCCGGGTATGGAACAGGTCAAAGCGCGGATTAAACAGTTCATCTATCTGGGCGACCATGTCCGTATGATGACCGAAGTTGCTGGTCAGGATAATTTCATGGTTAAGCTTTCTGCCGCACACATGAATCCGGATTGGAAAGCCGGATCAGAAGTACTGCTTTCCTGGTTGCCCGAACACCTGCGCGCACTGGATGTGGTAACTCATTAATTCTGCTTTTAAAATCTCTGAATCTTACAATCCCCAAATCCCCAAATCCCGAGATATTATAATCTTGGGATTAGCTTTTCCTGCACCTTGTCATCTTGTCATCTTGTCATCTTGTCATCTTGTCATCTTGTCATCTTGTCATCTTGTCATCACAAGATAAATCCCAGAATCTTATAATCACAACATCCTTAAGACCTGTATTTCATAATCATTAAATCACACCATCCTAAAATCCCGGCATCCCAACATCCATCACGAGCCGTGACAATTCTGAGATTTTAAGATTCTGTAATCTTATTCAATCTATAAATCCCAGAATCCTTGAATCTTAATATTCTGGATTCATTATCTCCATAATCATGGAATCTCTGAATCCCAGCGCGTCACGATAATCCTATAATCCCGTGATTTATTATGGACATCCTGTAATCTCAAGATCCTAGTGGAAATCATGGAATCCTGACATCCTCTAAAGGCTGATTATACTTAGCTCCACCTTGTGTAGATAATTAATTGATTTGTATGGCATGATTATGGAATCTCATAATCCCAAAACAGTATCATGTAATCCTGAGATTCACTCTACATCCCAGGATTACGTGATACACATAATAAGTTAAGTCCATTGATCACTTATCAACGTGTAATCTTATACTCCTGTAATCCTCTTTAAGATTACGGAAGCATGTCATCCTGGAATCCTGGTGTGCAGTACATACCTGTTTGCTCTTATATGGATAATTAATAATTCAAAGATTACTTAATCCCGTAATCCTATGATTCATATACGCATGTTTCAGGATTTTGTAATCTCAGGCGTGTAAGAATCATTTAATCCTGTAATCATAAGATACATATCTGGCATCACATGCTTCTGAAATCCAAAGATGCACAAATCCCTGAATACAGGAATCATCAGATGGTGAGATGGTGAGATGGTGAGATGGTGAGATGGTGAGATGGTGAGATGGTGAGATGGTGAGATGGTGAGATGGTGAGATTTTCATGGCTACTGTTTTGAACGTCAACACCAGCCGAAACTTTTTGGCGCTCTCATTGGCATGATGCATCCCCGCGAAAATCCCAAGAACGCAGAATCATAAAATCACAAGATAGCGAAATCCTTGTAGCTCCATTTGGCACCCTTATTCTCTGAGATCGATACTTCAGCCTTATCCGCCTGCAATCCTGATATCCCAAAACCCTGGGATGATGGGATTCAAAAATCATAACATCCTGAACATTATGTTACCGCCGTAATCAATCAACCGGTAATCACGTAATCCTGAAATCACAGGATAATATAATTCGGTAATCCTAAAATATTGAAATCATCGGATGTAAACTTTATAGTAGTGCTTCAATCCTGTGATTCATGGATTTTTAAATCCCAGAATCCTATGATTACATAAATAATGAATCCCGAAACCTTATGATTACGGGATTCAATAATCTTCATTTAGCGCTTCACCAAGAGGTTGTTATGGCAGCGAAAATTATTTCTTTCCTGAACGGGAAGGGCGGGGTAGGGAAAACCACGACTTCTATTAACATCGCAACCTGTCTTGCACGACAAGGTCATAAAGTCGTGATGGTCGATACCGATCCACAAGGAAGCATCAGCAACTGGTACGACGAAAGCAAATGCCAGTTCGACCTGGCGGAAGCCGCATCAGAAAAAGAAGTTTATACCGTACGTAAGCAGTTGAAAGAATATGACTACGTAGTCATCGACGGTGCAGCAGCAATCTCGGCAATTTCATCAGCAGCGGTGATGGTCAGTGATTTAGTCCTGATCCCCGTGACACCGTCACCTTTAGATTTTGCAGCCTGTGGCGCTATACTTGCCGTTGTTGAGGCGCGTGAAAATTTACAGCCTGTCATCGCGCGTTTTCTGATCACCAAGAAAGTCGCATCCGCTAAGATGCTGGAAGTCTTGAAAGAATCGATTGCTGATACAGGCGTTCCGGCACTGCGCACAGGCACCACTCAGCGCCAGGTATACATCCGTACCATGATGGATGGCGGAACAGTCTTCGATACAACGGACGGTAATGCGAAAGGCGAGATTGAAATTATGACCAAAGAAATTACGGAGTTGTTGAAATGAAAATGAAACTTGGCCAGCACAGACAACTGACTACAGCACTGGACGCTGTAGCAAAGCCGCCCGCTTCAGTGAAGAAGTTACAGACTAACATCGATGAAGAGCTGCATCGCCGTTTCAAAACCAGCTGCTTCCTGCAAGATCGCGAGATGAAAGACGTTCTGACAGAGCTGATCAACGCCTGGCTAATCACTAACGAACGTTCCTGATCGTTTGTTCCGTCTGGATCGGGCCTTTTCAGGCCCGCTTTTGTTTCTGAAGCCTGCACAACCTTGTCCCTTCTGGTGTTTCCTTTTCCTGATCCCTTACGTATTAATGTCGCCAGTCCTTATCAGGATCCCAAGATCAAATAGTGTTTTGTTTTATTTATAAGTTTAGATCTTTCTCTTTAAGAGAGGTTTTTTATTAAGTAAATCAGCAGAATACAACGCGTCTTGTGGAGATATTTCCTGCCCGGAGTGGAGATCCTTCCTGTTGGATGTGGATCCTTTTCATGATGAATGTAGAGCTTTTTCCTGTGGATAATTTCCTTACAGATCAGTCCACTGGATACGTGGAGCTTTTTTCTGTGGACAGTTTCCATTGGGAACCCATGTCATGAACATCAGCTTAGATTTAACACTAACATATTGCCACAACTCATTTTTATGATAGGTGGAGTAATTTCCTGATCCCAGAACGAGCCCTAATGTGGAGACATTTCCTGTGACAGCGTCACGTTGTGTCACGCAGCAGGGAGAGGATCATCCTGGTCAGGCATAATCGGCTTCAGAAATCGATATCCGGGCAGCAGAGCAGGGCATATGTGGAAGATTTTCCTGATCCAATCAGCGGTTATGTGGAGACATTTTCTGATCTGATTAACGCTATTCAAACGAACTCTGGAAATATAATGTTTTATAAACAGTGGGTTAGAAAATACGTGACATTGTCACTTGCCTATATGTGGAAGAATTATCTGATCAAACGTGCGTGAATTCACGGTAACTGTGCAGTCAGTTGACACCTTACGATGGAATACGTGGAAGTATTTCCTGATCCCGCGCATTGCTATACGTGGAAAGATTTCCTGAGATCGGAACGCCCCCTATATGTGGAGTTATTTCCTGATCGCCGATCGTGTATCCCTAAATGTGGAGACATTTTCTGATCGCCGGGGCACATATATGTGGAAAGTTTTCCTGTAGATCCCGATTCAGACAGGGAACGGGCCGGGATGTTGAAATGAGAACGGGATCACAAAGCCGTTTACGGTCAGTTAACGTGCAGTATGGACTTATATGTGGAAGAATTTTCTGATCGGCAGGGGAGAGCAGCGAGTATCTCAGACATTCCGGGCTGGAGATCTTCAGTCCGATAAGTGGAGTAATTTCCTGTAAAAAGCGAGCCGATCCAGCATGTTAAAAAAAGGATCCCGGAGTCGGTGGAAAATCATATGTGGAAGTTTTTCCTGATCGATGTTTTAGGATCCTCTTATAACAATCTGAAAGTAAAGGAATAAATAAGCCTTGTTTTTACTTTACGTCAGTATTTTTTATGTGGAATAATTTACCTACTTTCCACTTATGGATCCTGCTACATGGAACTGAATAAACTCACCGTAGTTCAGGGGAACGATCTTCTTGAAGGCGCCTACAGCGTTACTCTGGATGAAATGCGCTTGCTTAACCTGGCGCTGGCACAAATTGATAGCAGGAAACCTCAGCCGGACACGTTATATCGACTTTTCCCTCAGGATTACCAGCGGATCTACGGGGTAAACCCGACCAGCAGCCACCGCCAGTTGCGTGAAGCTGCAGAAAGCCTGATGAAAAAGCCGGTCACCATCTACAAACCGGATACGAAAACCGGAAAGGTGCGTACCGTTCAGCTTTCGTGGTTCTCGCGGCTGGAATACGTCAGCAGTGATGATCACAGCGCCGTTGTACTGAGATTTGGTCAGGACGTTGCACCGTATCTATATGAATTAAAAGAGTCTTTTACCAAACTCAATTTTGCTAATATCGCCAAACTGGATACGCCGTTCTCCGTGCGTCTGTATGGCTGGTTAATCAAAGCCAAAAACCTCTACGGCAGACGCAGCGGTAAAGCCATTGAAGTGACCTTGGATCTCAACTGGATGCGCGAGAAGGCCGGTCTGGCAGGCAAATACGAGGATTACCGTGACTTCCGCCAGAAGCTGCTTGAACCGACGATCAACCGCATCAACGCCAATACCGATATCTCCGTGGTCTGGGAGCCGGTGAAGCAGGGCAGAACCGTTGTTTCGATCAAGTTCGCGTATGTCGATGAGTCAGCGCCAGAAGCCAGTAAACCACTGCGCCCGCGCTTACCGCGCCGTCCGCGCGCAGTGGCAGGTTCGGCGCTGGAAGGCGAGTGGGCACGCCGCTGTATCACCATCTTCGAAGAGTATCGTGAGAAATTAAGCGCTTACGACGTTGAAGAAAAGGCGACGTTGCCGGATCTGCGCAAGCTTTCAGGCTGGTACAAGCTGATCGGCGAGAAGAGCAAACAAAAAGAGATCCTCTCTGAGGTCAGTTCCCGCAGTAAGAAAACCGCTGCCTGACAGTCCCGGCCGGAAAGCATTCCGAAATGAACGGCGTATCTTCGATGAGATACGCCGTTTTTCTTTGTACGGATCCGGAGGATTCCGACGTCCATTACAGTTAACTTACTGATTATCCTGACCTGAATGGTTAGTGAGTGCTTACTGGGTATGGGCAGGAAATCATTCCACATTACCCGTTTTGGCGGCTTTTTCAGCGTACTGCCCAAAAGCTATAAGCCATATTTTTTCGTTGTTAGACAAGGACAAACCCCAACCTTACTCTTCGTCATGTTTTGTAAACCTATTGCACACTTATTGATGAGGGATGTCACTTGGCTACGTTACTCACTTCTGCCCCCGCGCAATCCGTCTCCCGCGCGCGCCGCACCGCTTCTTTTAAAATCGCATTGCTGGCCAGCGCCGTGATGTTTTCTTCTTTATCCTTTGCGGACGATGTTCTTAAAGAAGGCATCACTCCGGCCACAGACGCCAGCCAGGTGCCTGCTGCCGCGAAACTGCGTACGGACACCGTGATCGCCGGGATCTCCGAACCGCAGGGCATTTTTAACCCTTACTTCTTCGTGAATGGCTGGGATGAAAACGTCACCAACGTGATCTTCGCCCGCCTGATTGACTGGGACAGTCAGGGCAAACTGGTTCCGGGTCTGGCGGAGAGCTGGACGGTCAGCCCGGACGGCAAAACGTATACCATCAAACTGCGTCCGAACCTCAAGTACAGCGACGGTTCAGCGCTGACGGCGGAAGACGTCGCGTTCACGCTGACCGTGTTGTACGACCCGAAATATGACGGCGACACCGACATCACGCTGGCACACATTGCCGGTGGCGATGAATATAAGCAGGGCAAAGCGGACAGCGTCAGTGGTCTGAAAGTTATCGACCCGTTGACCCTTCAGGTGACAACCACGCAACCGGGCGCGACCACGCTGCAAAAAATCGGCGGGCCGGTGCTGTCGAAAGCCTATTACGGCAAAGATTATCAGCGTGGAAATCTCGATACACTGCGCACGCTGCACGGCAAACCGCTGGGTAACGGCCCGTATGTTTACGACAAATACATTCCGGGGCAGGAGATCCGTTTCCACGCCAACACAAACTATTACCGCGGTACGCCTCCGACGCCACGTTTCATTTATCGTGTCACCAATCCGTCGACGAACTTCCAGTTATTCCAGACCGGCGATACCGACTACGACGCTTTTACGTCACGCCCGGATGATATCGAACAGCTCAAACTGCTGGGTTTTGCGAACATCAACCTGTACGGTTCCAGCGATTACAGCAAGATTGAGTTCAATCTTCACCGCCCGGTATTGCAGGACGTGAAAGTTCGTCAGGCGCTGATCTACGGTCTGGATCGCCAGAAACTGATCGACGTGGTGTATCAGGGCTACGGCTCCGTGGCTATCGAGCCGATCGCGCCAATCTCCTGGGCCTACAACACTGAAGGCGTGAATCCGTACAAATTCGATCCGGCGCAGGCCAGTAAATTACTGGATGAAGCGGGCTGGAAAACCGGCGCTGACGGCATTCGTGTGAAAGACGGAAAACGTCTGGAACTGACGCTGCTGGTCAGCAAAAAAGTACTGAACGACGCCCTGATCCCTATCGCCAAAGAGGACTACCAGAAGATTGGTGTGCTGCTGAAACCACAGGTTGTGGATTTCAACGCGCTGATGTCGCAACGTAAAGCGGGGAATTACGATCTGGCGTCATTCAGCACCAGCACGCTCAATGATCCGCACGACGGCGTCTGGGATTACTACAGCACAGAGGCCACGGAGCAGGGTTACAACAATCCGGAAGTGGATAAGCTGATCAACGAAGGTAATGCGACCCTCGACATCGAAAAACGTAAGCCGGTTTACCACGAACTGTACAAAGTTCTGGCGAACGATCCGCCGGTGATCCTGCTCGGCAACCGTAAAATTTTGTCGGCCAGCAGTGCCCGCGTGACCGGTTTCAAACCGGATATTTACAACGGCCTGACCGGCAGCCTGCCGGATGTCAAAATCGTCAAATAATCAGAAATCACGTTGCTGCCGGTCCTTACCGGCAGCTTCAATGAGAAAGTCATGAGAAATTTCATTCTGCGTCGTTTGCTTCAAACCATCCCGATGTTGTTCCTCGCTTCGCTGCTCATCTTTATGCTGTTTGCCAAAACGCCGGGCGATTTTATCGACGGCAATATTACCCTGACCGCTCAGCGTGCCGCCGAACTCAAAGCGTTATACGGCCTCGATCAGCCTCTGCTTAGCCGCTATCTGCACTGGCTGGGGAACCTGCTCCAGGGCGATCTGGGTTTTTCGCTGCAATATCAGATCCCGGTGAGTCAGTTGCTGAATCAGTACATCTGGAACTCCTTCCTGCTGGCGACTATCGCCATGGTGCTGTACTGGGGGATCGCGCTGGCTGTGGGCATTGTTTCTGCCATGAAACCCTATTCGCTGTTTGATCACGTCGTCAGCGTGGTGATATTCGCGGCGATGTCATTTCCGACGTTTTTCCTTTGCCTGCTGCTGATCAAATGGTTTGCGGTTGATCTCCACTGGTTGCCGGTTGGCGGCATGACCAATACCGGCAGCGACGCCACGGGTTGGGCCTGGGTGATGCAGGTCGCGGCGCACCTGGTATTACCGGTGATTGCGCTGGTGATGCTTCAGGCGGGCAGCCTGACGCGCTATTTCCGCGCCAGCATGCTGGACGTCGTACGCATGGATTTCATCCGCACCGCGCGCGCCAAAGGGCTGCGCGAGCGCACCGTTATCCTCAAACATGCACTGCGGAACGCGCTGTTGCCAATTATCACGCTGTTAGGATTCGAGCTGCCGGGGCTGTTTTCCGGTGCGCTGATCACCGAAAAGGTCTTTAACTGGCCGGGCGCGGGGCACATTCATATTGATTCGCTGGCAGCGCGCGATTATCCGGTGCTGATGGGATTCACGCTGTTCCTGGCGGTTCTCACCATTCTGGGCAACCTGATTGCCGATGTGCTTTATGCGTGGGCTGACCCGCGTATTCGTGTGAGGTCGTGATGTTTGGATCATTATTTTCAACCCACCGCCGGCTTCGTGAAGCGGGAATACCGGCGATGGCGCAGGTGACACCGTCACCGTGGCAGCAGGCCTGGAAATCGTTGCGACAGAACCGGCTGGCGATGTTTTGCCTCATCCTTCTGCTGGTCATGGCGGTCTGGTGCATAGTGGGCCCTTACTATTCGCCATGGCGCGATGACGCCACCGATGCGCTGATGATTAATAAAGCGCCAAATGCCGATCACTGGCTGGGCACCGATTTTCTTGGGCGCGACGTTTATACGCGCCTGCTTCTGGCCGGGCGTATTTCGCTGATCATCGGCCTGCTTACGATGTTGCTCTCCGTGACACTCGGCTATCTGATGGGCGCGGTTTCGGGGTATCTGGGCGGCGTAGCTGACAAAATTATCATGCGTTTTGCCGATCTGGTGATGACCATTCCGAGCCTGCCGCTGCTGATTGTGATGGGCGCGATGCTCTCGGAACTGGATTTCTCGCCGGATTCGCGCGTCTACATGGTGATCGTGATGCTCAGTTTGCTGGAATGGCCGAAGCTGGCGCGTCTGGTGCGCGGGCAAATTCTGTCCCTGCGCGAGCGTGATTTTATGCTGGCGACGCAGGTGCTCGGGTTATCCGCGCGCCGTCGTCTGTTCGGCCATCTGTTGCCCAATACCGTGCCCATTTTGGTGGTAATGGCGACGATGGCGGTGGCAAACGCCATTCTCAGTGAATCGGCGCTCAGCTATCTCGGGTTGGGCGTGGTGCCACCGACGCCTTCATGGGGAAACATGATGGACGCGGCCAACAGCCTGATCGACTTCCAGCGCCGTCCGTGGTTATGGATGCCGCCGGGCGTGGCGATTTTTATCACCGTTATTGCGATTAACGTACTGGGCGATGGCCTGCGCGATGCGCTCGATCCCAAGATGAAACGGAGTAAAAAATGACAGAACCGTTGATCCGTTTTAATCAGCTTGCGCTGTCTTTTTCCAGCGATCAGGGGCGTGTGCGTGCAGTGCAGGACGTCACGTTTGACGTTCAGGCAGGGCAAACCGTCGGCATTGTGGGCGAATCCGGTTGCGGAAAAAGCGTCACGGCGATGTCGCTGATGGGATTACTGCCGCCACAGGCCGCGCGCATTGATGGCGGCGAAATCCTGTTTCAGGGGCGTGATTTACTGAAACTGCGCGCATCACAAATGGCGGATCTACGCGGCAACCAGCTGGCGATGATTTTCCAGGAACCGATGACCGCGCTCAATCCGGTGCTGACCATTGGTGAACAGCTGGTTGAGCCGCTGATCCGCCATCTCGGGGAATCGCCAAAATCGGCCTGGGAAAAGGCAACGAAGATGATCACCGACGTTGGTCTGGCGCGTGCGGAAAGCCTGATGACCAGTTATCCGCACCAGCTTTCGGGTGGCATGTTACAACGCATCATGATTGCGATGGCGCTCAGTTGTAAGCCGCAGTTGCTGATTGCGGACGAGCCGACCACCGCGCTGGACGTCACCGTGCAGGCGCAGATCTTACGGCTGTTACGCGATCAGGCGCGGCAAAATCACATGGCGCTGATGCTCATTACGCATGATTTGGGTGTGATCGCGCAGATGGCCGATCACGTGGTGGTGATGTACGCCGGGAAAATTGTTGAGCAGGGCGCAACGGCGGAGGTGCTTCGCAATCCGCTGCATCCGTACACGCAGGGGTTGATCGCGTCGCGGCCCACGCCGGGCGAGCGTCGCCGGCGGTTGTATTCCATTCCCGGTCAGGTGCCGGATCTGGCTGCGCTGCCGCCGTACTGTGCTTTTACCGAGCGTTGTGAACGTGCCACCGACCGCTGTCGTCAGGGGATCCCACCGCTGGAAGGGCGGTCGCGGCAGGCGGCCTGTTTTTACAGCGGGCTGAATCCGGCAAATGAAATGACGCAGAAGGAGTTGCAGCCATGAGTGCTGAAAATCTGATGAGTACTGACTACCTGATAGAAGTGGATGGCCTGAAGAAACACTTCCCGATCCGCGACGGCGTATTCGGGCAGGAAACCGGCCAGCTGCGCGCGGTAGATGGCGTCAGTTTTAACATCCGCAAAGGCACTATTTTCGGGCTGGTGGGCGAATCCGGCAGCGGCAAAACCACCGTCGGCAGAACGCTTCTCGGGTTGTACGACAAAACGGCGGGCAGCGTGAAGTTTCGTGGTGAAGACCTGCACCGGCTCAAGCCGAAACAGCTTAAAGCGCTGCGACCGAAAATCCAGCTGGTGTTTCAGGATCCCTACAGTTCGCTGAATCCGCGTATTCGTATTGGTGACGCGATCGGCGAAGCGATGCTGGAACATAAACTCTGCTCACGCGCTGAACTGCACGGCAAAGTGGTGGAAGTGATGAAAATCTGCGGGCTGTCGCCGCTGCATTACAACCGCTTTCCCCATGAGTTTTCCGGCGGGCAACGCCAGCGTATTGGTATTGCGCGGGCGCTGATCCTGCAACCGGAATTCATTATTGCCGATGAGCCGATCTCCGCGCTCGACGTCTCGATTCAGGCGCAGATCATCAATTTATTCTCGGATTTACGCGACGATCACGGTGTGACGTTTCTGTTTATCTCGCATGATCTGGGCGTGGTGGAACATCTGTGCGACGACGTGGCGGTAATGTATCTGGGGCAACTGGTAGAAACCGCGAGCCGCGATGCTTTATTCCGCCAGCCTTTGCATCCGTACACGCAGGCGTTACTGGCCGCCGTGCCGACGCTTGATCCTGACAGCGAACCGGTGGCAATGGTCAGCGGTGAAATTCCGGATCCGTCAAAACCGCCGTCCGGCTGCCGTTTCCATACCCGCTGCCCGCGCGCGACCGAACGTTGTCGCGCTGAAATTCCGTTACTGCGTGAAGTGGAAAGCGGCCACCGCGTCGCCTGCCATCTGGTGTAATTTCCGGCTCTTTCCCGCCGCGGCTGGCCTAGTCTTCCAGCATGCGGCGGGCTTCACTCTGCATTTTCTTCCCGACGTTTTGCGTCACTTCAATTACCTTTTGCGTCGCGGGTGAAAGAAATGCGCCTTCCCGCCAGGTAATGCCCACACGACGCGGCATCATCAGTTGATCGTTATCAATCCGGATCAGGCGGGAGATAAACTCTTCCTCGACCAGAATGTTTTCAGAAAGAAAACTGAGCAGGCCACTTTTGGCGATCAGACCGGGCACTGACGCCAGCGAGCTGATTTCCACTTTAACGTCCGGCAGCGGGCAATGATTTTCATAGAACATCTTGTCCAGCCACTGGCGCATCGACACGGTTTTGGCCGGTAAAATCCAGCCGTAACGGCTCATGTCGCGCAGCGAAACCGGCCTGCCCGCCAGCGGATGGTCGCGTGACGCCGCGACGACCACGCGATCGGCGGTAACCGGCACCTGAACCACCGGGCTTTCATAGTTCACCAGCGGCCCGATAATAATGTCGATGACGTGGCGCTCCATCAGCGTAAACAGCACGTCGTTCATGCCGATCTGGATTTCCAGTTTTACGTTGGGAACCTGTAATTGCAGCGTTTTGCAGATTTCCGGCAGTAAAAATTGTGTCGCGGAACCCGACACGCCGACACGCACAATCCCGCCCGCGCCGCTGCTCAGTTCCGTCATGACTTCTGCCATCTCATGATAGGAATTTTGCAGCGCCAGGCCCCGCTGATAAAGAATGCGACCCGCCTCGGTCAGCTCCAGACCCCGGCCGGCTCTTTTAAACAATTTAATGCCGAGTTCTTTCTCCAAACGGGTGATGGATTTCGATAGCGCGGGCTGCGTAATATTTAAATTTTGTGACGCAAGTCTCAAATTTATCATCTCTGCAGCGGTGACGAAATAATCTAAGTCCCTGTTATTAATCATACATTCCTGGAATTCATCGATTTGGTAAAAAAATATAGTAGAAGGCATGAGAGGCGCGGTCAATAATCTCGCGATCTTTGCAGGGGCGTGAGCGTCTCCGCAATCTGAACGCCAGTGAATTCACCTGTTTTATGTAAAATAAGAAACTAAGCGCATCTATGAAAATTGTTAATTTCACCCTCAGTAAAGAACACACCAAAAGCTTCGGCATCTTCCAGGCAGACGGCATTATTGATGTCGGCCGTCACTCAGGTTGCCGGGATATTAACGAATTCATGGCGCATCATCAGCTTGACGAATTGCAGCGCTATGCGCAGCTTCCGGCCGATCTTCAGCTGAGCGACATCAGCTTTCTGCCGGTGATTGACCGTCCGGGCAAAATCTTCGGCGTCGGCATGAACTACGCCGAAAAGCGCAAAGAGTTCAATGAAACCAGCGACGCGCCGACGTTATTTGTCCGCTTCGCCGATTCGCAGGTTGGCCATAACGGCATCATTATCAAACCCGCCTCTTCCAGCCAGTTTGATTACGAAGGGGAACTGGCGATCATTATCGGCCGCACCGGCCGCAATATTCCGGCCGAAGATGCGCTGGATTTCATTGCGGGCTACAGCTGTTATATGGATGGCTCGGTGCGCGACTGGCAGCATAAGTGGTACACCGCCGGGAAAAACTGGCCTGCCACCGGCGCGTTCGGGCCGTGGCTGGTGACGCCGGATGAAGTGGGCGATCCGCAGAATCTGAGCATTAAAACCTGGCTGAACGACCGGCTGGTGCAAAACGACACCACGGCTAACATGGTGCATAGCATTCCGCAGATGATTGCCTATATCAGCACGTTTACGCAGCTTTCGCCGGGGGATGTGATCATGACCGGTTCACCGGGCGGCGTGGGCAAAAGCCGCGTACCGCCGTTGTACCTGAATGACAATGACACGATTGAAGTGGAAATTGAGAACATCGGTCGTTTGACTAATAAAATCCAGGCAGCAGCCAGCGCCGCCGCCTGAATTTAACGCACCTGACTGACCAGAGGCACCGATTTTTCGGTGTCTTTGTTTTTAACGACCATCAGATATGTCAGCGTAAATGACAGCCCCAGCGATAACACCACGCCCATTACGATATAAATGAAGTACGGACCGATGTAGGCGGGCAGGCTGAAAATGCTCGACAGAATATAGCCGTACAACCGCACCCCGAAGAATGCAATAAATGCCGACGCCACAGAACTGCTGATAGTGGTGGCGATAAACGCTTTTTTATAGCGTGTCAGCACGCCAAACAGTGCCGGTTCAGTGATCCCCAGCAGCCCGGAAATCGCCGCCGACAGCACGACTGATTTTTGCTCGC
>Ga0153981_1000115_pt1 | contig 23418 bp, 14 predicted proteins | sample TSGA065MetaG_FD_104714 | JGI IMG/M metagenome (GOLD analysis project Ga0153981, IMG submission 104714) | Attine ant fungus gardens microbial communities from Georgia, USA - TSGA065 MetaG | ecosystem: Host-associated > Fungi > Mycelium > Unclassified | place: USA: Georgia, Magnolia Springs State...
AGGTTAAATCCAATTGCCACGGCGGAAACCACAATCAGCGCCGCCAGCGAAGACGGAATGATTTTGGTCAGTTTCGGGAACAGCACGACGACCAGGATCGCCAGCAGCACCAGCATGTACATCAGCGGCCCCTGCCCGGCAATCATGTGGAGCTGCGCCAGCATAATGACAATAGCCAGCCCGTTCACAAACCCGTGTACCGCAGGCAGCGGCACCAGCCGGATAAACTTACCGAGCCGGAATACGCCAATCAGAATCTGAATCACACCGGCAAATATCGTCGCCCACAGCACGTATCCCATACCGTGCTGCGCTGCCAGACTCATCAGCACCACCACGATGGAGCCCGCTGCGCCCGACACCATACCCGGTTTGCCGCCAAACAGCGCGGTCACCAGCCCGATGATAAAAGCGGTGTGCAAGCCGACAATTGGCGAAAGCCCCGCCACCAGCGAAAACCCGACGGCCTCGGGGATCATCGACACCGCAACAACAAATCCTGCCAGCGTTTCGTTCTTCACTTCCGACAACTTAAGACCACGCGGGCTAAACATAAGACATCCGGTTTACTTCCTGTCAGTTAAAAAATTGTGACAAGTATCTAAAAATGGCCGGAACGAGGCAAGGTTTAATCAATCCGGTCAATGATGTAGCGACTGTTCATCGCGATCACAACCGGATCGAGAAAAATGCCGTTCTCGTGTATAATGCGGGGAATTATGGTCATTACATCGCGCAATTACGTTTAATTGCTTGATAATTAAGATATTAAGGTGAGAAAAACATGGGATTCAAATGCGGTATCGTCGGCCTGCCGAACGTCGGTAAATCCACTCTGTTCAATGCGCTGACCAAAGCGGGTATCGAAGCAGCAAACTTCCCGTTCTGCACCATCGAACCTAACACCGGCGTAGTGCCAATGCCCGATCCGCGTCTTGACCAGCTGGCCGAGATCGTAAAACCGCAGCGTATCCTGCCGACTACCATGGAATTCGTGGACATCGCCGGTCTGGTAAAAGGCGCTTCCAAAGGTGAAGGTCTGGGCAACCAGTTCCTAACCAATATCCGTGAAACCGAAGCGATTGGCCACGTTGTGCGTTGTTTCGAAAACGACAACATCATTCACGTTAATAACAAAGTGGATCCGGCTGACGACATTGATGTCATCAACACCGAACTGGCGTTGTCTGACCTGGATACCTGCGAACGCGCCATTCACCGTGTACAGAAACGTGCCAAAGGCGGCGACAAAGATGCCAAAGCTGAACTGGCGGCGCTGGAAAAATGTCTGCCACAGCTCGAAAACGCGGGCATGCTGCGCGCGCTGGATCTGACCGAAGAAGACAAAGCGGCCATCCGTTACCTGAGCTTCCTGACGCTTAAACCGACCATGTACATCGCCAATGTTAACGAAGACGGTTTTGAAAATAACCCATACCTCGACGTTGTGCGTAAAATCGCAGATGCCGAAGGTTCTGTTGTCGTTGCCGTTTGCGCCGCGGTTGAATCTGATATCGCCGAGCTGGACGATGCTGACCGTGAAGAATTCATGGCCGAGTTAGGCATAGAAGAGCCGGGCCTGAACCGCGTGATCCGCGCCGGTTACGAGCTGCTGAACCTGCAAACCTACTTCACCGCTGGCGTGAAAGAAGTGCGTGCATGGACGATCCCTGTCGGTGCTACCGCGCCACAGGCCGCAGGTAAAATCCACACCGACTTCGAGAAAGGCTTCATCCGCGCACAAACCATCGCGTTCGAAGACTTCATCACCTACAAAGGTGAGCAAGGCGCGAAAGAAGCCGGCAAAATGCGTTCTGAAGGCAAAGAGTACATTGTCAAAGATGGCGACGTGATGAACTTCCTGTTCAACGTCTGATCTCTTCCCTGCTGCAATTAAAAATCCACGCCCTTGCGTGGATTTTTTTATTCTCATTCGCGCAATAAATCTCAGCGAAGTTTTTCTGCAATGGCGCTGAACATGAGCGATGCCTCAAGAGGCTGAGCGCTGAAATCAGGCTCTGCTTTTGGCCATGTCGACCACTGAACAATCACCAGATCCTCAGCCGGGTTGACCATAATAATCTGGCCATAAATCCCTAACGCCCACAGCGATCCTTTCAGTGAATCCGAAGGTGCCGGGATGACATTTGTAGCATTGACAGGCACTTCATTATTCCACCATTCAAACCCATAAAGGCCGTCCGGATGGGCCGCCGACACGGAATTTTCTGCTTTTGTCCAGTTACCTGCCTGCTCAATCCAGTTTTCAGGCAGGATTTTCTTGCCATCCGGCAGACGTCCGCCGCCCATCACAAACTCGCCAAAGCGTCCCCAGTCTTCCAGTGTGGCATTAAACCCGTGTGCGCCGACATCGTGTTTTCCCGGTTCATAGGAGTGCCAGACACCATCGTTCGCCATGCCGTAAGGTTGCCAGATGGACTGTTGCAGGTAGGCGGCCAGCGGCATTCCGGTGGCCTTTTCCAGCACATCGCCCAGTAACCACGCGCCGCCGGAGGAGTAAGACCATGACTGCCCGGCCGGATGCGCACGCTTCAGGCCAACAATAATTTTACGCACACAGTCATAGGTTCCCGGTCTGGCCTCACATTGCGTGAGATTGGCAAAATCGGAATGCGGGTTTGTGTAGTCCTCATTCCACGCCACGCCGGAGGTATGCTGAATAAGTTGTTTTATCGTGACGCCATCCCAGGCCGTGCCTTTCAGGTCAGGCTCATAACGCGTGACGAGGTCATCCAGAGAACTGATTTTCCCTTCTTTAATCGCAATCCCCACCAGCGTTGAAACCACGGATTTCCCCACAGAACGCGATGTCCACAGTGTCTGGTCAGTATTGCCTTCGCCCAGATATTTATAAGCTACCTTGCCGTTTTTCAGCACCAGCATTCCGGTGGCATTCTGGCGTTTGACGTAATCCTGCAACGTATACGTTTTCCCCCTGACGCTGTATGTGGCTTCTTTCAGCGGCTTATCCGCCCGCAGAAACGGCGTGGACTGACCGTGCTTAAACACATCGCCCGCATAATTGCGGTAGTCATTACGAAATCCGATGACGCGCGCGGTCTGATCCCAGTTCAGCATATCTTTCGGGTCAGGCAGCGTTTTGTCCTGCGGCGTCGGGCAACTGCTGAGCATCACACCGTCACAATTTTGCGCGGATTCCGCCAGCGCGGAGGGCACAAATGACCAGGCGGAACCCAAAGCCACGGCCAGCACCAGAGGTTTCATTACCGCCGGAAGAAAGGTTTGTCTGTTTTTCATTGAATGACTCCTGTATCAGAAAACCGGAGTATAGAAAGGAAAAACCCCTTGAAGAAATCACGTTATGGGGGAAAATCCCCCTATAAATTGATGAACTGGAAGAGTTTATGTCTGCCTTACGTTATTCCTTCTCGCAAATTGAGGCCTTTGCCTGCGTGGCGGGATCAGGAAGTTTATCCAAAGCCGCCCTTTTGCTGGGAAAGGATCGCACCACGGTGCGCGATCTGCTGGATTACCTCGAGGACGTGCTGGGCTATACGCTTTTTGTGCGCCAGGGCCGCACATTAATCCTGACCGAACAAGGCCAGCAATTGCACCGGCAAGCACATTTGCTGCTGCGTCAGGCGCAGGCTTTTGAGTCTTATGCCCAATCCTTACCGGATGCGGAACGCCAGGAGCTGGTTATGGTGTACGACCCTTTCGTTTCGCCGGCATTTATCGAAGCGGTGATCGTTGAAATGGCTAAAAAAGGCTTGTGTTTCAGTGCCTGGAGCGCTTCCCGTGAAGAAGCCGAAGCCGCATTAAAAAGTGGTAAAGCGCAGGTTGCCGTATGTCAGGCCAATAACCGTGCACTCGGGACAGACATGGAGTGGCGGGCGCTGGGCAACATCGGGCTTGATTTCTACGCGTCCGCACAGTTGTTTCAACGCCAGCAACGCCCGCTGACGTTGCTGAATCTGTCGCTTATTCCGCAGGTCGTCATGCACAAAGCACACGACGAGCAAATCACCCGCAGTCTGCAAATATCCGGGCAAACGTTGTACGTCAATGAACGTTCTACCCTGCGCTACCTGCTGGAAAACGCACAGGGCTGGGGATTCTTACCGACACATTTTCAGGCTTCACGCTGGAAAACCGTGCAGGCGATGGAATGTGAAGTGGGTAATCAGGGGCTGGACATTACGATGGTCGCGATCTGGCAACCCGGCGCGGCGAAACAACGCGTCACCGGGGCATTAATTGACGCGCTTCCTTCGTTATGGCGCAAAGCGATGGGCGCGCGCGCTTCTTAAACCTCCTGAGCCTCATCTGCATGCACAAGATCGTAGTCCGCCTGTGCCCTCTCCAGAGCCGGGCCGTATGCCAGCGCCCAGTCATACAGCGCGATAAATGGCTGCTGCAATGTTTGCGCCAGCGGCGTAAGGCTGTATTCCACACCGACCGGCGAGGTGGGCAACACTTCACGATTAACCAGGCCATTTCGCTCAAGCCGCTTTAAAGCGTCCGCCAGCGCTTTATGCGTGATGCCATCCAGCCGGCGGCGTATTTCGTTGAAACGCGAAGGTCTGGTACAGAGCACTGTGAGAATTAAAATCGACCATTTATTGGTGATATGTTCAAGCACCGGACGCGTTTTTCCTACATCTCTCAAGCTGTTACCATCGATTTCTGCCAAGACGATATACTCCTCTATACCTGATATAAACAAAGTGCGTAATTGTTATTTAGTATAAATTTTATATCATCTGTTTTCCAACCAAACAGGAGAATACAGATGGGCAATTTAGACAACAAAGTGGCCGTGGTACTGGGCGGTGCGAAAGGTATTGGTCTGGCGATTAGCCAGCGGTTTGCCAGCGAAGGTGCGACAACCTGGTTTACCTCGCGGCGTGAAGAAGAGCTTGAGGCCGCTGACGGCAAAATTTCAGGAACCAGGATCCCGCTGCGCGCAGATGTGAGCCAGTTAAGTGAGTTAACCCGCATTATGCAGACGATTCAGGCTGAATCTGGCCAGATTGATGTGCTGGTCATCAACGCTGGAATGTCCGAATACGCCACGATTGATGACATCAGCGCAGCGCATTTTGAACAAATTTTTAGCCTCAATGTGCGCTCGCCGGTTTTTGCTTTACAGGCAGCACTTCCGCTGATGAAACCCGGTGCCAGCGTTGTGCTCGTGGGGTCAATTGCCGATGTGATTGGCACACAAGGATATGGCGTTTACAGCGCCAGTAAAGCGGCGTTACGTTCTTTTGCACGAACCTGGACACGCGAACTGTCTGCACGCGGCATCCGTATTAACGTGGTTGCGCCGGGCCCTGTCGATACTGAAATGATGGCCGCTGCCTCGGAGGAATTACGCCGAGGGTTAACTGACGCCATCCCGCTGGGCCGGTTGGGTAAACCTGATGAAGTTGCCAGTGCCGCATTGTTCCTCGCGAGTGACGAAAGCAGCTACATCGCCGGTGCCGAGATTTGCGTGGATGGCGGTCTGACCCAGGTTTAACAAGGAAACATTCTTTTACGTTGCCTGATCAAACCGCATTGTCACTGGGGTGTTGCGGTTGTAAAATAAAATGATAGTCGCAACACGAAATTTAACAGGAATGAATTCCATGAAAAATGACCTCACCGAGTTTGAACGCTTTGTTATTGAAGACAAAGGGACAGAACGCCCGCACACGGGAGTCTACAATGAGCATTTTTCGCCAGGCCGCTATGTCTGCAAACGCTGTGGAACGCCGCTGTATACCTCAGAGCACAAATTTGAATCCCACTGCGGCTGGCCGTCTTTTGATGATGAAATTCCGGGAGCCGTTGAACGTGTTCCTGATGCTGACGGACGCAGAACCGAAATCGTCTGTGCCACGTGTCAGGCGCATCTGGGCCACGTGTTTGAAGGCGAGTATTTAACCGAGAAAAACCTGAGACACTGCGTGAACTCCGTGTCCCTGAATTTTGAAAGCGTCGGGGAAGAGTAACGCCCTCACAACCGCGCAATATTCCGGTACAGATAGATGCGGTTCCCGGCCTGCATTTTGTTAATCAGGCGGGAACGGCTGGCGTAGATGGTTTTAATATTCACGCCCAGACGTTCGCCGATCTGCCGGGTATCTAATCCTTCCTGAAGACAGGACAACACTTCGCCTTCACGTTCGGAAAGTTTGGCTTTTACGCGGTAATTGAAATGCGCATGGTTCAGCGACAGGCATGAAAGCACTTCGCTGATCCCGCTGCGCCTGTCGATGAAAATCACGTTCTCCAGATGGCATAACGCGTAATAATCAAAGTCGTTGTCGATAAAAGCGAAAACTTTCTTACCCTGAGATAAGCACTGTTCCACCTGCGAACGACGGGTCGACTCCACGTCGACAATGACATAACCGGCACCAAACGTATTGGATGAAAACATCGCTTTTAATCCGGCATTGAAAAAATTATCTTCGGAAAGAATAATGCATGGCGAGTCCATAGTAATTCCTTTTTTTTCTTGCTGTCCGTTTACGATCCCGATCGTCAGTCATTAACCTGTTTTTATATTTACAGATTAAGTTAATTTTTTCATAATAATTCAAGTAAACAAATCAGCATAAGATGATTATTACGTGGGGGATTTCTTACAGGCGTAGCCACAATCTGAAATAGCGTTAAAGCCACTCATTGTTTATTTGTTATTTAGGAAAAATAGCTTACAACTGTCGCCCGAATATTAAAACGGGTAACACATGCGTCTTAGCAACCGACTCTCTATTACTTTTATTATGTTTGTCAGCATTAATCTTGCGGGCGGATGGATTGTTATAGAAAAGATGAAATTCAGCCAGAAAAAAGAAGCTGAAAAAAACGTTCTTATCATTCGCGACGAAATTGATCGCGTTCTCACCCATGCCAGGATCGCCAGTGACGCCGCAGCGCATCTTCTGGCCGGTCAATGCGATGCAGCCACGCAAACCGGTATTCGCAAAATCGTCGCGACCACTCCCGATATCCGCACGGTCAGCCTGCTAAGGGGCAACGAGATTTATTGCTCCTCTGTTTTCGGGGCTCAGTACTTCAGACTGGCTGCCCAAAGCACGCCGCCCGCAGGCTTCTCCCTGATGGACGGCAATGCGCTCACGCCCTACCGGTCGCTTCTGATTTACCACGCCGTACATGCAGGCAAGAGCGTGATGGTGGGCATCGACGGTTATTATCTGCAATACAAACTGAAGATTAACGACAGGCGCACGGATTACCAGATGACGCTGAATGGCCTGACGCTTAACGCGGCGGGTCAGGTTCTGACGCACCGGGACCCTACCGCCTCATTGCGCTATTTCTCCCCGGAGTATCAGTATCAGATCAGCGCAAATCCGGTCGCGCCGGTTAGCCCGAATTTATTGTTGAAAGACATCTGGCACGAAGAAAAGTCAGGGGTTTTCCTGACGTTTTTACTCTCCGCCCTGCTCTCGACATTCACGTCTAAAACACTTTCCCGGCGTAATACATTATTGTTTATGCTTGAGAAAGCGCTGGATAAAAATGAACTCATTCCTTTTATTCAGCCGATAATCGAAGCGGAAAGCGGTAATACCGTCGGCGGCGAAGTATTGATGCGCTGGAAACATCCGCAGCGGGGTCATATTCCCCCTGATCAGTTTATTCCGCTGGCGGAACAAAACGGTCTGATTACCCGGATAACGCAGTCGGGATTACGTCATGTAGCGGACGCACTCAACTCCGCTGGCATTATTCCCGCCCGCGATATGACGTTATTTTTTAATGTCTCCGCCGCTGATTTTATCAATCACGATTTACTGGAAGAATGTCGGGAATTCAGGCGAAAAACGCCGCTTTCTGGCTGGCAGATCGGACTGGAAATTACGGAAAGAGAACCTGTTGAAGATACGCACGTTGCTCAGGCGTTGTGTAAACGGCTCGACGCGCTGGGTGTGCAGATTTCGATAGATGATTTTGGTACGGGGAATTCCAATTACCGCTATCTGATGCAGTTTCGCCCGCACTATATCAAGATTGATAAAGTCTTTACGTCGGGTATTGAAACCGACGCCAGTAAAGAAGCCATTGTGCGCAACATTATTGCTATCGCGCAGGATATGCGCTGCATGACCATTGCAGAAGGCGTGGAAACCGCGTCGCAAAAGGAGAAACTGGCCGAAATGGGCGCGACGCATTTTCAGGGATTCTTCTTCTCGAAGCCGGTTGAGATAGCCACTTTTTTCCAAAACACACGGAATCCCCTCCCGTAAAAAAGGCATCCCCCAAAGGGAATGCCTTCTCTTCCTGCAACGTCGACGGGCGACACAACACCCAGAGCCGCGGATCGAACCATGACGTTTCCGTGGTGATGGTACGCAGATTGGTTTTCGTGCCGTCCATCAGAACCGGGGAGCTTTTGTCATAACCACCGGCATCAGTGGCCGCCGGGACTTCAGTCATTAATGGCGCACAGAACGGGAATACGCCTCAATGGCCGCATTCAGCGATTGAATTTGCTGCTCCAGCTGCAATACACCTTTTTCCAGCGCAGGCGGATGCAGCCCGGCGGCCAGCTGATTTTCCAGCGTTTCAGCCAGTTCATACAAAACTGTCGCGCCCAGAAGTTGCATCGTTCCGTTGATGCGGTGCAGATGATGTTGCAGCAATTCCCACTCTTCACGCGCCAGCGCCTGAACAGCCGCCGCCACGTCTTTGTCGTTCTCAATCCGCGACAGCTCCAGCATCTGACACATCAGTTTTTTATCGCCGAGGCTTTGCGCTTCCAGCGTGGGCATGTCGATAAACGCATCCAGCGGCGGCCCGTCCTCCGGCATATTCACGCCGCTGAGCGCGGCCTTGAGCTGTTGCAGGTCGATAGGTTTGAACAGGCACAAATTCATACCGGCCGCCAGACAGCGCTCTTTTTCTTCCGTCTGCGCATTGGCGGTCAGCCCCCAGATCACCATGTTCTGATTCAGCTCACGCACCCGCCTGGTCAGCGTGATGCCGTCCATATTGGGCATGTTCAGATCGGTAATCAGCAGATCGTAATCCAGATTTTTGATGAGATTCAGTGCATGCAGGCCGTCTTCGGCCTCATCGACGTGATACCCGAGAATATCCAGCTGACGGCGCAGCAACAGACGGTTGGTCGGGTTATCTTCGGCAATCACAATCCGCAGCGCGGCTGGCCGCGTCGCTTCCTGTTCGGCAATCAGCGGCACCGCAGGCGCGTTGTCCGAGGTCTGCGTGACCAGCGTCACTATCATGGTGGTTCCCATGCCCGGCTGGCTGGTAATGCTGATCTGCCCCGCCATGCGCTCCACCATTTCGCGGCAAATCACCAGCCCGAGGCCGGATCCAATCTGCCGTTTACCCGCATCCGTCTGGCTGAACGGCTTAAACAGTAGTTGCTGTTCGTCATGACTGATCCCCGCGCCGGTGTCGCGCACGCTGAGCGTGAGATAAACCCGCTCTTCACCCATCGCCTGCGTGTGGGCAATCACGTCCACGCCGCCTTCGGTGGTAAATTTGAGGGCGTTACTCAGCAGATTTGACAAAACCTGCTTCACCGCCTGCGGATCGAGCCAGAGCGTTTTGCCGTCTTCAAGGCGGCAATCGACCGTCAGCCGCAAGTTTTTCTGCCGCGCCAGCCCTTCAAAATTGGCGACCGTGGCGTTAATCACCGGTTCCAGATCGACCCATTCCGGCGTCAGCGTGAAATTGCCTGACTCAATTTTTTCCATATCCAGCACGTCGCCAATCAGCGCAATCAGGGTTTGTGCCGTGCTGTAGGCCAGCTGAATGGCTTCCTGGGTTTCTTCCGCGCTTTGTTTGCGCGTGGTCAGCAGCTCCAGGAAGCCCATGATCGAGCTGACCGGCGTGCGTATTTCATGGCTCATACTGGTCAGGAACTGGCTTTTAGCCTGATTCGCATCGATGGCTTTGTCTTTCTCAACCTGCAACGCTTTCATCAACTGCCGGGACTCCGTGATGTCCTGCCAGCCACAAATCAAAATCGCAGGCCGGTTTTCCGGCATGAGACACAGCGTCAGCCAGTGCAGGATCTGGCGATTCCCGCCGCCATTATTGAGCGTCAGCGAATGCGTGATCACATGGCCGGGTTTCAGGCCGCGCTGAATGTCCGGCTGAACCGCGTGAAAAACGTCTGCCAATGGGCTGCGGCGGTCAAACAGGGAATAATTCATCGAACCGCGCAGATCAGGAATAAAGAACTCGCTGAATGCGCTGTTGTAACTTTCAAGTTCGCCTTCGAGCGTGATGACATACACCGGCACGGGAATGGAATTGGATAACGTCTGGCTGAACGTCAGCTGATAATTCAGCGCCGCCTGCGCGGCCTTGCCCCGACCGATGGCACGCAGCAAATACACCCCCCACAGCAGGCTGGTAATCACCAGGAGAACCGCCAGCCCGATCACCAGATAAAATGGCCGGTTATACAGATTCCAGGTGCCGATTTTCACGTCCGGTGCTTTGGTCCATTTTCCGGCCAGATTCAGGATCTCTTTCGGCGGAATATCGTCCAGTGCCTTATTCAGAATACTTTGCAGTTCAGAGGATTCCCGCGGGATCGCAAAGGCGATTTGCGCCGAAGGTTCATCCGGAATCCGCGTGTATTTCATTGTGCCCGGATAATAGTGATCAATGATAAACCGCGACGCGAGCTGCGTAGACACCACCGCATCCACATCCCCGAGCATCAGCTTACTGAGCGCGGTACTGGTGTTCTCAGCAATCACCCATTCCACGCCCGGATATTTCTTTTTGAGTTTATCGGTCAGCGGATGGTAGGCCGGGATCGCCACTTTTGAACCCGGCAAAAGCAAATCGTCTTGCTCCGACGACGCCCGCGTCACCAGCACAAAAGGCGTGGCGATAAACGGATGCGTGAACAACATTTCTTCTTCGCGTTCGGCGCTGAATGTTGCCGTCGGTAACACATCCCAGCCGCCTTTGCGCATGATATCCACCATATCCGTATTCGAATTGGCGATCACCGGCTGGAAAACCAGCCCGGTTTGCAGCTGGATCAGATTCAGAATATCACCGAGCAGCCCGCGAATTTCCTGATGCTCGTCCACCATGCTCAGCGGCGCATAATACGGGTTAATCAGCACGCGCAGCACCGGATGTTTAGCAATCCAGCGTTCTTCCCGCGGCGTCAGCTTCATCGCTTTATTTAAAAAAGAAATATTGCCGGTATCGACCCACGACTGGGCAATCTGTTTATGGGTTTGTTCAGTCAGGGAGCTGATAAAGGTATCGAGAATGCCGAGCAGTTGTTTCTGACCGGCCGGTACAATGAAATGATTTCCGGTCTGCGGTTCACGCCAGAACTTCACCATTTCCAGCGACTGATAAAAATCGCGAACCAGAATGAAACTGGACGTCAGATTATTACCAAAAAAATAGTCGTTTTCGTTATTGGCCACCGACGCCAGCGCCAGATAATTATCCGCATAAGACGTAATGTGCGCCTTCGGGAAAATCATCTTAATAAACTGTTCGGACGGATAACCCTGCTTAATCGCAATCGAAACGTCGTCCTTGTCGTTGGAAAGTGGCTTCATGACATCCGCCTGGCGCGTCACCAGCGTCGGATAAGCCCGAATCAGCGGCAGCGAGACGGCAAACGCCGGGTCCGGATCTGCTTCACCGGCGGGCGAGGTCAGAATTATATCCGCCTCACCGGCCTTGAGCGCGGTTAATGCTGCACTGAGACTGTCGTAATGCTTAATCACCACTTTGATTTGTAGTGAGTTTTCCATCAGCAGCAGATAATCCGCGTTCATTCCCCGGTAACGTCCGGTGGTTGAATTCATGCTCAGCGGCGGCGTTTCCTGCCCGTATACCGCAATCGTCAGGGAACGTTTCGCTGCCAGCCACAACAGATCGTAATGCCCCAAAGGCAGCGCAGGCGTAAACACCTGATTATCGCTGGCGAGCTGAAGCGTCGCGGGTTCAGGGCTGGCGGATTGCGCCGGAGCACTCGCGACAAACAGAAGAAACAGCGCCACAATGGCCCGTGTCATCATACGGTTACCCGATTGCATTACGTTGCGCAAAGGAAAAAAGATCCATCAGTGATTTACAGTTGAGCTTTTCCATTAAGCGGCTTTTATAGGTACTCACGGTTTTATTACTGATACACATTTCTGATGCGATTTTCATATTGTCATCACCGTTCAGAATATAGCGCATCACTTTAATTTCCTGGCTCGACAGCGACTGCAACATTTCCTGTTCAGACGAAAGACTGCCCATAAACGTCTGCAATGATAACGGGAAATAACTGTAACCATTTTGCGCTGCATGGACCGCCGCAATAATATTGGTCATGCCCTCTTTCTTGCTGATAAAAGCATTCGCACCCGCGTCAGCACTGCGCTTGCCATAAAACAAATCGTTCTTGGCGGAGACCACAATAATAATCCGGCTGAACGCGTGCTTGCGGAGTTTCTCCACCACTTCTATGCCGCTCATCACCGGAATATCCACATCGACAATAACCAGGTCCGGGCTGTGTTCGCCGACAAGATCCAACGCCTGCGCGCCATCGCCGGCTTCCGCAACGACGGTGATCCCTTCATTTTCCAGCAGGTTTTTAATAGCCATACGAGCCAGCGGATGATCGTCAACGATGACAGCATTTAACTTATTGGTTTTACTCATCTTAGCTCCTTATTAAAAACATTTTCGGATCCCCGACTCACTCACTGTCATGCACAGAACAACGCGCATCCCAATGACAGATGGCGTAATTATAACGTGCTGCAGGAAGATGAACGTGTTTCGGCGATAATTATAATGCACTGTAATGAGGGGTAATCCGAAGGATTAATTCTACTGTTTGCGCATTTTTATTTCCACGGGTATTAAGACTAATAGTATCACATAAGAGAAAAGCGTGTTCCCCGGCCATCACTCCGTTAAGGAAAGGTTTAAAAAATCGTAAAGGTGATATTTTATTGCTTGTTTTTAAAGGGAAATAATTCCTTGCGCTGCCATATGGACTTCACGTGTAGGATATTCCCTGCAAAAGTTTCCGATGTGTCCCCTGTATTTAATTCGCACCGGTGATTAATCTGACTGAATATTCTTAACACCTCCTGTTTAGAAAGAACAGATGAACTTTCTCATGGAAGAACTTCACGGCATGGTCGCTAATATCGGAAAGGAACGTCCGAACCCAAAAATTAAAAAACGAATGCTTTGCGTCATCGTTATTATCGTTCCGTATTTTATTTGCTGTCTCGGGCGGGACTTTTCATTACGCAAAATGCCCAGCACCAGCGACGCTTACATTACCGGAAACCCGGTCACCCTATCCTCAGAGATAAACGGACGGGTGGCGGTCGTAATACAAACCAACAGCGACCGCGTGCGTAAGGGCGATATTCTCCTGCACATGGATAATTCCGGCGAAATACTCCGCTATAAAAAGGCCGAAGAAACGCTGCTGGAAACGGAAAAAGAAACACGGGAACGTTACATCGCCGACGGCCAGAATAATGCTCACATCCTGAATGCCCAGATGACCTACCAACAGGCGCTGATTGACTACCACCGCCGGTTACAGTCAAAAGGCCCTGCGGCGATTTCTAAAGATGATCTCCAGCAAGCCCTCAGAAACGTCAACAACAGCAAAGCCTCGCTGGATGCGGCGATCCTGCAATACCGTCGGAATTTACGGGTGCTGCGTGAGACGGATATGGCCCGGCAAAAACTGATTTTGCAGGCCAGAGAGGCCTTACAGAAAGCCGGTGAGGCGCTGGATCGCACGGCGATCCGCAGCCCGGTCACCGGATATGTCGCGCAAAGAAACGTGCATACCGGCTTAACAGTCATCCCGGGACAAACGCTGCTGACTATCGTGCCTGCCGATCAGATGTGGATAAACGCTAATTTCACCGTCGCACAGCTTTCCGGCGTTCTCGTCGGCCAGAAAGCGGCGATTGTGACGGAAATGTACGGCAACAACGTGGTTTTCGATGGACAGGTCGAAGGATGGGATGACGACGCCGACACCGCGATTCCCCCCCTGAACAGCGCCGGAAAGTGGATCGCCGACGTACAAAAAATCCCGGTGCGCATTTCCATCAACCCGATGCAAATGAGTCAGTATCCGCTGCGGATCGGCATCTCTTCAAAAGTGAAACTGCTCGACGGGCACTCAAGGAATGCGTTGTTTGCGATGGTGAGAAAAGGAGTCAATGTGCTGCGGGCGTTCAGGCGGTATGGGGATTGAGGGTGATGTGGAGGAAATGCGTCGGGATAACATCAACTTATGCCGCAAAGATGCATCGCAATCCCCACCTTGCTTTGATACAGACAAAAGGATCATGTCTGGTCATAAAAAGAAGGAAAAGAGTCTGTTATGAATAATAATAGTTCCCGAAACAGGTTATGGAAAACGGCAGCATTCATGCTGGATATTCCGTGATGGCTCGACAGTAGCCAGCCTTTTATGAATACAAAAGGACTTTTAGCGATGGATACTTTATTACATTTCACTTTCACAGACTTAATTGCCTTTTTTATCCCTGCCTTTATTGGATTAATAATATTCACCAAAAGACGCAAAAGACACCAGGACACAGCAAACTATCTCCTGGCCTGTTTTTTTATCGCTATCGGGTCATTCTGCGAAGTATTCGATACCATTTACACTACATATTCCTACAGACACAACGAGCTATATAACAACGATAGATTCACAACTGTTTTTAATTATGATTTCTCGAATATTATTTTTTTTGCAATTGTCATGACTGTTGCAGTTGTTCTATTTTTTCAGGAATTACGTCTGCGTAAAAGTGTTCGATAAGACCAAAAATGACGGCTGTGATGTAGCTGAAGTGGCCTGCTTAGGTAAATTATGCGATTTCCCAATGATAAATATACTGAGATATTGCCAATATTACCTTCCGGCTTTAAGCAGTTTATCGCAGCAAATCCCAATAAAAAAACCCACGCTCACACGTGGGTTTTCTCTTTCTCACCACTCAGTCATTAACGTTCCCGCATCGCTTCGTTCATTTTGTTCAGCGGTTTCAGCAGGTAATCGAGGATGCTTTTATTGCCGGTTTTGATATCCACCGTGGCGATCATGCCGGGGAAAATATAGAACTTCTCTTTGTGTTTATTTTCCAGATAGTTGGCGTGCGTTTTGATGTTGACGCGGTAATAGTACACGTCGCGGCGGACTTCATCCTGGATGGTGTCCGGGGAAATCGTTGTTACCTCGCCGTCAAAACTGCCGTAAATGGAATAATCGTACGCAGTGATTTTCACCTTGGCTTTCTGGCCGGGGTGGATAAATGCCACGTCGCGCGGGGAGATTTGCGCCTCCACCAGCATCTGGTCGTCAATCGGCACCAGCGTCATCAGTTTGCCGTTGGGCGGGATCACGCCACCAACGGTGTTGACGTCAATATTTTTGACGATGCCTTTCACCGGCGAGAAGAATTCCAGGCGGTTCAGTGAATCTTTACGCCCCAGAATCACCGAGCGCTGCGCCTCGATCTCCGCATTGGCCTTGGCGAGTTCCTCACCGGCACGCACGTTGTATTGCGTTTCCAGGTCGGTCGCTTTGCTTTCCATCTCGTTAATCTGACGTTGCAGACGCAGCACTTCCACGTCGCTGGCCGCGCCCTGTTTGACCAGTGGCGTGGTCATTGAAAGCTCGCGGCGGATAAGCGATACGCCCTGCTTCAGGCCGGAAAGTTGTTTCTCCAGGCTGTTACGGCTGGAGTTGTACAGCTCGGTTTCTGATTTCACCAGCTCCGGTTCGTCATCCAGCTCTGCCGGGAACGTCAGCGGTGTATTGTTGATCTGCGCCGTCAGTCGCGCCGCCGTCGCCAGCGCGGCATGCAAACGCGCCACGCTTTCCTGTACGCCGGATTCGGTTTTGGTACGATCCAGCTGCGCCAGGCGCTGCCCGCGTTCCACCACTTCGCCTTCCTGCACGTCGATGGTGTGCACGATGCCGCCTTCCAGCGACTGAACAATCTGTTCGTGCGACGACGGGATCACTTTACCGGTGCCGGTCGTGACTTCGTCGAGCGTGTAAAAATTCGCCCACAGAAAGAAACACAAAAGCATCAGCGATACCGACCAGACCAGAATGGTCGAGCGCGGCAGGGATTTTTCAGCCCGCTGGCGGGTTGTGGGTTTACGCTGTTTCATTATGATGCCTCCTTGCTTGCCGCCGGTTTTGCAGTGGCGGCAGCGGTCTGTCCTTTCGGCCTGAAGTGTTTGTTCAGGATGTCCTCTTTGTTACCGTCGAGCGAAATGCGCCCGTTATCCATGACGATAATGCGATCCACCAGTTGCAGCAGCGCCAGACGGTGCGTGGCGATAATCAGCGTTTTGTCTTTGCCCCAGGTGGATAACTGGGAAATCAGGTTCCATTCGGAAATCTCGTCCAGCCACGCGGTTGGCTCATCGAGCAGCAAAACCTGCGGCTGCGTGATGATGTTACGTGCCAGCAACAGGGCCTGACGTTGCCCGCCGGAAAGCCCGACGCCGCCTTCGTGAATGAGGAAGTTCAGGCCATCCTCTTTTTGCTGAACAAATGCCAGCGCGCCGCTGATGACCAGCGCTTCATGGATTTCTTCGTCCGTCGCCTGCGGGCGGCCCATGGTGATGTTTTCATGCACAGATCCGAAGAACAAACGGGCGTGCTGGTTGTGCAGCGCCACGTCGCGGCGTAAATCTGCCGGGTCAATCTGTTTGATGTTAACGTTATCGAGCACCACCTGCCCTTGCTGAACCTGTTGCATGCCCGCCAGCACTTGCAGGAGCGTCGATTTGCCTGCACCGTTTTTGCCCAGAATGGCAATCTTTTCGCCCGGTTTGATGTTCAGGCGTGAAATCGCCAGATTCACTGCTTTGGCTTCTTCGTCGTAATAAAACACCGCGTCACTGAGTGCGTATTCACCCGCGATCTGCGCCTTGTGAACCATCTTCTGGCCGTTTTCCTGATCAATCGGACGTTGCATCAGTTCGTCCAGCCCTTTACGCGCAACCTTCGCCTGCTGCCAGCGCGACAGCACGCCGGAAATTTGCGCCAGCGGCGCAATGGTCCGGGACGCCAGAATGGTCGTACCGACCAGCGCACCGGTGGTCATGTCGCCCTGCATCACCAGATAGCAACCCACCAGCAGCACAACGGCGTACACAATTGACTGCACTTCCTGCGTCCAGGTCATCAGCAGGCTGGTCAGAAAACGCTGACGCATGCTGATTTCGGCGGACACTTCGTTGCAGTGGTTCCACTGGTTCTGGAAACGCTGCTCGGCGCGCATCAGTTTGATGTCTTCGAGCGATTCCACCGCTTCCACCAGCGAGGCATTACGCACCGCCGATTCGCGCATCCCTTCGTTCGCCAGTTTCGCCAGCGGTTTCTGGATGAGGATGCCGGGGATCAGCAGCAAAGGCAGCGCCAGCAGCACCACAAACACCAGCGGGCCGCCAATCATCCACAAAATAACCGTGAACAGCAGGAAGAATGGCAGATCCGACAGCGCGCTGAGCGTGGTCGAAGTGATCAGCTCACGCACGGATTCAAGTTCGCGGATTTGCGAAATAAAGGAACCGGTGGATTTCGAGCGCGCGCTGTTTTTAATGCGCAGCGCACGACCAAAGACGCGGTCGGAAATGCGCAAATCGGCGCGTTTCCCTACCACGTCAGAAATATGGACGCGCACCATGCGCATCACGAATTCAAAGGTAATCGCCAGCATCACGCCGCCGAACAGTACCCATAAGGTCGGGACGGACTGCGACGGCACCACGCGGTCGTAAACCTGCATGGAAAACAACATGCCCGCCAGCGCCAGCACGTTGGCAATCATTGAGGCCAGCATGATGTCGCTGTAACGACGCCAGTCTTTGAGCGCCAGATCCCAGAACCAGTTTTTCTTGTACGGCCTGATGTAGTTATCAACGCGCGCATCGGGAATGCTGTGCAGCGGACGCAGAAGCGTGATGCTTTTCGCGCGTTCCGCCAGCTGTTCTGATGTCAGGGTGGTTTCAAGCCCCTGATCTTCGGTGAATTGCACCGCACACTGGCCGCTGGCATCCAGATGTGTCACCACGCCCAGCCGCCCGTTATCGAGCGTCAGGATGAACGGCACGCTCATCGGATCGAGATCGTTCGGGTGGAAATCACGCGTTACGCGACCCAGCCCCAGTTTTTTCGCCATCTCATCAAGAATCACGTCTGCCGGTGCGCCCATCTCCCAGGCAACGGTGGCTTTCACGTGTTCTTCTGAGTAATCCAGCCGGTAGTGTTTCGCGATATCAAGCATGGCGCTGAGCCACGCGGTGTAGCCTTTCTCTAACATGGTGTCTTTTTTCATCATCATTCTTCCCTAAATCGTCTTTCTTCACGCTCATTCCGGAGCATAAACAGGCCATCCGGATTCGCGGAGCAGAGGGTTTCCCCTGCTCCGCTTTCCGCTACTGATTAGCCAACAATCAGCTGATGGTTCGCCAGCAACGTCGCCAGATCGGTATGGACGTTGGTCAGCGTCGCGATGGTGGTCATCGACTGTGCTGAACCGCTGCCATCCATATCAATCCTGATGACGGTGTTGTTGCCTTCGGTCGTCACCGACAGGTAATCGGTGATATTGCCCGCCGAGGCGTTCAGCGTCGCCACGCCGTTGACGTAGCTTGCTGAACCGGTGCCGGTGTAACCGCCCGACTGCAACAGCTCGCTCAGATCCAGACGGTCTGAGTTCGCCGTGCCTTCCCATGTCCCGACCGTAAAGCCGTTGATGGTGTCAGAACCGTTACCGCCGGTGGCATCGGCACTGTTAATCAGCTTGTACAGCAGCGTGTCGTGCCCGCCGTTGCCCAGGTTGAAAGTGTCGTTGCCGCCACGGCCTTCGAACACGTTATCGCCCGCGCTGCCGGTGATCGTATCGTCGTAGTTCGACCCGGCAATCCCTTCGATATTCTTGAAGGTAGACGTGTTGAACCCGGTGTTCTGGGCGTTACTGCTGCTCAGATCCACGGTGATCCCGCTGGTGGCATTGCGGAAATCGACGATGTCTTCGCCGCCGGTGGCACTCCATGTCGCATGGTCTGACGAGGTGTTCCAGCCGCCGGAGCCGTCGTACACATAGGTGCCGTTTTCCGCGATAAACGTATCGTTGTAGCCGGTACCGGTGATCGTTCCGCTGGTACCGCCGGTCGCTGCATCCGCCGTTAACGAGTAGCTGGTGGTGCCGTCGCCCGCGGTCAGGTCATTCCAGGTTTCATTGGACGACACACCGTTGATGTTACGCACCAGCACCGCCGAATAGGTTTCATTCGGATCCAGCCCGTAGAAATTCACCAGCGCCGACGCATCGTTAATCCCGATACCCGACTGGGCGTTGATGATCTGCGACGCCACCAGCTGGCCGGCTGAGTTGTACAGCTGCACGGTGTTGCCGTAGAACACGTTCATCCCTTCACCGTCGAGAATGCGCAGGTGTATGGCCGTGCCGTCGGCAATGGTGTTGTTGTTGGCGATGTACACCACTTTGCCGTTGGCCTGCGAGACCAGCAGATCCTGCGTCCCGTTCCAGTCGTAATCGAGGGTCGCAATCCCGGTCACGTTCACCAGTGCGGACGCCAGCTGGCTGCTGCTCCAGCCTTTTCCGGTACCGTCGTTCATGTACAACGTCGCGGTCTGGCTGGTGGAATAGGTGCTGAACTTAATGATGTCCATGTCACCGTCACCGTCCCAGTCCACGGCGGCTGAAAGATAACCGCCAGATGCTGCGTTGTTGGTTGCCGTTTCTACTGCGGTTGGCGTGGCAGTTAAGCCGCCCGTCCCGTTGTTGTAGTAGATCATGCCGCCGTAGTTGTATCCGCCGCTGGTGTTCAGACCTGTTGAAATGTACAAGTCCATCAGACCGTCGCCGTTGAAATCTGCCCAGGTCATCGACACTGCGGTGGTCGAGTTGGCGGCATTCGGGATAAACACGTTAGCGATGCTCTGCGTTTCCGTCAGCGAGCCGGTGCCGTTGTTGCTCACTACCGTCAGGGCATACGCGCCATTACGGTTGGTGTGCTGAACGATATCGACCGTACCGTCGTTGTTGATATCTACGCCGGAGATTTCACGGTACGTCACACCCGCCAGACCCGCCGCGCCGTTGGTACCATCAGCGGTCAGAACGCCATTGTTGTTCACCAGATAACTGCGTGAGTCACCCCCGGCATCGCCGTACGCCAGATCCACCCAACCGTCGCCGGTTTTGTCATAGGCAATCACGCCGCCGTACCAGATGGTGGTGCCAATCGCCTGCTGGCCGTAGGTGTACGTGCCGTCTGCGTTCGCGGTCCATTTACCCTGAATGCTGCCGCCGTAGTTGGTTTCCGTCGCATAAATATCGGACGTGCCGTTACGGTCAGTATCCGCCAGCGTGTAACTCACCACGATGTTGCCGCGGGTGTTGGTTAACGTGGTGCCGGAATAGCTGTTCAGGCCGGAACTGGTGTAATCCGAGATCCCGGTGACAATGTTCCACAAACCGCTGCTGTTCAGGCTGAACGCCATGGCGTTGGTGGACGTCGAACCCGCGGTTGTCGCCCAGCTGGTGTCCACGGCGGTTTCGGCATAAACAATGATGGCGCTGGTTTCGATACCTGCATCGTTCCCGTTGCCCGCACTGCTGCGCACCTGTGCCGTGACGTTATAACTTGCCAGCCCCAGCGCACCCGGAACCTGCAGATACCAGGTGTTGTTCAGCGGATCGACCACCACGGCGCCGCCGGTTTCGGACGTGTAGGTCACGCCATTCACCACCACCTGAACATACATTCCTTCGCCCAGCGCTTCGGACAATGTACCGCTGATGATCGGCGTCGTATCCTGGGTGGACTCTGGCGTGACGGTGGCAATCGTGGTCGGAATCGAGGTATCCACCGTCAGGGTGAAATCGCCCGATGGCGTGGTATTCCCCGCCAGATCCTGCGCTTTCGCGACGTACACGTAAGTGCCGTCCGCCAGCGCGGAATCGGAGAAGGTCCAGGCCAGTCCGACCACCGTCGCGACGCCCACAAACACGCCGTTACGGTAGATCTTCAGCACTTCGCCGTCGGCCAGCGCCTTGCTCAGCGTACCGCTGAGCGTCGGTGCGGTTTCATCCGTATAAGTGCCGGAACCGAACGATCCTTTACGGTCACCTTCGTCATCGGAATACTGAACGATGCTCGCTACCGCTTCCGGGTTCACCGTGTCAATCACCACCGTCTGGCTGCTGACCGTGCCGGTGTTACCGGCCTGATCGATAACCCGAACCTGCACGTTGTAGTTGCCGTCGGCCAGTACGGTGCCGGTTGCGTCATAGCTCCATGACTGCCCGTTCACCACCACGTCAGTCCAGGTCAGACCGCCATTGAGGCTGATTTGAGCCCTTTCGTCGGTCGCCAGCGCGGCGTTCAGTGTGCCCGACATTGTCAGCGTGTTATCACTGGTGATGAAGTCGTTCGCATAATCACCGGTATCGTTGCTGATCGCACCAATGGTGATGATTTGCGTCGGAGCCGTGGTGTCAATTGTCACCACCTGCTGCGCGGTCTGACCGACGTTTCCGGCCTGATCCACCACGCGAACCTGATACAGCGTCTGGCCGTCGGTCAGCGTGCGGCCGTCGGTGTACGTCCAGGTGCTGCCGGAAAGCGAGACGGTCGTCCAGGTCGCGCCGTTATCGACGCTGATCTGCACCACTTCGCCTGCGCCCAGCGCCGCGCCGATAGATCCGGTGACGGTCAGCGAGGTATCGCTGGTCACAAAATCGCTGGCAGAAATGCCAGTATCGGTGCTGACGCTGTCGATGGTCACGCTTTTGCTGCTGTCCGGCGCAACGGTATCGACGGTGACCACTTTCGAGGTCACATTGCCGACGTTCCCGGCGGTATCTACCACACGGACGTTATAGGTGTAATCCCCGTCGGTCAGCGTGCGGCCATCGGCAAATGTCCAGCCGGTGCCGATCGTGGTCGCATTCAACCACGTCACACCGCCGTCAACGCTGACCTGCACCACTTCATCGGCGGCCAGCGTTTTGCCCAGCGTACCGGTGACGGTCAGCGAGGTGTCGCTGGTCACAAAGTCACTGCTGCTCAGGCCGGTATCGGTGCTGATCGCATCAATAGTGATGGTTTTGCTGCTGTCCGGTGCCGTGGTATCCACGGTAACCACCTGACTTGCCGTCGCTCCGACGTTGCCGGCCAGATCGATCACACGCAGCTGGTAGTTGTAATCACCGTCGGTCAGCGTGCGGCCGTCGATGTACGTCCAGGTCAGGCCGCTGATGCTCACGTCAGCCCAGGTGTTGCCACCGTCGAGACTGATTTGCGCGTATTCATCCGCACCCAGCGCAGCGCCAAGCGTGCCGCGCAGGTTGAGCGTGGTGTCGCTGGTAATAAAGTCGGTGCTGCTCAGCCCGGTATCCTGCGAAATCGCATCGATACTGATGGACTGGCTGGCGTCCGGTGCCACGGTGTCAATCACGACCGTCTGCGACGCGGAAGACCCGACATTACCGGCGGCGTCAATCACCCGCACGGTGTAGCTGTAGCTGCCATCTGTCAGCGCGCTTCCCTGCGCATAGTTCCAGGTGGTTCCGGTCACGGTCAATGTGACCCAGGTCAACCCGCCATCCAGGCTGATTTGCGCAGACTCGTCGTTGCCCAGTGCCGCAGAAAGCGAGCCTTTGAGCGTAATCGTGGTATCGCTGGTCACGAAATCACTGTTGCTGCGGCCGGTGTCATCGCTGACCGAATCAATGGTAATGGTCATTGACGGTGCCGAGGTATCGACTGCAATTTCGTGCGTCGCCGTACCGGTATTGCCGATGCTATTGGTCACTGACGCTGTGATGGTGTAATTCTCGCCATCCGCCAGCGCGTTCACGGCATTGGCGCTCAGGTTCAGCGTCCAGCTCTGGTCATTTTGAACCTGCGCGGTATAGCTCTGACCGTTCAGGGTCACCGTCACCGTTGAACCGGCCGGAGCCGTCGAGGTTCCGGTAACGGCCAGGGACGTGCCGTGCTCTGCGGCGTTAACCACATCGTCCTGCGCGAAGGTATTGATAGTGACTTCAGGCACCGCTCCGCTGAGGCTGACTGACGAATCAGTCGCCGCCGGATTGCCCGCCACATCTTTCACGGAGGCGGTGACGGTGTAACTGCCGTCTGCCGCACCGTTAAAGTCAGCCGCAGGAACGTTCACGCTCCAGGTACCGGTGGAAGTGACGATGGCGTGGTATTCGCGGTTGTTGAAGGTCACGGTAACAATCTGTCCCGCTTCCGCCGACGTGGTGCCGCTGATGGTCTGACCCGCCAGTTGCTCGGTGGTGTTGATGATGTCATCACCGGCGATGGTGTTGATGGTCAGCGTTGGCGCAA
>Ga0153981_1000117_pt1 | contig 23220 bp, 23 predicted proteins | sample TSGA065MetaG_FD_104714 | JGI IMG/M metagenome (GOLD analysis project Ga0153981, IMG submission 104714) | Attine ant fungus gardens microbial communities from Georgia, USA - TSGA065 MetaG | ecosystem: Host-associated > Fungi > Mycelium > Unclassified | place: USA: Georgia, Magnolia Springs State...
CCCTTCACCGGTGAGATTAAGCACCTCTAAAACCGGCTCGCTCCCCCCCCTGTTTCCTGCTGACGCCTGGCGACGCGTGCCGGGTAAATCCAGCCACAGTTTTTGTTCTGCCGGTAAGGCGGCATCCTGCGTGTGGGGTGTAATGGCACGAATTAAGGCGTCGTTATCCAATTCGGTGAGCGTACCGCTCAGGGCAATGTTGCCGTCGCGCATGACGCTGACACGGTCACTGATGGCGCGGATCTCAGGCAGTTTGTGCGAGATAAACACCACACCCACGCCGCCCGCCGTCAGATGACGAACCTGAGTGAATAAGCGGGCGGATTCCGCCGGTGTCAGCGAGGCGGTCGGTTCATCGAGGATCAGCAGACGGGCGTCGCGCATCAGCCCGCGCAGGATTTCCACCAGTTGCTGATCGGCGACTTCTAATGTGCCCGCCAGCGCGCCGAGCGGCAGATTGCAGCCCAGTTCCGTCAGGGTTTGTTGCAGCTTTTTCTCGCTGTTCTGATGCGCCGGTAAACGGAAGAGGATGTTTTCGCGCACGGTCAGGCTGGGAAATAGCATCGGTTCCTGCGGCACCAGATAGATTCCGGCCTGATGTGCTTTCGCAGGCGAGCGTGCCAGCAGCGGTTCACCGTTTAACAGCATCCTGCCGCAGTCTGCGGTTTCAACACCGGCAATGATTTTCATCAGCGTGGATTTCCCCGCGCCATTGCCGCCGAGCAGCGCATGCACTTCGCCACGTTGCAGGCTGAAATCGATATCTTTCAGCACCGCCACGCCGGAAAAGCTTTTACTGACACCGCTCACTTCCAGCAGTGGCGCGGCAGATATCGGGGAATGTGCTGAATGCTCGCTGTGTTGCATACATCAACCTCAGGCCGGATACATTTAATGAACAAATGTATTTATCATTTAACATTGTTCATAAACCTAGTCTGACGCGCTGAGGAAAACTTTTGCGCTGATCACAGTTTGTTCAACTCATAGAGTCTGCGATATGATTCAACCAGAATTCATTTGGAATTTGCCAAACACATCACAGTTAACAACATTTCGTTAACGAACAATTGATCTACATTTTGATAAGTGTTCACTATGAATGATAAGACAACGCTTTCTGATCTGACTAACCTTCCGGAATTCAGCATGGGCGAAGAAGAACTGCTGGCGCGCACCGCCTGGTTCTATTACCACGACGGTCTGACCCAGAATGAGATTGGTGAACGACTTGGCCTGACGCGGCTGAAAGTGTCGCGTCTGCTGGAAAAAGGCCGGCAATCCGGGGTGATCCGCGTGCAAATCAACTCGCGTTTTGAGGGGTGTCTGGCGCTGGAAAACACTCTGCTCGAACGTTTTGGTTTACAGCAGATCCGCGTCCTGCCGCAGCTTGCCGACGGTTCGCTGAGTGCCCGTCTGGGTGTCGGCGCGGCGCATATGCTGATGACTTTACTGAAACCTGAACAACTGCTGGCGGTCGGATTTGGCGAAACGGCCATGAGTACGCTGCAACATCTGAGCGGCTTTATCGCCTCACAGCAAATCAGGATGGTCACGCTTTCCGGCGGTGTCGGCCCGTATATGACCGGCATCGGGCAGCTCGACGCGGCCTGCGGTGTCAGCATTATTCCCGCGCCACTGCGTGCCTCATCGGCCAGCGTGGCGGCGATTTTCCGGCAGGAACGCAATGTTCATGACGTGATGCTGGCGGCCTGCGCGGCGGATATTGCGGTGGTCGGCATCGGTTCGCTGAACCAGAAACAGGAAGCGACGATCTTGCGCTCCGGTTATATCAGCGAAGGCGAGCAGTTGCTGTTTGGTCGCAAAGGCGCGGTCGGCGACATCCTCGGCTTCTTTATGCAGCGAAGCGGCGAGCTGGCGGAAAACATGGCGATCCACGATGAACTGATCGCCGTCGCGCCCGCGGATCTGGCAAGTATTCCGACCGTTTTAGGGGTGGCAGGCGGCGTCGAGAAAGCCGAAGCCATCGTCGCGGCGCTGAAAGGCAAACGAATTAACGCACTGGTTACTGAAGAGAGCACAGCAAGAGCCATGCTGGCGTTGCTCGACTGACCCGCAGGGAGTGAGGGGTGTGGCGGTCAGGTAAACGGTGCCCGATAAACTGGCACGAGAGAACGTAGCGATGACCTCTACCCTGAACTCTGACGACGATCGTAGCTATTTAATGGCGCTGGATGCCGGTACCGGCAGTATCCGTGCGGTGATTTTCAATCTCGAAGGCGAACAGATTGCCGCCGGACAGGCCGAGTGGATCCATCTGGCACTGCCGGATGTGCCCGGTTCGATGGAGTTTGATCTGCATAAAAACTGGCAGCTCGCCTGCCAGTGTATCCGCCAGGCGCTGCACGAAGCGCATCTCCCCGCCTCAGCCATCCGCGCCGTCGCCGCCTGTTCAATGCGCGAAGGGATTGTGCTTTACGATAAATCCGGTGAACCGATCTGGGCCTGCGCTAACGTTGATGCCCGCGCCAGCCGTGAAGTTTCCGAGCTGAAAGAAATCCACGATTTCGAATTTGAACGCGAAGTGTATGAATGCTCCGGCCAGACGCTGGCGCTCAGCGCTATGCCACGCCTGCTGTGGCTGGCGCACCATCGGCCAGACATTTACCGTCAGGCCGCGACCGTCACCATGATCAGCGACTGGCTGGCCTGTATGCTCAGCGGCGAGCTGGCAGTTGACCCATCTAACGCCGGCACCACCGGCATGCTGGATCTGGCGACCCGCAACTGGCGGCCTGAGCTGTTAGACATGGCCGGGCTGCGCGCCGATATGCTTTCCCCCGTCGCCGAAACCGGCACGCGTCTGGGCTATGTCACCGCCAGCGCGGCGGAACTCAGCGGCCTGAAAGCCGGCACGCCCGTCGGCATGGGCGGCGGCGATGCCCAGCTCGGCACCCTCGGTTTAGGGCTGGTGCGCCCCGGTCAGACCGCCGTTTTAGGCGGTACTTTCTGGCAGCAGATTGTGAATTTACCGGAGCCGGTCACCGATCCGGAGATGAACATCCGCGTCAATCCGCACGTCATTCCCGGCATGGCGCAGGCCGAATCCATCAGTTTCTTTACCGGCCTGACGATGCGTTGGTTCCGCGACGCATTCTGCACCGAAGAGAAAACCCTCGCCGGACGGCTGGGCGTAGATGCTTACAGCCTCCTGGAAGACATGGCCGCGCGCGTGCCGGTGGGTTCGTGGGGCGTGACGCCGGTCTTCTCCGATGCAATGCATTTTAAAAACTGGTATCACGCCGCGCCGTCGTTTATCAATCTGTCCATCGACCCGGAAAAGTGCAACAAACCGACGCTGTTCCGCGCGCTCGAGGAAAATGCCGCCATCGTCTCGGCCTGTAATCTGGATATGATCGCCCGCTTTTCCGGCGTGCGCGCAAAATCGCTGGTGTTCTCCGGCGGCGGTTCCAAAGGAAAGCTGTGGTGTCAGATTCTGAGTGATGTCACCGGCGTTCCGGTCAGCGTGCCGGTCGTGAAAGAAGCCACCGCGTTGGGCTGCGCGATTGCGGCCGGTGTCGCGGCAGGCGTTTATGCCTCGCTGGCCGATACCGGAGAAGCGCTGGTGCGCTGGGAACGGGAATATCAGCCGGACGTGGCGAATCACGCGAAGTATCGGGTGCAGAAAGCCAACTGGCAGGAAGTGTATGCGGATCAGCTGAGGCTGGTGGACAGGCAACTGACGACGTCGATGTGGAAAGCACCCGGGTTGTGATGCTAAAGGTGGATGGTTTAAAAAAAACTTCAAGACCTTGGGTCTCGCCGCCCAAACTGGCCCAAAGGGCGCGTTAACGCGCGCGCCCTCCGGACACCCGCGCTTTTTAACTGCGAGCGGCTGCGCGTGTTGTAAAAGACGTGGAGATTCCAAAGAGGCCCCGTCCTGGGCCTCTTTGGTCGGTTTCGGCGCAGCACGTTAAGTGATCACTGCTATTGAGAAACCGAAACTTGCGCCGTACTGCTTTTAAAACCGCCTGGTGCGGTGATCACTGCTACTGAGAAACCGAAACTTGCACCAGCCCGCAATTGAAAATCGCAATGCGGCGATCTCCGCAATCGAATACACTTCATTCCTAAATTTCATACTTGGTTATGTGGCGCAGATCACATCTTAATTGTATGATGAATACATCATTCAAGCGGGCAAATCACTATGAACAACGCATTATCTCTGGCTTTTCACTATATCCGGGCATTTATCCTGATATACCTCTGTCTGTTCGCCGGGAACGCGATTTCATCTCTTTTACCGATCACTATTCCCGGCAGCATCATCGGGATGCTGATCCTCTTCGGGCTGCTTTCCACGCAAATTCTGCCGTTTAAATGGGTCAAACCGGGCTGCAATGTTCTCATCCGTTATATGGCGTTGCTGTTCGTGCCCATCGGCGTCGGGGTGATGAATTACTACGAACAGCTGCGGACACAGTTCGGTCCGCTGGTGGTGTCTTGTCTGGTGAGTACGATTATTGTGTTGCTGGTCGTCGCCTATTGTTCCCACTATATTCATGGCGATCGCGGTGCGGTGACTGACAAGGCGGAGAAGAAAAATGATTGATATTCTGTGGTCACTTCCGCTGACGCTGCTGGTGTTTTTCGCTGCACGCAAGCTGGCAATCAAACTCAAAATGCCGTTACTCAATCCGCTGCTGATGTCGATGGTGATTATCATCCCTCTGCTGCTGGTCACGAATATCCCTTACACACGCTATTTTGCCGGCAGTAAAATTCTCAACGATTTGCTGCAACCCGCCGTCGTCGCGCTGGCGTTTCCGCTTTATGAGCAACTGCACCAGATCCGCGCGCGGTGGAAATCCATCATCAGCATCTGTTTTATCGGCAGCATCGTGGCGATGACCACCGGTACTGCAATTGCGTTATGGATGGGGGCGACGCCGGAAATTGCCGCGTCTGTCATGCCTAAATCCGTCACCACGCCGATTGCGATGGCCACCGCGCAATCCATTCACGGAATTCCGGCCATCAGCGCCGTATGCGTTATCTTTGTCGGGATCCTGGGTGCAGTCTTCGGCCACAGCATTCTGAATGTGCTGAAGATCACCACCAAAGCCTCACGCGGTCTGGCGATGGGCACCGCCTCTCACGCACTCGGCACCGCACGTTGCGCAGAAATGGATTATCAGGAAGGCGCGTTCAGTTCGCTGGCGCTGGTCATTTGCGGGATTATCACCTCCCTCCTCGCCCCGTTCCTGTTCCCCGTCCTGCTCGCCTTGTTTGGTCATTAGGCCGTTTCATTGATCACCTTTCCCCCGAAATAATCCGGATTGGACCGAGGCGGCAACTGAACGAATCCCCGGGAGCATACAATAAGTATGTGACCGGGGTGAGCGAAGGCTCCAGCGCTGAGCCAGTTCGGAATAGGAAGAGGAAAAAGCGTATGTCACTTCAACCTTAGAAAAAGTGACATACAAAGCTGAAGGTACCCGGTTTAAGTACAATCAGAAAAGGGCCTGCGTGTCTGCTTTAGCCACAGACGGCAGTCGATAACGAAGAGAGTAAGCGGGCGCGTCAGGAGACGCGCCGGAAGAATTACGAATTCATCTGGAACAGGGACATCCCCTGCATGGCGCTGTAGGTTTTGTAAGAGGCCTGAAGCGCGACCTGTTGCAGCGTGTACGTCGAAATTGCGGATGTCCATTCGGTATCGACCAGATTACTGAGTTTGGTCGAGTTTGCCACTTCGCGGTTATCTCCGAGCGTATCCAGGTTATCCAGTTCGCTCATCTGGGTACCCAACTCTGAACGCACAGACAGCACGTTGTTGAGTGAGTTGCTCAGCCCGCGGTTGGCTTTGTCGATCGCATCTGAATATTCTGTATCAGAAGTGTAATCCGCAGAAGGTGTTTTCAGCGCAGTCAGCGCACCGTCGATGGTTTTGAAAATATCGGATTCGCTGGCGGAGCCATCGGGTTCCGCTTTCGCATCGCCAGTCAGGGTATTGAAAACCTGATTACCGGTATGGCTGATGGTCATGGTACGGCTGGCATCAACCTGCTGAGTCAGCGCCGTTGTGCCACCGGAATAGGTTACAGCGCCCGTTGTCGCGTCCTGCGTGTACGGCGGCGTATCACTTTTGTAACCGGCAAAAATGTAACGGCCATTGCCGTCGGTGCTGTTTGCCAGGTTCAGTAACTGTGACTTCAGGCTTTCCAGTTTGGTCGCCAGAGAGGAACGGTCGTCGTCGCTCAGGGAACCGTCACCGGCCTGTACAATCAGCGTCTGCGCATCCTGAATGGTGGATGTCACGCTGCTTAACGTCGATTCTTCCTGACTCATACTCTGGTTGGCAAAGGTACGCGCCACGGAAAACTGGCTGTTTTCAGCCTGTGCCTGACGAACCAGAACGGCCTGCGAAGCGGCCAGCGGATCATCAGAAGGCTTGCTGACTTTCGAGCCGGTGGAGAGCTGTAAACCGGTCGCCTGGAAACGGTTCTGACCTTCTAACACCGCGTTCATGTTCTGGTCGTAAATCATGTTGGTACTAAGGCGCATGGCATCAGTTCCTTATCAGTTCAAAGATCAGCGAATGTTGATGATCGCGTCAAAGATGGTCGAAGCCGTCTGCACAACCTGCGCGTTCGCCAGATAATATTGCTGGTAACGTTGCAGATCGCCGTATTCTTCATCGAGGTTAACCCCGGAGATAGACTGCTGTTGCGTGGTCAGTTGCGTCACGATATTGGCCTGCGCCGTGCTGGTGGTGGTCAGCGTGGCAACCTGGTTACCGACGTTACTCACCAGGCTGGCATACGCGCCGGTCAGGGTAGATTTACCTTCCACCAGTTTTGCGGTTTGCAGGTTCAGCAATTTTTGGGCGTTGGTGTTATCGCTGACGCCGCTGTCTGCTGCGCCTGCGGCGGCAATCAGGGAAGAATCATTGATAGCGACATTCATGCTGCCGGCAACGTTGCTCACCGTTTTGATGGTGATGCTGTCGTTAGTGGCTGGCGTTCCGGTGACGGAAACGGATAGGCCGTCAAAGTCCATCGTCGGATTACCGCTGCTGTCGGTGCCTGCCGTTGGCGTGATTTTTGCGCCATCGGAAACGCGGGTGACGTTCCACGATGTACCGTCGTAAGCCATGGTGTAATCGCTGGCTTTCACAGCGGTGGTGTCTTTATAAGCCACACTCACGTCCGCAGTGCCGGTGTTTTTGGTATTCGCCACCGTAGTTGCGCCGGTGAACGAGAAGAAATCTGTACCGGCGTCACCGTTGAGATCAAAACCGGCTTTGTTGGTGCTGTTGAAGGCATCTGCCATGGACAGCGCAAGCTGACCCAGCTGGTTGATCGCCGGTTCCAGGTTGTCTTTGCGGAATGCCAGTGTGCCACCGAGTGAACCGGTAGTCAGACGGCTTTCCTGAATTTGTGAAACCGTGCCATCAGGCTGGGTCATGCCGACCGTCAGTTTTGACGGATCCGCGCTGGACGGTATTGCCACAACCGTTTTCGACGTTCCGCCACTCACCAGCGGCGTACCGTTAGCAAAGGAAACGTTGTACGTATCACCGTCCTGCTGCGTGACGGTCACACCGGTAATGTCATTAAGCTGACTGACCAGTTGATCACGCTGATCGAGCAAGGCGTTAGGTTCCTGCCCGCTGCTGCCGCGCGTCGCGGTAATCTGGTTATTCAGCTTGGCAATCTGCGCCGCATAGGTGTTGATCTGATCAACGTTCTGCGTAATTTGCTGGTTAACGGCGGTATTCATGTCGCTCAGGTATTTCGCCGAACTGTTGAACTGCGCGGTTAAACCCTGCGCTTCACCCAAAACGGCCTGACGCGCCGAGCTGTCGCTGGCGTTGCTGGTCAGCGTTTGCAGGCCGGTAAAGAACGTTGCCATGGTGGCATCGATACCGGTCGAGCTGTCACCCAGCAAATCATCGATGGAGCTGGCCTGATCAAGCTGCGTTGACAGCGCACTGCCTGTCGCGCTCGCGCCCAGCAGTTGCTTCACGACAAAAGAGTTGTACTCACGGTTCACGCCCGTCACCGTCACACCATTGCCAATATACCCGGCAGACGTCGACGTCCCGTTGCTCTGAGTGATGATGGCAGTCTGGCGGTTATAACCGGCTACGCTGACGTTCGCGATGTTGTTGCCGGTGGTACTGAGCGCGGCCTGCGCTGCGTTCAGTCCGCTCATTGCGGTATTAATTAAGCTACTGGACATGAGTGACCTTTTGGCTGCCGGTGACTTTTTTACCACCGTGTAATTAAGGGAACTGAAACGGGGCTTTCCCCTTTTCCCATTCTTAACGTGTTATCGGCCTGTACGGCTAAAACTTGAGAAAAAAAACACGCTTTTGCGGCACTAAAAAATATCTTTTAAATCATGGCTGTAAGCTTTCACAGCCTGCTCGCCCGCGCCTTTGATTTTCTGGATCACACTCACCAGTTTTTCGGCATAATTCGGATCCGTCGCATAGCCCGCGCGTTGCAGTGCATGCGCGGCTTGTTCAGGCGTATTCGCGGACGCCACCTGGGCGTAGCGCGGGTTGTTGGTGAGCAGTTTGATGTAGTCGCTGATCGCTTCCACGTAAGAGCCGTAAACACGGAAACTGGCCTGAACTTTTTTCGCCACGCCGTTGGCATATTCCGTGGTAGTGATATTGGTCGTCGGGCCGTCCCAGCTGCTGCCGGCTTTGATGCCGAACAGGTTGTAGCTGCGCTTACCGTCGGCGGTTGGAATTTCACGCTGACCCCAGCCGGATTCCAGTGCGGCCTGCGCCACAATCAGCTGATGGGAGATGCCGCTGTCTTTACTCGCCACCTGCGCCGGAATACTCAGGCTGGAGACGAACTGGCCGCTGTCGGTTGGCAGTGGCGCGCCGCCGGTGGTGCGATCCGGCGCGGTCGGAATGACTTTGCGCAGATACTGTTCCATCGCCTGAATTGGCATGGTTTTCAGCACTTCGCCGTCGAGCGCCATTGGCGTTGTGCCCGCCAGTTCAGACGGCTGTTTTGAGCCGCCGGTCAGCTGTTCCACCATCATGTCGGCCATGCCCAACCCTTTGTCGGACATGTCCTGCGCAATTTGCTGATCGTACATCGATGTATAAAGCTTGGTGGACTGGTTATCGAGGATCCCCCCCTGCGGCAGCGCCTGACGCATGCTTTTCAGCATCATCTGCACGAAGACGCCTTCGAACTGTTTAGCGACTTCTTTGATGTGGGCCTGCGGATCCTGCGAAACCTCCCGCTTCAGTTTGTTCAGGGAATTCGTGTCGTACGCCGCACCCTGCGGGTCAAACGCCCCTGACATCGACATCAGATCGCTCATCAGATAATTTCCAAATCAGCACGCAGGCAGCCGGCTGTTTTCATCGCCTGCAGGATGGACATCAGATCGATAGGCGTCGCGCCTAACGCGTTAAGTGTGCGGACCACGTTGTTCAGACTGGCGCTCGAACGCACCTGCTGAATAGAACCCCCGGACTGACGGACGGAAATATTGGTATTTGGCGTCACGACGGTCTGGCCGCCGCCAAATGGCGTATTCGGCTGGCTGACGTCGTTCTGGCGATCGACCACCACAGACAGATTGCCCTGCGCCACGGCGCAATTGTCGAGCGTCACGTCGCGGTTCATCACCACCGAGCCGGTACGGGAGTTGATGATCACTTTCGCATCCATTGGCCCGACGTTGACTTCGATGTTCTGAATCTGCGCCAGAATGCGCACCTGCGAGGTATTGCCGCGCGGCACGATGACCTGAATATTGCGGGAATCCAGCGCCGAGGCAGACCCCATTCCCTGACGGTTAATGGCGTCGCTGACCTGCTGCGCGAGATTGAAGTCTTCATCATTAAGCTGAAGGTTAATCACGCCTTCGGTGCCGAAGGTGCTTGGCAGTTCGCGTTCAATGGTCGCCCCGCCGGTAATACGGCCACCGGAAACCTGGTTAACTGTTACGCTGCTGCCGCCGGCAGAAGCCCCGGCACCGCCGACCAGCACGTTACCCTGCGCCAGCGCGTATACCTGATTATCGACCCCTTTCATTGGCGTCATCAGCAAAGTTCCGCCGCGGATGCTTTTGGCATTACCCATTGAGGAAACCACGACATCAATCGCCTGACCGGCGCGTGAGAATGGCGGCATTTTGGCGGTAACCATCACGGCTGCCACGTTTTTCAACTGCATGTTGGTGCCCGCCGGGACGGTGATCCCTAACTGAGACAACATGTTGGTCAGCGTCTGGGTGGTAAATGGCGTCTGCGTGGTCTGGTCACCGGTTCCGTCGAGACCAACGACTAAGCCGTAGCCGATCAGGGCGTTATCACGCACACCTTGTACCGTCGTCAAATCACGAATACGGTCGGCGGATGCGGGCAGTACCACCAGGGCGGACATCGCCAGACAGATAACACCGGAAAGGAATTTTCGCATGATTGCCTCGTTATAACGGCGATAAGTTTAGGAAGAACCGCTGCAACCAGCCCATGTTCTGCGCTTCATTGATGTAGCCGTTGCCCACGTATTCGATGCGCGCATCAGCCACTTGCGTGGAGATAACGGCGTTGGCACCGCTGATGGTGCGTGGGTTGACCACACCGGAGAACCGGATAAATTCGGTTCCCTGATTAATCTCGATTTGTTTTTCACCGACAACTTTCAGGTTGCCGTTAGCCAGCACTTCCGCAACCGTCACGGTCAGTGTGCCGCTGAAGGTGTTGTTGGCCGCCGCACCGCCTTTCCCGGCGAAGGTGTTGGCACCGCTCATATCGACATCGGCGCGCGCATTGCCGAACAGGCCTTCAAGATAGCGGGGCGCAGTGGCGGCACCAAAGGTGGTTGACCCGTTGCGGCTGGCGTTCGCTGAGGAGCTTTTGCTCGCACTCACGTTTTCCTGCAAGACGATAGTCAGAGTGTCACCGACGTTACGTGGACGGCGGTCTTCAAACAGAGGCTGATAACCATAGTTCATCGGCTGAACGGACTGGAAAATCGAACCGTTGGGAACCGGCGGTGCGGCAGGTGCAGGCGCGGCGGACGTTGCGCCGGGTACCAGCGGAGTATGGGGCATATACGCACAGCCATTCGCCAGTAACGTGACTAACAGCGGCAGCACCAGCTTGCCTGGTCGGTCTGTATAAGAAGTCATTACCGACGTTATTTTTTTGGTCACCACAGTTATCGCCTTAAAAAAATCGACCTGGTAGGGATCTGAACCGGTTCAGGGCAGAAGCAAATTTGCCCCTGCCCTCTTATTTTTCTTACCACCACAAAAAACTTACAGCTGAGAAAGTTTTTGCAGCATTTCGTCCGAGGTGGACACCGCTTTACTGTTGATTTCGTAAGCACGCTGCGTCTGGATCATGTTGACCAGCTCTTCCGCCACGTTGACGTTAGAGGTTTCAACATAACCCTGATACAACAGGCCCGCACCGTTCAGACCCGGCGTGCTGTCTGTTGGTGCGCCAGAACTTTGGGTTTCCTGGTACAGGTTTTCACCCATAGATTCCAGGCCGCTGTTGTTGATGAAGGTGCTCAGCGTCAGCTGGCCAACCTGTTGTGCGGCGGTCTGCCCTTGCACAGTCACGCTGACGATACCGTCACGACCCACGGTCATGCTCAGGGCATTCGCCGGAATGGTGATCGCAGGGATGATCTGGTAGCCGCTGGAAGTGACCAGCTGGCCGTTCTGATCAACCTGGAAAGAACCGTCGCGGGTATAGGCGGTGGTGCCATCGGGCAGCTGCACCTGGAAGAAACCTTCGCCTTTGATCGCGATGTCTTTACTGTTGCTGGTCTGCGACAGGTTGCCCTGTGAGAACAGGCGCTCGGTCGAAACCGGACGAACACCGGTACCGATTTGCAAACCGGAAGGCAGGTTCGTCTGTTCAGAAGACTGTGCACCTGGCTGACGGACTGTCTGGTACAGCAAATCTTCGAAAACCGCACGCTGGCGTTTGAAGCCGTTGGTGCTGACGTTCGCCAGGTTGTTGGCGATAACATCCATGTTGGTCTGCTGGGCATCCAGCCCGGTCTTCGCAATATATAGCGATGGGATCATGTCATTACTCCTCTGCCATCATCAGCTCATTGACAGCAGATTGTTGGCACTCTGTTCATTTTCATCGACGCTGTGGATGACTTTCATCTGCATCTCAAAGCGGCGTGCGTTGGCTATCATGTCAACCATGGTCGAAACCGGATCCGCGTTACTGCCTTCGAGTGTTCCGGGCATCACGTGAATGGTCGGATCGGCCTGCAATGTCGCGCCCCGGGCTTGCGCCGTCGCGGCGGTCGGACGGAACATGCCGTCGTCTCCGCGGGTCACTTCATTGCCAGCCGCCTTCACCAGTTTCAGTTTGCCGAGCTGCCCCATGGTGTTGGGATCAGCGCCGGCTTCCAGGACAGCAATGGTCCCGTCCGCAGAAATCGTGAGCTGAGACTGCGGCGGAACTTCGATTGGCCCGTTATCCCCCATCACCGGATGCCCCTGAATGGTCAGCTGGTTGGTAGGTGAGACCTGCATGTCACCGTTGCGTGTGTACGCTTCAGTGCCATCAGGCATCTGCACCGCCAGGAAACCATCCTGCTGTAAAGCCACATCCAGCGGACGACCGGTGTAGTTAAGTTTCCCCTGAGTCATGTCTGCGCCCGGTGTGGACGCCGTGACCAGCGTACGCGTTTGCAGGCTTTCGCCATCCACCGGTACGGCGCGCATGGCTAAAAGCTGTGCGCGAAAGCCCGGTGTGGAAGCGTTAGCCAGGTTACTTGACGTGACCGACTGCTGAACCAGCGTCTGGCTGGCTGCGCCGCTCGCGGTGTAGATAGCGCGATCCATAGTGCTGCCCTGTTTTTAAGTCGCGCGTTAGCGCAGGTTAACCAACGTGTTCAGGATGGAGTCCTGAGTTTTGATGGTCTGCGCATTCGACTGATAGTTACGCTGAGCCACGATCATGTTGACCAGCTCCGCACTTAGATCGACGTTGGAAGATTCCAGCGCGCCACTGGTCATGGATGCCAAACCGCCCTGACCCGCGATACCGGTCACGGCCTGACCTGAAGAAGAGGTCGCCGTCCACACGTTATCGCCTTCAGATTTCAGACCTTCAGGGTTGGAGAAGTTACTCAGCACAATTTGTCCCAGTAACTGGGTTTTATTGTTGGAGTAAGTCCCGGAAATGGTGCCGTCGTCATTGATGGTGTAGCCGGTCATCTGGCCTGCTGCATAACCATCCTGATTCTGGGAACCGATGCTGTCGCTGCCGGTGCTCTGCTGAATACTGCCGGTGAAATCCAGAGACACGGTTTGCGGCGTCACCGTGCCGTTGGTGGCGGTGTTCATCGGCAATGTCAGTGCCAGACCCGCGTTGGCAGCGCCTGTTGCGTCGGTGGTGCTGACCAGTGCGCCACTGGTGTCGTATTTAAGAGAACCAATTTTGGCCGCCGTTGAACCTGAAACGCTGCCGTCCTGAGCGTACACATCCCAGTTGTTCGCAGAGGTTTTCACGAAGTACAGGTTGTTATCGTGCGCGTTACCCTGTGAGTCATAGGTGGTGATGCTGTTGACGTAGTTGTAGCTGGTGTCATCGCTGCTGCTAAACGTTGCCGTGGTTGGCACGGTGTCGGTTGAGTTCAGGTTGGCCACCATGGTGGCTGCGGTGGTGGCTTTCGCGCTCATCATGGTGGTCGGGACGCTCAGTGCAACAGGCTGTGCGCCCGCCGCGATAGTTGGCGGTGTACCAGTCGCCGGGTAACCGGTCACGCTCAGCCCCTGCATGTTCACCAGATTACGGTTCGCATCGAGGGAGAACTGGCCATTGCGGGAGTAGTAAACCGCACCGCTGCTGTCGGTCAGACGGAAGAAACCGTTACCGCTCAGTGCCACATCCAGCCCGCGGGAGGTGTTGGTGGTGGTACCGTCGTTAAAGTTCTGTGTGACAGCGGCGACTTTTACGCCCATACCGGTCTGAGAACCGGCAAACATATCGGCAAAAGAGGCGGTGGCTGTCTTAAAACCAACGGTGGCGGAGTTGGCGATGTTGTTACCAATCACGTCGAGGTTGGTCGATGCCGCGCTCAGGCCGCTGACTGCTTGGGAAAAGCTCATGTTAGCTCCATTTTACTGTGTGTAGTGTTTGTAGCTCCTCCCCCTGAGAAGGGGGAGGTTGGGAGGGGATTTTGCAGGCAGCGACTGCGTTGCCATTCGGACCCCACCCCAACCCTCCCCTTCGCAGGGGAGGGAGCGGTCTGAGTGACTCTCTTACAAAATCTGGCGTACAGAATCGACAGTTGCGGTTCCGCGCACGCCCAGATCCAACGCGGTATTCCCGGATGAATCTTTGGTTACACCATTGACCAGCGCATAGTTCAGCGGTGTTGCCACCATTTGCTGACTGTTGTTCAGGGCATTGATGCTGAAGGTGTAGCTGCCATCCGGTGCAGCAGTGCCATCGTCCTGCGTGCCATCCCAGGTGTAGCTGTGAACGCCCGCTGTCTGAGACCCCAGGCTGAGGGTTTTCACCACTTTGCCGGTGGAATCGCTGACGGTGGCGGTGACGCTGCTTGCCGCGGTTTCCAGCTCGAAGCCGAAGGGTGTGGTACTGACCGTGCCGTCGGTGTCTTTGCCCACCAGGATCGCGCTGCCGGAGACCATCACGCCATGGCCAATCAGGGAACTGGCCTGAACGGAAGTGCCGCTGGAGATTTGCCCGGAGATGCCGCCCAGCGTGGTGTTGAGTTTTTCAATCCCGCTCACGGTGCTGATTTGTGCCAGCTGGCTGGTGAGCTGGCTGTTATCCATCGGATTGGTGGGATCCTGGTTTTTCAGCTGAGCGACCAGCAAGGTCAGGAAACTACTGGAGAGATCATCGGCCGAGCTGGTTCCGGTTGTGGACGTGCTGGAGCCGGTACTGGTGATCGTTGTGTTATCAGTGGTGTCATTAATCGACGTCGTTATAGACATATTTCGCTCCGCTATTGCCCCAGAGTGAGAGTTTTCATCATCAACGACTTAGTGGTGTTGAGCACCTCGACGTTGGCCTGATAACTGCGGGAAGCGGAGATGGTGTTGACCATTTCGCTGACCACATCTACGTTTGGCATCTGCACATACCCTTTCGCATCCGCCATCGGATTACCGGGCTCGTACACCATGCGCACCGGCGCCGGATCATCAACGATCTGCGCCACTTTCACGCCGCCGGTTTCCTGCCCCGGCGCCGCGTTCACCTGAAACACGACCTGTTTAGCCTTGTAAGGCTGACCATCCGGGCCGGTCACACTGTCGGCGTTGGCCATGTTACTGGCGCTGACGTTCAGACGCTGAGACTGCGCGGCGAGCGCAGAACCGGCGATATCAAAAATACCGAGCATCGACATAGGTTTTATCCTTGCAGCACCGACATCATCCCTTTAATTTGGCCGCCAAGGACGGTCAAATCGGTCTGATAGCGCACGCTGTTATCCGCAAAGTTGGTACGTTCACGGTCCATATCGACCGTGTTACCGTCTGCCGACGGTTGATCAGGGATCCGGTACATCAAATCCATGTCGGCGGGCGAAACGTTTGACGCCGCGATGTGGCGGTCAGACGTCAGTGACAAAGACATGCCGCTTTCACTCGCGCGGCCCTGCTCCATCACTTTCTGCAACTGACTGGCGAAATCGATATCGCGCGCCTGATACCCCGGGGTATCGGCGTTGGCGATATTGGCTGAAAGTATTTCTTGCCGCTGGGCGCGCAGGTTGAGCGCTTCCTGTTGGAACTGTAGTGCGGCGTTCAATTTGTCGAGCATGCGCCCTCCGCAAAGTGAGATTTTGGAGTCGACAGCATAAATGCGGGTGTCAACAACCTATCGTCTGAATAAGCGCAAAATCGTCCGCTATTTGTCCCTTTAGGAATTGCAAACTGAGGGTAGACTTGTCCCCAGTAGACTTTTCGCCGACACATCGGCACAAAGGTAAATCGCGTATGAACAGGCTGGAACTCCGACGTTTAAGCATCACGCTGGGCTGCATTCTTCTGGGTCTGACATCCGGCGGGACCAGCTTTGCACAAAATGCGCCGGCCAAAAGCGTGCCTGCGTCGGCCAATAGCGATACACTACTGACCTCGCAGCTCCAGCAGTTCTTCCGTCAGCAATATGCCGACAGCGGAATGCAGGTGAAAGTGGTGGTGATGACACCCGCCGCGCGTCAGCCGCAGTGTTTATCGCCACAATTTATGCTTTCGTCTAACAGCCGCACCTGGGGAAATGTCTCGGTGGCGGTGAACTGTAACGGGCAGAAAATTTATGTGCAGACCAAGGTTCAGGTGAGCGGAACTTACTGGGTTGCGGCGAAAAATGTGCCTGCGGGAGCGCATCTGGCGCAAACGGATCTGGAAGCCAGGAACGGGCGTCTGGATCTCCTGCCGCCGAAAGCGATTCTTGACAGTAATCAGGCGATTAACGGCGTTACGCTGCGCAATATCAACATCGGTCAGCCGTTAACGTTGTCGATGCTTCGCCGTCCGTGGATGGTGCATGCGGGTCAGGAAGTGCAGGTACAGGCGACAGGCAGTGGTTTTAACGTATCCAGCGCCGGTAAGGCAATGAACAACGCAGCAGCAAATGAATCCGTGCGGATAAGAATGCCGTCAGGCGTAATTGTGAACGGGACAGTGGGCTCAGATGGGTCTGTGACAGTGACAATTTAGGTTGAATTGCAACCGTATTTGTAGAAAAAGCTGCAATTAAGGCTAAAGTTATTTCGCCACATGTCGATAACAAACGTATCAGAGTCGTCCCACGACGGCATTTTTAGGGTTTGCGTCACATTAAAGGCCCTGAATACCCTTACCGGAGAATATTTATATGGCTATCGATCGTACTCAAGGTGTTTCACCTTTAACTTCGATCCAGCAGCGTGATCCTTCTGAAGCTTCTGTTCAGAATACGCGCAAAGAAGACACTGTTTCTGGTACCACCACCAGCGGTACGGCGGTGACCCTGAGCTCAGCGCAAACGTCTCTGACTCAGTCAAGTGCGCAGGACATCAATACGGCACGTGTCGACGAACTGAAACAAGCTATCCGTGATGGCAAACTGACCATGGATACCGGCAAAATTGCTGATGCTCTGTTGAAGGACACGCAGGATTATCTCAAAGGTTTTTAAGCCGCAGACCCGGCTCGGAGACGAAAAAGTTGGAAGGTAATAAGGCCCGATGAAGAATTTTATCAAGTCCATGACTACCTTGGTTGAAACGTTGCAAGCGCTGGATCAAGTGATTAATCACGAACAAACGATACTGTGCTCAGGCCGCGTGAACGGAGCGGCCCTGCAGCATATCACCGAGCAAAAGAGCTCATTGCTCGCTACGGTAGACTATCTTGATAAACAGCGTCGTCAGCATGACGAACGTCTGAAACAAAGCGCCCCCTACTCCCGTCAGCCGGAAATCGCCGCGATGTGGAAAGAGGTGGTGCAACTGACCACCAAGCTGAGTCAGATCAATCGTCACAACGGCATGTTGCTGGGCAAACAAATTGCTTACAACACCGAGGCTTTGGCTATTCTCAACGCCAGCCAGACACAAAAATTCTACGGACCGAACGGGCAGGAAACTGTATCCGGGCAAACCGTCAGGAAGATTTCCGTTTAGACCGGAACGGGCACGGTTTTTCACTCGCCGTGAGGGCGGGCAGATGATCGGGAAAGTTTCGGTTTTCAGTAACTGTGATCACATAACTCCTTGCGCCTAAACCGACAAAAGAGACCCAGGACGGGGCCTCTTTTGACTCTCCGCGTCTTTTTACTGCGCGGTGCCTTCATTTCGGTGTTCGAGCCTTTCGGTCTCGAAATACTCATTCAGCAAGCTTTCTGAAAGCGGCCGGAAGCTATGCAAATCTGCAATCCTTTGAAAACGTTCTCTTCCCTTGCATGCACTTTTAATCAGTTCAGATTGGCGAACCTTTCTAACGTTGAAGGATCCTTTTCTACCCGTTTGATCAACAGTATGGCCTGTTTATTGGGTGAGTGATGAGCTGCAAACCTGCCGTATTTCCTTCACCAGCGCCTGTGCGGCGGGGGAAAGCAGGCTTCCTGCGCGGAAAGTCAGGCCGATGGCGCGATGCGTATCGGCCAGATCCAGCGGCAGTTTTATCAGCTCGCCGCTTTCCAGTTCGTGTTCCAGCTGGCGGGCGGAAACGGCGGCCAGCATATCTGAACCGAGCAGCAAGCCGCGCACAATGCCCAGATCGCCGCTTTCCACCACCGGATCGGGCGGCGGGATTTCCATCGCGGTAAAGCTGTTATCCAGTAACCGCCGCGCCGGGGTTTCTGCCCGCGGCAAGACCCAGCGCGCGGTACGCAGATGTTCCTGCGTTACCGGTTCGCTGAGCAGCGGATGCCCTTTTCGCGCCAGGATGACCATGCTTTCGGTGAACAGCGTTTCCGTCACCATATCCGCTGCATAATCGCTCGAACGCAGCGCGCCGAAGATAAAATCCACCTCGCCCGAACGCAGCTCGGACGCCAGCGCGCTGAACGCACTTTCATTGGTGATCACTTTGACGCCACCGTAACGCTGTGTCAGCCCGATGATCGCTTGTGGCAGCAAACGTGTGCGCCCGAGCGGCAGTGCGCCGACCTGCACCGTGCCTTCCAGCACGCCACGACGGGCGGCGATATCGGCGGGAATATGCCGCAGTTCGTTGAGCGCACGACGCAAATTCGGCACGATATCCTGCCCGGCCAGCGACGGCATCATGCCGTGCGGCGTGCGTTCCAGCAGCGCCTGACCTGCACCGTTTTCCAACACCTTCAACGCCGCGCTGACCGCAGGCTGGCTCAGCCCGAGCAGCGTGGCGACCGTCTGCATATGCCGCGTTTTACACAGTGAAATGAAAATTTGCAGGCGCCGGACATTAAACAAATACAGCGGTTCGGTTTCACTGCGCGTTTGCCCGGCTTTGCCGTGTAATTTCGCCAGCTGCGACGGGATCAGCCGCAATTCGGCAATCGCCCGGCGCGCACGCGGCAGCACGCATTTACCAAAATCGGTGAGCAGCATTCCGTTGGCATGACGTTCAAACAAAGGCACGTCGAGAGCCTGTTCCAGATCGCGGATCGCCCTCGTCACCGCCGACTGCGTGCGGTAAAGCTCATCGGCTGCACGCGATACACTTCCCTGATCGACCACCTGACAAAAAGCGCGTATTTGCATCAGGTTACTCAGCATCTCATCTTGTGCCATCCCCTTCTCCCGTCAGGCTTTTTTTCGTGACATCCCTCAGCAATATAAATAAAACGCATACCCCCTGCAATCAAATGAATTACCCGCCGCAGGCACGGACTGACAGCATGGAACTCAGGCAATCAGCTCACCCTAAACCCAGGACATAGTCATGACTCAGCCAAAAAAAGATGAAAGCAAAAGTGCATTAGTCGTCAGCGCCCACTCCGCCGATTTCGTCTGGCGCGCAGGCGGTGCCATCGCGAAACATACGCAGGCCGGTTACGCCGTTCACATCGTTTGCCTGTCTTTCGGCGAGCGAGGCGAATCCGCCAAACTGTGGCGCAAAGGCAATATGAACGAAGAGATTGTGAAAGCGTCGCGACGCGAAGAAGCGATGGCCGCGGCTGAAATCCTCGGCGCCACCGTCGAGTTTTTTGATATGGGCGATTACCCGCTGCGCGCTGACAAAGAATCGCTGTTCCGTCTGGCCGATGTTTACCGCCGCGTGCAGCCGCATTTCGTCCTGACCCATTCCCTGAAAGACCCGTACAACTACGATCATCCGATGGCGACACATCTGGCGCAGGAAGCCCGAATTATCGCCCAGGCCGAAGGTTATAAGCCCGGCGAAACCATCGTCGGCGCACCGCCGGTTTACTGTTTCGAGCCGCATCAGCCGGAACAGTGTGAATGGAAACCTGACGTACTGCTCGATATCACCGACGTCTGGGACAAAAAATATCAGGCGATTCAGTGCATGGCCGGTCAGGAACACTTGTGGGAATACTACACCCGCGTCGCCCAGCAGCGCGGCGTGCAGGCCAAGCGCAACGTCGGTATCACCAGCACCAAAAACATCGTTTACGGCGAGGGTTATCAGAGCATTTTCCCGCGCGTGACGGAGGATTTAGCATGAGTCTGGTCGGTAAAAAAGGCGTCGTGGTTCGCCATATTCCACGGGCAAATAAAGGCGACGTTTCGGCACTTGCGGCTTTCGGTGTCGCAACCGTGCATGAAGCGCAGGGCCGCAAGGGGCTGCTGGATGCGGGCATCCGCCCTATTCAGCAGGATTGTGCGATTTCCGGCAGCGCTGTCACCGTGCTCACCGCACCGGGCGATAACTGGATGTTCCATGTAGCTGTCGAACAATGTCAGCCGGGCGACATTCTGGTGGTTGCGCCGACATCGCCCTGCTCTGACGGGTTCTTTGGCGATCTGCTGGCCACGTCGCTGAAAGCGCGTGGCGTGGTCGGGCTGGTGGCAGATCTCGGTGTGCGTGACACCAAAACGCTGCGTGATATGGGATTTCGCGTCTGGTCGCGGGCAGTTCATGCACAGGGCACCATCAAGGAAACGCTGGGTTCGGTAAACGTGCCAGTGGTCTGCGCCGGACAGCTGGTGTATCCGGGCGATGCTGTCGTCGCCGATGATGACGGCGTGGCAGTCGTCCGCCGTGAAGAAGTCGCCCATGTCGTGCAGGCCAGCCGGGAGCGCGAAGCGCTGGAAGAGAGTAAACGCGCAAGAATGGCCGACGGCGAACTCGGGCTGGATATCTACAATATGCGTCCGCGTCTGGCTGAAAAAGGGCTGAAATATTTCGATTCTGCTGAAGAATTAGAACAAGCCGAAAAGCGCTGAGGAGCCGATATGCCGCAGACCCGAATTCCCTGCCTGCTGATGCGCGGCGGAACCTCGAAAGGCGCGTTTTTTCTGGCGGATGATTTGCCGCAAAATGAAAAGCTGCGCGACCGCGTGCTGCTGGCGGTGATGGGTTCTCCCGATCCGCGCCAGATAGATGGTCTTGGCGGCGCCGATCCGCTGACCAGCAAAGTGGCTATTATCCGCCCCTCTGACCGCTCTGACGCCGATGTCGATTACCTGTTTGCGCAGGTTAACGTGGACAAAGCCGTGGTGGACTACGGCCAGAACTGCGGCAATATTCTGGCCGCCGTCGGCCCGTTCGCCCTCGAACGGAATCTGATTGCCGCCCGAAACGGCATCACGCCGGTGCGTATTTATATGGAAAACACCGGTCAGATTGCCACGGCACATGTCCCGGTAGAAGACGGTCAGGTTTGTTATCAGGGCGATTTGCACATCGACGGCGTACCGGGAACGGCGGCAAAAATCAGTGTGGAATTTGCCGATATCGCCGGTTCCAGCTGCGGCGCATTGCTGCCGACCGGCCACGCCCGCGACACATTCGACGGAATCGACGTCACCTGTATCGACAACGGCATGCCGGTGGTTCTGCTGCGTGCGGCAGATTTAGGCCGCAGCGGCTATGAAAGACGTGAACAGCTCGACGCCGATTCGGAGCTGAAAACGCGTCTCGAATCGATCCGTTTACAGGCCGGTTTCAAAATGAATCTCGGCGATGTGACGCAGCGTACAGTGCCTAAAATGACACTCATCGCGGAACCGCGAAACGGCGGCGCAATATCCAGCCGGACGTTCATTCCGCACCGCTGCCACGCCTCGATTGGCGTACTCGGCGCGGTCAGCGTCGCCAGCGCCTGCCTGATCCCAGGCAGCATCACCGAAGGACTGGCGCATACGCCTTCCGGCGACACGCCGTTAATCAGCGTCGAACATCCGACCGGCGAATTCAGCGTGGAATTACAGCTCGATCCGGCAAAAACCGGCGCTGAACGCCTCACAGGTTGTGGTCTGTTACGCACCGCCCGTCTGATTTTCGAAGGACGTGTTGCGATCCCCGCCAGCGTCTGGGACGGGCGTCAGGAGAATCATCATGAATAATGTTACGCGCATTACCTTAATTGGCCTCGGTGAGGTCGGTACCATCCTGGCGACAGATTTGAAAAAGCTTAATCCGTCGCTGGATATTGTGGCATTCGATAAGCAGACCGGTTCCGCAGTCATCCGGCAGCGCGCCCGCGCGGCAGGAGTGAGCTTTGCATCGTCAGCAGAAGATGCGGTTAAGGACAGTCAGATTATATTTTCCGCCGTCACCGCCGCCGAAGCGCTGAATGTGGCTGTAGCCGTCGCCGGTCATCTCGCCCCCGGCCAGTTTTTTCTCGATCTGAATTCCGTTTCACCGCACACCAAACACGAGGCGATGGCGTTAATTGAACAGGCTGGCGGCAATTATATCGACGTCGCGGTGATGGCACCTTATCCGCCTGCCCGATTGAAAACTCCGCTGCTGCTGGGCGGCACGCAGGCGTACGCCATCAGCGAATGGCTGAACGAAAACGGCTTTAACAGCAAAGTACACAGCACAACTGTCGGAGAAGCGTCCGCCATTAAAATGTGCCGAAGTGTGATGATCAAAGGCCTCGAAGCCCTGACCGCCGAATGCCTGAGCGCTGCGCGTCAGTACGGCGTCGAAAAAGAAGTGCTGGCCTCGCTGCACGCCAGCTTCCCGTCACTCGGCTGGAATGCGCAGTTACCGCATTATCTGATCAGCCGGATTGCGGAACACGGCAAGCGCCGCGCCGAGGAAATGCGCGAAGTCGTGAAAACGCTCGCGGATGTGGGCGTCGCGCCCAATATGAGTGCCGGTACGGTGCTGGCCCAGCAAGAGCTGGTGGATTCGCTGGCCGAAAAGGGGATCCGGTTTTCGGATCTGGAGCCGTTCGAGTGGGAGAGGACCGTGGATCTGTTGATGTCGGGTCGTACATCGTGACGACTTAACATCAAAATCAAGACTTTGGGTTGCCACTCAAACTGGCCCTAAGGTCAAGACCTTGGGTTGCCACCCAAACTGGCCTCAAGAGGCGCCTATCGCCGCGCCTCTTAAGAATCTCCGGCTCTTTTACTGCGCGCTCTGCTCGCTGGCTATATTTCAGGTACCGCAGCGACAGGCTGGAAATCTTGCCGCTGCGCGGTTCCTTCTCCCGGTCCTGGAGCCTTTGGTCTCCAGGCCGCTCCGTTCAGCAAGATTTCTGAATCGCCCGCACGATCTTAAAATCAACGGCAGACTGTTTTTCATCTTTTAAAAAGGTTGATTGGCGTGCTCAAAATTCAGCTGAACGGAGCGGCTTCG
>Ga0153981_1000118_pt1 | contig 23193 bp, 17 predicted proteins | sample TSGA065MetaG_FD_104714 | JGI IMG/M metagenome (GOLD analysis project Ga0153981, IMG submission 104714) | Attine ant fungus gardens microbial communities from Georgia, USA - TSGA065 MetaG | ecosystem: Host-associated > Fungi > Mycelium > Unclassified | place: USA: Georgia, Magnolia Springs State...
CTGCCAACGTCGATTTTGGTCATCCGCGCATTTATGACAGCGACCTGATCCTCGAACTGAGCCACGAACCCCGCCACGTCATCATTTATGGCGCGGGCGTTATCGGCTGCGAATATGCCTCTATCTTCCGTGGTCTGAACGTAAAAGTGGACTTAATCAACACCCGTGACCGGTTGCTGTCTTTCCTCGATCAGGAAATGTCAGACGCGTTGTCTTATCACTTCTGGAATAACGGTGTAGTTATCCGCCACAACGAAGAATTCGAGATGATTGAAGGCGTGGAAGACGGCGTGATCATGCACCTGAAATCCGGTAAGAAAGTGAAAGCTGACGCGCTGTTGTACGCTAACGGACGCACCGGTAACACTGACAAACTGGGTCTGGAAAATATTGGTCTGGAAGCCGACAGCCGCGGTTTGCTCAAAGTAAACAGCATGTATCAGACGGCTTTGTCGCATATTTATGCCGTCGGCGACGTCATTGGCTATCCGAGTCTGGCTTCAGCGGCTTACGATCAGGGCCGCATTGCCGCACAGGCGATGATTCAGGGCGAAGCGAAAGTGCATCTGATCGAAAACATTCCGACCGGCATTTATACCATTCCTGAAATCAGCTCCGTCGGCAAAACCGAGCAGGAACTGACGTCCATGAAGGTGCCTTATGAAGTGGGCCGCGCGCAGTTTAAGCATCTGGCACGCGCGCAAATCGCCGGAATGAATGTGGGGAGCCTCAAGCTGCTGTTCCATCGTGATACCAAAGAAATTCTGGGTATTCACTGCTTTGGAGAGCGCGCCGCCGAGATTATTCACATCGGCCAGGCAATCATGGAACAGAAAGGCGAAGGCAATACTATCGAGTATTTCGTTAATACCACCTTCAACTATCCGACCATGGCAGAAGCTTATCGCGTAGCGGCACTGAACGGATTAAACCGCCTTTTTTAAGCCCGCGGCTTTATCCATATAAGGTTGCATGTGCTCTTTGATGGCTTCAGCCAGTTGTTCATAGCGCCCACGCAGTGGCGAACCGGGACGATATACCAGCGCGATTGTGCGACGGGGTTCCGGTTTGTCACACGTCAGATACGTGACGCCATCGCGGCTGCGCTCATTCGGCACGGCCAGCGAAGGCAGCAAGGTAATGCCACTTCCCGCCGCTACCATATTACGCAGCGTTTCCAGACTGGTTGCGCGGAAATGCGTATCTTCGTCCGCCCCTGCCTGGAAGCAAAAACCGAGCGCCTGATCGCGCAGACAATGTCCGTCTTCCAGCATCAGCAGTTTTTCACCCGCCAGATCTGCCATCGCCACGCGATCGCGTGATGCCCACGGATGATCGTCGTAGATCGCCAGTTTCATCGGCTCATCAAACAGCGGCACTTCAATAAAAGCTTCGCTTTCTTTGACCAGCGCCAGAATTGCGCAATCGAGTTTTCCGCTGTCGAGCTGAGCCAGTAACTGATGGGTTTGCGCTTCGTGCAGATACATTTCGAGTTTAGGGAATGTTTTATGCAGTGAAGGAATGATTTGCGGCAACAGATAAGGCCCGACGGTAGGAATTAGCCCGATATGCATCGGCCCGGACATCGCTTCGCCCTGCTGGCTGGCCATCTCTTTGAGGACTTTCACTTCACGCAGGACCGTGCGCGCCTGATCCACCAGCAGTAAACCGGCTTGTGTGAACAGCACCTTACGACTGGTTCTTTCAAGCAGCATCACGCCCAGTTCATCTTCCAGCTTACGGATTTGCCCGCTTAACGTCGGCTGGCTGACATGGCAGGAATCTGCTGCACGACGAAAATGGCGGAACTCTGCTAGTGCCACAAGATACTCTAAATCACGAATGTTCATTTTTCCTCCAGTCCCTATAAGGCAATGCGATAGCCGATAACGATAGATAAGATAGCAATCAACGATTATATCTATCAACCATTATCGTGAATAATGCCTTCCAACGAAACGGCAACGCCGAAAATAATTCATATTCTATCGATTAATTAAGAGGTTATTCATGTTTGCAAGCCAGGAAGGGAAACACGTACCGCACGTTACTTTTCACACCCGCCAGGGCGATCAGTGGGTAGATCTCAGCACCGATGAATTGTTCAAAAACAAAACAGTGATTGTCTTTTCACTGCCGGGTGCATTTACCCCGACCTGTTCTTCAAGCCATCTGCCGCGTTACAACGAACTGGCACCGGTGTTCAGACAACACGGCGTCGACAGCATTCTGTGCGTCTCTGTTAACGACACGTTCGTCATGAATGCCTGGAAATCAGAACAGAAGGCATCGAACATTACCTTTATTCCGGACGGCAACGGTGAATTCACCAAAGGCATGGACATGCTGGTCGAGAAAGCGGATTTAGGTTTCGGCCCGCGTTCATGGCGTTATTCCATGCTGGTACGTAACGGCGTGGTCGAGAAAATGTTCGTTGAGCCAAACAAGCCGGGCGACCCGTTTGAAGTGTCAGATGCAGACACAATGCTGAAATACCTGGCACCCGAATACAAAGTGCAGGAATCGGTTTCCGTATTCACCAAACCGGGCTGCCCGTTCTGTGCCAAAGCCAAACAGATGTTGCAGGAACGCGGTATTCAGTATGAAGAAATCGTACTGGGCAAAGACGCCACCACCGTCAGCCTGCGCGCTGTCACCGGCCGCGCGACCGTGCCGCAAGTCTTTATTGGTGGGCGCCACATCGGCGGAAGCGACGATCTGGACGTTTACCTGCATTCAGAAACACAAGAAGTGTGCGAAGTTGCACAATAAGCTTCACCGGAACCAGCTGTAAGAAGTAAGACGATAATCCCTGCATTACCAACAAAAAAGCAAAGTTAGACTACGTGAACTTTCGGCGGGCTTAGTGCCCGCCATTTTTTGTTTCTGCGATCTCAGCCCGTTTTTTCCCGACCTTCTCCTGCAACACTTTGCGGTCAATTTATTCCGTATGGCAGGACGATGACGGCGCAAAAGCCCCGCACAAAAATCACTCAGCAGGATGTCGCGCGTCTGGCAGGCGTTTCCGTTGCTGCGGTTTCGCTGGTGCTTGGCGGCAAAGGACGGATATCCCCCGAAGGCGTGGAGCGTATTTATCAGGCCATCGATCAGCTCGGTTACCGTTTACCGGCCACACCGTCAGTCGCACCTTTCACACGAACGGGCATTCTGCTTTCACCAGATTGCGCTTTCGCCGCCGGTTTACTCCCCGAATTGTCCTGTGCGCTGCAACAAACCGGCTTCACACTTATCCCGGGCTACGCAGACACCTCAACGCTTCTGGAGCACGCCGCGCAGCTTCTGGCGCAGGACGTGCGCGGGATTTTCGTCTGCGGGAAATTACTCAATGCGCAGCCTGATACGCTGAAAGCCCTGCATGCGCGGGCGACGGCGCGGCATGTGGCGCTGACCGGCGTCGGCACGCATTTCCATACCGGTCCGCTCGCGACAATTCATCCCGACAATGCGCTGGCCGCACACATGGCAACGGACGCGTTACTTCAACAACAGCACCTGAATATTGGTTATCTCGGCGGGGAAAATCATTCGCTGGTTCGCGCCGAGCGGCTGGGCGGCCTTTCGCTCGCGCTCGGGAAAGCCGGTCTGGCGTTTTCCGCATCGTTAAGTCAGCCCTGTGCAGCGACATTTGACGACAGCTTCCGCGCAGTCACTCAGCTCATTAAACAAAGCCCCAAAATTTCCGCGATCCTTTGCGACAACCCGACGGTATTACTGGCCGCGCATCACGCGCTGGCCGAAGGTTTGCAAACCTCCCGATGGCGGCTGTTCTCGCGGCGCATCGCTCTGGCTGGTTTCGGCGAGTGCGAACATTCCCTGAAACTGGCTTTGCCTCTGGTTGCCACACGTCATACCGAGATGGCGACACGGGCAGTGGAATGCCTGCATGCGCAACTGGCCGGAGAGTCATTATTGCCTGACGACCCGCGTCTGAAGGTATCTCCGGCGTTTCTCGCTTCTGCTTAAAAAAACCGGCGAAAAATTTTACCCGTTTTATTTATCAATTCTGAACCCTGCCTTTTGACGGTTTTTCCGCCAGCCCCAATGCTGTGAGCATTGTTTTTCGTAGGGTTAACGTCAATGACTGACTTCGCAGCGCATGCCCGGGATCGGGCGCAGCATTTTCTCACCTTACTCGCCCAGTGGGTGGCGATCCCTTCGCCGTTCGACGCTGCCAGCCTACAGCCGGATGCGCCTTTTGGCCGCGGCGTTGCCGACGCGCTCAGCTGGTGGCAAAAACTCGGCGACGACGCCGGGCTGAACACACTCAATGTCGACAACCACGCCGTGCATATTGAATACGGCAGCGGCGAGGAAATCGTGTATGTCTTTGGTCACGCTGACGTGGTTCCCGCCGGTGACGGCTGGCATTTTCCGCCGTATCAGCTCTCGCGGCTGGGCGACAATCTGATCGGTCGCGGCGTCGTGGATGACAAAGGCCCGATGATTGCCGCCTGGCTGGCGCTGGATATTCTGCGTGAACTGAATCTTCCTCTCTCACGCCGCATCCGGCTGGTGGCGGGCGGCAACGAAGAGAGTGGTTTCCGCTGCATTCGCCGCTATTTTGAATCGCAGCCGCAACCTGCTTTTGCTTTTACGCCGGACGGAAAATTCCCGGTGATTTACGGCGAAAAAGGCTCTTTGCTGGTCACGCTGACGTCCCCGGTTGAACAGCCTGGTTTGACCGTGTCCTGCGGCAGCGTGCTGAACACCATCCCTGACGTCGCCCGGCTGAACGGATTGTCGCTCTCCTCTGGCGGCTGGACGTTACCCGACGGTTTTACGTTGCTGGCCGAACCGGGACAAATTAATCACTGGCAGCTTTATGGTCGCGGCGGACACTCCTCAAAACCGGAGACCTGCCTTAATCCGATTGCCGGTGCCGCGCAACTACTTCATCAACGTTTCAGCGCATGCTGGACACAACAACTTTGCGAAATCACCGCGCCGGAAACCGGCCAGAGCGGCGTGCAATTCGCGCTGGATACGCCGGGAGAATGCGGTCAGATCCTGCTGGTTCCCGTCGTACTGAACATCAAAAACGGGATGATGTCGCTGACGCTGAACGTCCGTTATCCCGAAAACCTGACCCCGGAATACATCGCTGAACGGCTTACGCTCTGGAATCTCAGCTGGCCCGACAGCCGCATCAGCATTGAGCCGGTCAAATCACCGAGCCTTTATCCGCCGGACAGCGCGCTGGTGAAGACGTTGCACGAGATTTACACCCGTCATACCGGCGATACAAACCACCCGTCGCGCACCACCGGCGCAGGCAGTTACGCCAGCGCAATGCAAAACGCGGTGATTTTTGGCTGCGAATTTCCCGACGGCTCTTCCGGCAATACACACGGTGCGGACGAATGCGGCAGCCTGAGCCGTTTTATCAGCGCCATCGGCATCTACGCCGAAGCCCTCTACCGGCTGGCAAATCTGCCCGCCGCTCCTTCCGATAACACGAGGTAATTCACGATGTCTGCAAAAAAACTGATTGCGCTGTGCGCCTGCCCGATGGGTCTTGCTCATACCTTTATGGCAGCCGAAGCCATTGAAGTCGCCGCCCGCCAGCGCGGTTATGACGTGAAAATTGAAACGCAGGGTGCCGACGGTATTCAGAACGAACTGACGGCAGAAGATATCGCGCAGGCCACAGTCATCATCCATGCCACCGGCATTACGCCGCAAAATATCGAGCGTTTTAACGGCGTCGAAGTGTATGAAGTTGAACTGAAAGATGCGGTGAAAAATGCCGGCGGACTGATTGATGAGATTGAGGCCGATCAGGCTCAGTGATCCCACTTTTACTTTTTTAAGCGCGAGGAGTTTTCCGTGGCGATAAGAAAAAGAGTCATTAATACCGGTCACAGTCAGGCATCCGACACACCGCCTGCGGGGCCTGCAGGTAAAGGCCAGAGCCATGCCTGGAAAGAATTTAGCAAACACATCATGACCGGTATTTCCTACATGATCCCGGTGCTGATCATGGGCGGTCTGATTGGCGCGCTGTCGCAAATCATTCCTTATGTTTTTCTGGGAATGTCGCCGGACGAATCCATTATGGGGGCGCTCAACAGCGGGCGATATAGCGGTAGTTCGGTCTGGATGCTGCAAATCGCCAGCATCATGGAAAGCTTCGGTTTCACGCTTTTTGGCTTCGCCATTCCGATGTTCGCAGCATTTACCGCCAACTCCATCGGCGGAAAAACGGCGCTGGCGGCCGGGTTTATCGGCGGTTATGTCTCGATTAAACCTGTCGCCATTCCGGCTCTGATCAATGGTGAATGGGCCGCCGCTGCGCCGGTCGCTTCGGGCTTTCTGGGGGCTATCGTGATCGCGTTTGTGGTCGGGTATTTCGTCCGCTGGCTGAACAACACCATCAAACTGCCGCACAACTGGCTGGCGTTCAAAACCACATTTTTCATCCCGCTGATTTCCGCCATTGTCGCGATGTTACTGATGGTTTTCCTGATAACCCCAATCGGCGGCTGGCTGAACACGCTCATCCGTGAAGCGTTGCAGGCCGCAGGCGCGGCGGGCACATATTTCTACGCCACCTTACTGGCAGCGGCGACGGCGTTTGATCTCGGCGGACCGGTGAACAAAGCCGCCGGGTTTGTGGCGCTCGGCTTTACGACGGAAAAAGTGTTGCCGATAACCGCGCGCTGTCTGGCGGTCGTTATTCCTTCGTTCGGCCTCGGGCTGTCGACGGTGATCGACAAATGGCTGGTCGGGCGGCGTGTTTACGATCGCCAGTTCAATCAGATTGGCCGCACCGCGATTTTCCTCGGTTTTATGGGGATTTCCGAAGGCTCGATTCCGTTTGCGCTGGAACGTCCGGGGTTTGTCATTCCGGTATACGTGGTGGGGGCAATTATCGGCGCGCTGCTCGGGGTTTCACTGGGTGCCGTGCAATGGTTCCCGGAATCCGCCATCTGGGCATGGCCGCTGATCAGCAACATTCCGGCCTACCTGATGGGTCTGGCGGGCGGTTCGCTGTTTATCGCCGTGACCTGCGTGTTCTACCGTAACCGTTTAATCAAAAAAGGGCTGCTCGACGTCGCCTGAACCCGGAGAAAATAATGAGTCGTCAGCAACGTCTGGGCGTTCTGCGCCAGCTTATGCAGGAACAGCACCTACCCGCCGTGCTTCTGACCGACAGGTTCAGCAAGTACGCGGTAACAGAACTGTACAGCGCGTCGGGGTATGTGCTGGTTACGCCAGCCGACCTGTGGATTTTGGTCGATGGCCGCTACAGCGCCGAATGCCGGCAGAACAACCCGGACGTTGAGGTGCTGACGCTGACCGCCGAAAACCCGCTCGCGGATGTGATTAAACGGCTGATCCCCGGTAAACCGTTGTTTGCAGATGCCAGCCAGTTATCGCATCTTGCGTGGCAGGCGCTGGAAAAACAGTGCAACGTGACGCTGCAACACCGGGATATGTCGTTTTTGCGCGTGCATAAATATCCCGATGAAATCGCCAAAATCCGTGAGGCTGCGGCTATTGCTGACCGCGCGCTGGAAACGGTCATGCCGCTGATCCGGCCAGGTATCAGCGAAAAAACGCTGGCGGATCATCTCGAAATGGCGGTGAGACAAGCTGGCGGCAGTAAAACGTCGTTCGATACCGTGGTGGTTTCTGGCCTGCGCGGCGCGTTGCCACACGGGCGTCCGACCGATAAAAAGCTGATGACCGGTGAACTGGTGACGATAGATTTCGGCGCAGTGTATCAGCATTACTGTTCGGATATGACGCGCACTTTCGCGCTGGGCAACGTCAGCGCGGAACTGAAAGCAATTTACGACACGGTACTTCTCGCCCAGCAGTCCGCACGTGACGCCGTCAGGCCGGGAATTCGTTGTCAGGAACTTGATGCCGTGGCGCGAGATATTATTGCAGCGGCGGGTTTTGGCGGGTACTTCAGTCACAATCTGGGGCACGGTTTAGGGCTGGATGTCCACGAAGCGCCGGCGCTCAGCCCGCAAAATGCGCAGCAGCTGGAACCGGGAATGATCATCACCATCGAGCCGGGTATTTATGTGCCGGGTCTGGGCGGCGTGAGAATTGAAGATGACGTGCTGGTGACGGAAAGGGGCAGCGAGGTACTGACGCACAGCCCACGGGCGTGGAAAGACATCTGTTTCTGAAGTGATTTTCTCCCCCTTCACAGGGGGAGAAGCCGGAAAGCTTAAAAACCTAAACGCGCTTTCGCGTCGGCAATGGCCTGCGCCACCTGCTGCGGAGAAACACCGCCTTTGGCCGCACGTTTATCAAGACAGGATTGCAGTTCGAGAATGGCGTAAACGTCATCGCCAATCACGCTGCTGAATTTCTGCAAATCCGCCAGCGGCAATTCTTCCAGCGCTTTGCCCTGATGAATCGCTTCGACCACCGCTTCACCCACAATATGGTGCGCTTCACGGAACGGCACGCCTTTGGCAACCAGATAATCCGCCAGTTCGGTAGAATTCGCGTAACCCTGCTGCGCGGCTTCTTTTGCACGCGGACGTTTCACCTGAATCCCGTCCAGTACCAGAGATGCCATGTTCAGGCAATCCAGCCAGGTATCGAGCGCGTCGAACAGCCCTTCTTTGTCTTCCTGCATGTCTTTGTTGTACGCCAGCGGCAGACCTTTCATGGTCATCATCATGCCGGTCAGTGCGCCCTGCACACGACCACATTTGCCACGGATCAGCTCCAGCGCATCCGGGTTTTTCTTCTGCGGCATCAGGGAAGAACCTGAGGTCACGCGATCGGACAAATCAATAAACGCCGCTTCGCCGGTGTTGAAGAAAATCAGATCTTCGGCGAAACGGGAAAGGTGAACCATGCTGATGGCGGCGTTGGACAACAGTTCCAGCACGTGGTCGCGGTCGGAAACGCTGTCGAGGCTGTTGCGGGTCGCTGAAGCAAAACCTAACCAGCCCGCCAGTTGCTCGCGATCCATCGGATACGCTGTACCGGCCAGTGCGCCACAACCCAGCGGGCTGACGTCCAGACGGGTCAGGGTATCTTTCAGGCGGCTTTCATCACGCGCCAGCATTTCCACATACGCCATACACCAGTGCGCAAAAGTCACCGGCTGCGCGCGCTGCAGGTGGGTATAACCCGGCATCACGGCGTCCTGATTGGCTTCGGCCGTCGCGACCAGCGCCTGTTGTAAATGATGTAACGCGTCACCCAGTTCGACGACCTGCGCTTTACACCACAGTTTAATGTCGGTTGCGACCTGATCGTTACGGCTGCGGCCTGTGTGCAGTTTTTTGCCAAGATTGCCGACTTTATCGATAAGTTTGCCTTCGACCCAGCTGTGAATATCTTCAGCGTCGCTGGCTAAAATAGCGCGGGGATTGGCACGGACTTCTTCCAGCAAAACGGTCAGGGCTTCTTCCAGCTGGATTTGCTCGTCAGCAGTTAATACGTTGACGGTCACCAGCGCTTTGGACCAGGCAACCGAGCCCACGATATCCTGTTCTGCCAGCCGGTAATCGAAACGCAGTGAGTCATTGAGTTCTTTAAACCGCTGGTCTGCTGCCTGAGTAAAACGTCCGCCCCAAAGTGCCATTTTCCTGCTCCTGAATTAATTATGCAAAAGGGCGCACTATGCTGCGCCCTTGAAAAGCGTATACCGAATGCGCCGCCGTTGCGTTACGCCAGAATACGTGTGCCGATGGCGACGCCGTTAAACAGTGCCGGTAATTGTTCGGCGTGGCGCCAGCTGGCGATGTCCACCGGACGGCCTAGAGAACGTGCGGCGTCCAGCGCGGCGTGAACTTTGACGATCATTCCGTCGGTGATAATACCCTGCTCGATAAGCTGTTCGGCTTTCTCTGCGCTCATTTCCGGAATGCGCTGGCCTTTGCCATCGAGAATGCCGCTGACATCAGATAGCAGGATCAGATCTGCACCCAGCGTGGCTGCCAGCGCCGTCGCTGCCTGATCCGCGTTAACGTTCATCAGTTCGCCCGCAGCGGTAATACCGATTGAGCTGACAATCGGCAGATAACCTGCGCCATGCAGAGTGTTAATCAGCGCCGGATTGCCCGCTTCGGCTTTACCAACGAAGCCCAGAGATTCATCCAGCTGGGTTACGCTGACCGTGCCGCCGTCTGCCAGAGACAGGCCAACGGCGTTAATGTGGTTTTTCACCGCCCACGCCAGCAGGGTTTTGTTCGCGCTGCCCGCCAGTGCGCCGGTAATAATGTCAATCTGATCGGCCGGCGTCACACGCAGACCGGCTTTTTTCACGACAGGAAGATTCAGCTTTTTCATCAGCTCATCAACCAGGCAGCCGCCACCGTGAACGATCACCAGCGGGCGATGATATTCCTGACGATAAGCCACGACCGCCATGAACAGGCGCTCAAGTGCTTCTTCATTATCCAGCAACACACCACCTAACTTGATGACTAACGGATTCATAGCTGTTCGTGCCCCGACCGGTTGAGAATGTTAATTAATAACAATGCGTTTAATTTAATCTACCATCCCTGAACGTCTGAATAAACGCTCAGGGACGCGTGTTTTCTGTTTGCTGACAATCTGAGGATTGTTAAAGCAGGGATTGCGTTTCCGGGAAGCCAAAGCGGATATTCATGCACTGCACAGCCTGCGCGGACGCGCCTTTCAGCACGTTATCCTCCGTCGCCACCACAATCAGATGTTCGCCTTTCACCGCGAAGCCGATATCACAGAACGGCAGGCCGACCACGTCTTTCAGCGCCGGAACGCCCCTGGTGTACAGACGCACCAGCGGTTTGTCGTGATACGCATTGTGGAAAGCTTCTGCCACATCCTCCTCCGTCACACCTGCATTCAGACGGCATGTAATAGTCGCCAGAATACCGCGCGGGAAGTTACCCAGATGCGGCGTGAAAATCACCGGCACGCCAAGATGCTCGGCGATTTCCGGCTGATGGCGATGGCTGAAAAGTTTGTACGGCTGAAGGCTGACTTCACAGAAGCTGTTGCCCAGCGTGGCTTTGCGGCCTGCACCGCTGACGCCGCTGGTGGCGTTGATCACCGGCCACTGGCTGTCATTGAGCAAACCGTTTTCGATAAGCGGTTTCAGCGCCAGCTGAGAAGCGGTCGGGTAACAACCTGGCACAGCAATCAGCTGCGCGTCTTTTAATTTGTCAGCCTGCCATTCGGCCAGGCCGTACACGGCTTTATCGAGCAAATCGAGATGCTGATGCTCGAAACCGTAGAATTCGGTGTAAAACTCAGGTTTGCTGACGCGGAAAGCTCCCGAGAGATCGAACACCACGCAACCCGCCGCCAGAAACTGCGGGGCCAGGTCATGGCTGACTTCATGCGCGGTCGCCAGAAATACCACATCGACACCTTTCGCTGCTTCCGCCACGTCTTTGAGCGGCAAAACAGGCAGATCGACGATGCCTTTCAATTGAGGGTGCAAATCGGAAAGCAATTTTCCTGCATCTGCACTTTGCGCTGAAACCGTTAAACCGGTTATGTTCATATGTGGGTGGCGGTTCAGATAGGCCGCGAGTTCGGCTCCGGCATAACCTGTGGCACCAACAATCAGCGTATTCAACATAGGGTCTGTTCACCTTCTCAATTTTGGGTAAGGAGCCGGATAATTATTCTGGTTTCCTTACGCACTGGCTTATTGTATTTTTATTCACAATTATTGCATGAATATGAATACTACCCTAACTAAAGGCTGTCAACAGTGAAGATGAAATTACCTCCTTTTATTGAGCTCTATCGGGCGTTAATCGCAACCCCTTCCATCAGCGCAACGGACGCTGCTTTGGACCAGAGCAATGAGACGCTAATCCATTTACTGGCAGGCTGGTTCGGTGATTTAGGCTTCAAAGTTGAAGTACAGCCCGTCCCAGGTACGCGCAATAAATTCAATATGTTAGCCAGTACCGGCGAAGGTGCCGGCGGCTTACTGCTGGCTGGTCACACCGACACCGTTCCGTTCGATGACGGACGCTGGACACGCGATCCTTTCACCCTCACCGAGCATGAAAATAAGCTCTATGGTTTGGGTACTGCCGACATGAAAGGTTTCTTCGCGTTTATCCTCGATTCACTGCGCGATGTTGATCTGACCAAACTGACTAAACCGCTGTATATTTTAGCGACGGCGGATGAAGAAACAACGATGGCCGGTGCCAGCTACTTTTCTAAAAATGCGAAAATTCGTCCGGACTGCGCAATCATCGGCGAACCGACCTCGTTGAAACCGGTTCGTGCGCACAAAGGTCATTTGTCGAATGCCATCCGCATCACCGGTCAGTCCGGCCATTCCAGCGATCCGTCGCGCGGCGTGAACGCCATCGAGCTGATGCACGAGTCGATTACCCATCTGATGACGCTGCGCAATACGCTGAAAACCCGTTACAACCACAGTGGGTTTGTGATCCCGTATCCGACCATGAACTTCGGTTATATCAACGGCGGCGACGCGCCAAACCGTATTTGCGCCTGCTGCGAGATGCACATGGATATTCGTCCGCTGCCGGGCCTGACACTGGCTGATATCAACGGTCTGCTCAACGAAGCGCTGGAGCCTGTCAGCCAGCGCTGGCCGGGCCGTCTAGCTATCGAAGAACTGCATCCGCCGATCCCGGGCTATGAATGCCCGCCGGATCACCCGCTGGTTCAGGTGGTCGAAAAGCTTTTGGGCGTGGAAACGGAAATCGTTAACTACTGCACCGAAGCGCCATTTATTCAGGAACTGTGTCCGACGCTGGTTCTGGGGCCGGGTTCTATCGATCAGGCGCACCAGCCAGATGAATATATTGATACCGCGTTCATAAAACCGACACGCGAGCTGATTTCTCAGGTCGTTCATCACTTCTGTTATCACTGATCCTGAATCAGGGTTGATGAAGAAACAATCAGGGCGCTTCCGGGCGCCCTTTGATACTGTACAAATGATGGATTAGCCAAACTGATATCGTCGCGGTTGTAATTAAATTTCAGCGACATCGCCAAAAAGACCATTTTTAACGTGAGTGATCGGGTGTTTTTGGGTTAAAACAGGTGCGGTATTTAAAAAGTATGGCCAGGTTGGCGGGTGAACGGGGCATGAATGCCTGACGGGTGAAAGTTATTTACAGAATATAAAAATCAAACGAGAGAACGGGTCAGAGGTGATATGAACGAACAATATTCCGCAATGCGAAGTAATGTCAGTATGTTAGGTAAATTGCTGGGCGACACGATCAAAGATACGTTGGGAGAACATATCCTGGATCGTGTTGAAAAAATCCGTAAGTTGTCCAAATCCTCACGTGCAGGAAATGATGCAGATCGTCAGGAATTGCTGTCAACGCTGCAAAATCTCTCGAATGATGAGTTGTTGCCCGTTGCCCGTGCTTTCAGCCAGTTCCTTAATCTAGCCAACGTAGCCGAGCAATATCACAGCATTTCGCCACACGGCGAGGCAGCCAGCAACCCTGAAGCTCTGGCACAATTGTTCGATCGTCTGAAATCCAAAAATCTCTCTGAACAACAATTGCGTGACGCCGTTGACCAGCTTTCTATCGAACTGGTGCTGACCGCACACCCGACGGAAATCGCCCGCCGCACGCTTATCCACAAACTGGTGGAAGTGAATAATTGCCTCAAACAACTCGACCATAACGATCTGGCCGATTACGAGCGCAAACAAATTATGCGCCGCCTGCGTCAGTTAATTGCGCAGTCATGGCACACCGACGAAATCCGTAAGAACCGCCCTTCTCCGGTTGATGAAGCCAAATGGGGTTTTGCGGTGGTCGAAAACAGCCTGTGGGAAGGCGTTCCTGCTTTCCTGCGTGAACTGAATGAGCAGCTTGAGACATCACTGAATTACAAAATGCCGGTGGAAGCCGTGCCGGTGCGTTTCACTTCCTGGATGGGCGGCGACCGCGACGGTAACCCGAACGTGACTGCCGATATTACCCGCCACGTTCTGTTGCTGAGCCGCTGGAAAGCCACCGATCTGTTCCTGCGCGATGTCGCTGTGCTGGTTTCCGAACTCTCCATGACCGAATGTACGCCGGAACTTCGCGAGCGGGCCGGTGGCGCGGATATCCTCGAGCCGTACCGCGAAATCATGAAACAGCTGCGTACCCAGCTGACCACCACGCAGGTGTATCTCGAAGCCCGTCTGAAAGGCGAACGCGTTGCGCGTCCTCATGATTTGCTGGTGAAAAATGAACAACTCTGGGCACCGCTTTACGCCTGTTACCAGTCGCTGCTGGCCTGCAATATGGGCATCATCGCGAACGGTCAGTTGCTCGATACCCTGCGCCGCGTACGCTGTTTCGGCGTGCCGCTGGTGCGTATCGACGTGCGTCAGGAAAGTACCCGTCATACCGACGCGATCGCTGAAATTACCCGTTATCTGGGGCTGGGCGATTACGAAAGCTGGTCAGAATCCGACAAACAGGCATTCCTGATCCGCGAACTGAATTCACAACGCCCGTTGGTGCCACGCCACTGGGAACCGAGCGCCGATACCAAAGAAGTGCTCGATACCTGTCAGGTGATTGCAGAAGCGCCGGAAGGCTCTATCGCCGCTTATGTAATTTCCATGGCGCGTACGCCGTCTGACGTTCTGGCCGTGCATTTGCTGCTTAAAGAAGCCGGTTGTCCGTTCCCGATGCCGGTTGCGCCGCTGTTCGAAACGCTGGATGACCTCAATAACGCCGACGATGTAATGAAGCAATTGCTGAGCATCGACTGGTATCGCGGCTTCATTCAGGGCAAACAAATGGTGATGATTGGCTATTCCGACTCCGCGAAAGACGCGGGCGTGATGGCAGCTTCATGGGCGCAGTACCGCGCACAAGACGCATTGATCAAAACCTGTGAGAAAGCCGGTGTCGCGCTGACGCTCTTCCACGGACGCGGCGGTTCTATCGGCCGTGGCGGTGCGCCAGCGCAAGCTGCGCTGCTCTCTCAGCCGCCGGGCAGCCTGAAAGGTGGCCTGCGCGTGACCGAACAGGGCGAAATGATCCGCTTCAAATTTGGTCTGCCGGAAGTCACCATCAGCAGTCTGGCGCTGTATACCTCCGCCATTCTGGAAGCCAATCTGTTGCCACCGCCTGAGCCGAAAAAAGCCTGGGTGGACATCATGGAACAGCTGTCTGACGTTTCCTGCAAAATGTATCGTGGTTATATTCGCGAGAATAAAGACTTCGTGCCTTACTTCCGTGCGGCGACACCGGAGCAGGAACTGGCGAAACTGCCACTGGGCTCACGCCCCGCGAAACGTAAAGCCAACGGCGGCGTGGAAAGCTTGCGCGCGATTCCGTGGATCTTCGCCTGGACGCAAAACCGTCTGATGCTGCCAGCCTGGCTGGGCGCAGGTGCTGGTTTGCAGGCCGTTGTCGATGACGGGAAACGCGATGAGCTGGAAGCCATGTGCCACGACTGGCCATTCTTCTCTACGCGTATCGGTATGCTGGAAATGGTGTTCGCCAAGGCCGACCTGTGGCTGGCGGAATACTACGATCAGCGTCTGGTCGAAAAAGAACTGTGGCCGCTGGGCGCGAAACTGCGTGAGCAGCTGGCAGGCGATATCAAAGTGGTGCTGGCGATTTCCAACGACGATCATCTGATGGAAGATTTGCCGTGGATTGCTGAATCTATCGCATTGCGTAACGTCTACACCGACCCGCTGAACGTGCTTCAGGCTGAGTTGTTGCACCGTTCACGTGAGTTGGAAAAAGACGGTAAGCAGGATGCGAATGTCGAACAGGCCCTGATGGTAACCATCGCAGGCGTTGCGGCCGGTATGCGCAACACCGGTTAGTTCAGCCGTAAAGCCCAAAGAAAAACCCGCGAATTCGCGGGTTTTTTGCTTTCTGCATTCGGGACATTGTTTACTTATTTACTTAAGCACGAACCGGAACGGCGATGTCAGGGCGTACACCCAGCGTATGGCAAATTGCGTAGCTCATTTCAGCACGGTTCAGGGTGTAGAAATGGAAGTCCTTCACGCCTTCGCGGCTGAGGATTTTCACCATGTCCATCGCGATATTTGCGCCGACCATTTTGCGGGTTTCCGCATCATCGTCCAGCCCTTCAAACTGACTGTTCATCCAGTTCGGGACACGCACGTTAGTCATGGTGGCAAAACGCGTCAGCTGTTTGAAGTTGGAAACCGGCAGAATGCCCGGCACGATTTCAACATCAATGCCCTGACCCGCACAGCGGTCACGAAAACGAAGATAACTTTCTACGTCGAAGAAAAATTGTGTAATGGCGCGGCTGGCGCCCGCGTCGATTTTACGCTTCAGGTTGATCAAATCTGCCTGTGCGCTTTTGGCTTCCGGGTGAACTTCCGGGTAAGCCGCCACGGAAATATCGAAATCACCCACTTCCTTCAGCAGATGCACCAGATCTGTGGCATACATATCCGGTTTACCGCCGCCCGCCGGTAAATCCCCGCGCAGCGCGACGATATGACGGATGCCGCTTTCCCAGTAATCCTTCGCAATCTGACGCAGTTCATCACGGCTGGCATCGATACAGGTCAGGTGCGGAGCCGCTTCCAGACCGGTGCGCTCTTTAATGCCTTTGATGATGCTGTGTGTGCGGTCACGCTCGCCGGAATTAGCACCGTAGGTCACGGACAAAAACTTAGGCTTAAGGCTGCTGAGACGGTCGATGGAGCTCCACAACGTATCTTCCATCTCGCTCGTGCGCGGCGGGAAAAACTCGAAAGAAACGTTAATCTGACCCTGCAACTCTGCCAGATTCTGGTTCAGCGCTTCGCGCTGGTTTGCGTGGAAAAAGCTCATAAACACTACCTCATGGATCACTGCGTTTTAATTATTGGCTTATATGGTAAGCGTCTAGACGTCTAAACGTATGGATAGACAATGGAGGAAGTGAGCAAAACTGTCAACTGCAAAAATGCATATGCGTGTGATTAATCTTCACTCAAATTGAAAGAATTTCATGTTGGGGGAAAGTGCAGAGGAAGAGATGAGGATAAGTCTGTAAGCCCCCTTCCGGCAGTAGCCGGAAGGGGGTGGGTAATTAAAGCAACTGAGTCAACCGGTTAAGGTCAGATTGCAGTGCGCCAGCGGTAACATCACGCCCGGCACCCGGCCCGCGGATGACCAGCGGGTTGTCGCGATACCAGCGGCTTTCGATGGCAAAAACGTTATCGCATGGCAGCAACGCGGCCAGAGGATGGTCTTCTCGCACCGCTTCGACACCAACGCGCGCTTTACCGTTAGCATCGAAACGCGCCACATAACGCAGCACCAGACCCATTTCGCGGGCGGCTTCCAGACGTTGCAGCATTTGCTGGTTCAGCGCTTCGCCGTCCTCAAAGAACTGATCGACGGAACCCGTTTCACATCCGGCCGGCACCAGCGATTCCACACGGACCTGCGTCGGTTCAATTTCATAACCCGCTTCACGCGCCAGGATCACCAGTTTACGCATCACGTCCTGACCGGATAAATCATCACGCGGATCCGGCTCAGTCAGCCCCTGCTGCCACGCTAAATCCACCAGTTCGGTGAACGGCAGCGTGCCGTCAAATTGCAGGAACAGCCACGACAGGGTGCCGGAGAAAATCCCGCTAATGGCCAGAATGCTGTCGCCACTTTCGCGTAAATCGCGCACCGTATGGTTGACAGGCAAACCGGCGCCGACGGTGGCGTTATACAACCAGTGGCTGTCGGTTTTGGAAAACGCATCACGGATCTGACGGTATTTATGGGTGTCCGACGCGCCCGCCAGTTTATTCGCGCTGATCACATGGAAACCGTAGCTGGCGAAATCCAGATACTGATCGGCCAGTTCTGCGCTCGCCGTGACATCCAGCACCACCAGATCATCATAAGGATGCGCACGCATCCACAGGAACAGCGATTCTTCGTCGTGTGTCTGAGACTCATCGTCGAAGAAGGCCAGCGCACGGCTGGCGTCCAGACCTTCGTAATTGAGCAGGCTGCGTTTGCTGTCGACCACACCGGCCAGCACAAATTCGAAACCGCTGCGGGCAGAAATATTCTTTTGTTCACGGGCAAACAGTTCCAGCCAGCGTGAACCGATATTGCCTTTACCAAACAGCATCAGACCAATTTGTTTTTCAGCGCGGAACAGGGTTTTGTGCAGCCCCTGAATCAGATGAGCGGTCGGGCCGACGCGCAGTACAGCCACCAGGCTGATGCCGTCTTCCGACTGCCAGATGAATTCGATCGGCTGATCTTTCATTTCCTGATAGAAACGGTGGCTGTGCAGCGGGTTTTTACACACGCCCGCACCGACCAGCGCTACCATTGCCAGCCCTTCACGCAGCGTCAGGCGCCCCGGTAATGCGGCATCTTCCAGCACCTGCAAGGCGCTGCCCGCCACTTCGGAGGTATAGCAAAATTGCAGCAGATTGCGGTCAGGATGCACGCCGGTACACAGCGGTTTGATCTGCGCACGCTTAAGCAGCAACTCAACATCTTTTTGTGCCAGCGCAAAATCATGCGCAGACGGAATAACCATTTCGATCAGGCAAATATCATCGTGGCTGGTGACAATTTTTGCGCCCGTGCCGGAAGCCAGCACGCGTTCGATACGCGTCGAGCCCTGCTCCGGTTTGTAGCTACAGCGCAGCTGTAAATCGATATCGCTGCCGGAAACCGGCTGCAAAGTGCGGGTATGCAAGACCGGTGCGGCCAGACGCGCCAGTTCACTGGCTTCATCCAGACGCAGCAGCGGCAACAGGCAGGCATCTTTCACTTTACGGGGATCGGCGCTGTAAACCCCGGCGACGTCACTCCAGATGGTAACGCGGCTGGCGTTCGCCAGTGCGCCAATCTGGGTGGCGGAATAGTCGCTGCCGTTACGGCCAAGCAGAACGGTTTCACCGGCGTCACTGCGGGCGATAAACCCGGTCACCACCAGATATTGCTGGGGATGCTGCGCGATAAGTTGTTGCAGAAGCGGATAAGAACGCCCTTCATCTACCTGAGGCTGGGCCGCGCGTTCAGCACGCAGAAATTCGCGCGCATCCAGCCAGGCGGCAGGCAGCTCCATTTTGCACAACACAGCAGACATCAGTCGTGCAGACCAGATTTCGCCATGACCGACGACTTCTGCGTAAACCGCATCGGTCATCTTGTCATCGAGCAAAACAGCCAGACGTTCGAGGTCATGAATAAAAGAAGCAATAAGCGGTTCTGCCATTTCCGGCGGAAGCAGGCCGGAAATCAAATCACTCTGATACCGGCGCAAGGCCTGCTGAACCTGATGCGCGGAAAGCCGGTCGGTCTGGCTCAGTTTCAGCCAGCTGATCAGCTGGTTGGTTGTGCTGCCCGCCGCCGACACCACCATCATGTCGCCCGGCTTTGCGTACTCAGCCATAATACCTGCGACGCGCAGATAACATTTCACGTCAGCCAGGCTGCTGCCACCAAATTTGTGCAACTGCCGGCTTCCCGCCGGCGCTGCAACCGCTATTGCATTCATACTTACCTCGTTGCCACTGACTGGAATGCGTGTTCCAGATCAGCAATCAAATCTTCGCTGTCTTCAAGACCTACAGAAATACGGAGCAAGCTGTCAGAAATCCCGGCGGCTTTACGCGCTTCCGGCGCCATGCCAGCGTGTGTCATGGTTGCCGTATGAGAAATCAGGCTTTCGACGCCTCCCAGTGATTCTGCGAGGGTAAATAACTTCAATTCTTTCAGGAAATGACGCAGCTGTGCTTCATCTCCGTTAAATTCAAAACTGATCATGGCGCCGAAGCCACGTTGCTGACGGCGGGCAATTTCATGCCCCTGGTTTTCCGGCAGCGACGGATGATACAGCTTTTTGACCTGCGACTGTTTTTGCAAATACGCCACAATCGCCAGCGCATTTTCCTGCTGTTGTTTTACGCGAACCGTCAACGTGCGCAGGCCACGCAACAGCAGATAGCTGTCAAATGCCGCGGCGGTCACACCAATATTGTTCGCCCACCACGCCAGTTCAGTTGCATGCTCTGCGGTCTTAGATATTACCGTACCGGCGACCACATCAGAATGCCCATTCAGATATTTCGTACAGGAATGTACAACTAAATCCGCCCCCAGCTTCAGCGGGTTTTGCAACGCCGGGCTCAGGAACGTGTTATCCACCACGGTTAGTGCGCCAGTCGCGTGAGACGCCGCACAAATCGCCTCGATATCGACCACGCGCAGCAGCGGGTTGCTGGGGGATTCAATCAGCACCAGTTTTGGTTTTTCTTTCAGCGCTTCGGCCAGCGCCTGCGGGTCACCCTGATCGACAAACAGCACGCGGTAAGCACCGCGCTTGCTCAGGCTGTCGAACAGACGGTAGCTGCCGCCGTAGCAATCGTGCGGCGCAACCAGCAAATCACCAGGTTTGAGAAACACCGTACACACCAGATGGATTGCGGACATCCCGCTGCTGGTGAGCACCGCGCCCGCTCCGCCTTCCAGATCGGCCAGCGCACGCTGAGCGATATCACGCGTCGGATTTCCGCGGCGTGAATAGTCATGGGCTCTCGGCTGATTGAAATCTTCAAAGTTGTAAGTGCTGGAAAGGGCGATAGGCGGAACTACACAACCATATTGCTGATCATTGTTCAGGCCACTGCCCACGGCAATGGTGGCTTGCTTGTGCGTCATAGTCGTTTCTTCCTGACGAAATGCGGAGGATGAGGGTGTAAAGAGTAACGCCCGGAATTATAGACGTCAATACATCTGGACATCTAAACTTCTTTGCGTATAGATTGAGCAACAGAGCAATACCCGCTAAAATTATGACGTTAATGAAGATGTCCGGCAGATCCGTTGCGTGAAGCAATTAAGCGCAAGGCGACAAAATGAACAATGCCGCAGGGCAAATCGTGAGGTATCCCTGTAAAATGACGACATTTATTTAGTGAGAACAGTGAAAATCGGGCATAATCACGCGGTTTTCAGTATTTTATTTTTTGATAAATTTAAGGTGTCCCATGGCTGAGTGGAACGGCGAATATGTCAGCCCTTACGCTGAACACGGTAAGAAAAGTGAGCAAGTTAAGAAAATCACGGTATCCATTCCGCTGAAAGTCCTGAAAATTCTCACCGATGAACGCACCCGTCGTCAGGTGAATAACCTGCGTCATGCGACTAACAGTGAATTATTGTGTGAAGCTTTCCTGCATGCGTTCACCGGTCAGCCTTTGCCGAATGACGAAGACCTGCGTAAAGAACGCAGTGACGAAATCCCGGAAGCGGCGAAGATCCTGATGCGTGAACTGGGTGTTGATCCTGATACCTGGGAATATTGAGAAACGCTGAGATTTTCTGACAGCCCTGTGCAATTCATTGTGCGGGCTTTGACGAGCGGGCGATCAATAGAACGTTTTGAATCACTGAAGGTTTTGTCTGGCGGGAAGTGAAACGACAGGCAACAAAAAAGGCGCCAAAGGCGCCTTTTTTTGCTCTCAAGCGTAAGCTTATTTGCTGCTTGGAACGCTGAAACGCTTGTTGAAGCGGTCAACGCGGCCACCGGTAGCGACTTCACGTTGCTTACCAGTGTAGAACGGGTGACATTCGCCACAAACGTCCAGGTTCAGATCGTGACCCACAGTTGAGTGAGTTTTGATTACGTTACCGCATGAGCAAGATGCAGTAACTTCTACGTATTTAGGGTGAATACCTTTTTTCATGGAAAACCTCTTCTTAAGGCCGCGTCGCTATCCAACCCTGTTCCGTCAGACACCACGCGTAGTGGATGATAGGCTTTAGTACGAAATGCACTAAAGGCGGCGAATCATACAGAATCTCTGAGAACCGCGCAATGATGTTCATGCATTTCGAAGGACACAGTGTACACTATCTCGTCATTTTTTTATAGTCTGGACCCACAATGCCTGTTGCCCACGTCGCGTTACCTGTTCCACTTGCCCGTACTTTCGATTACCTCCTGCCGCCTGGATTGCAGGTTTCTCAGGGTTGTCGGGTCAGTGTGCCTTTCGGTAAACGCGACGCCATTGGCATCGTGACGCGCGTCAGCGACTCGAGCGAATTTGGCCTGGATAAGCTGAAACCCGTGCGTGAAGTCCTCGACTCTTCCAGCCTTTTCACGCCCGATCTGTGGCGCATCCTGCTCTGGGCTGCCGACTATTATCATTTCCCGATTGGCGAAGTGTTGTTTCACGCACTGCCGGTGTTGTTACGTCAGGGGAAACCCGCTGAACTGACGCCGCTCTGGCAATGGTTTGCCACCGAACAGGGGCGCGCCACGCCGCTCGACAGCCTGAAACGTGCGCCAAAACAGCAACAGGCGATGGCGGCACTGATCCAAAAACCGCTGTATCGCCATCAGGTTGCTGACCTCGATCTGACCGATACTGCTTTGCAGGCACTACGGGCGAAAGGACTGACAGATTTACGCAGCATCGCGCCTGCCACACAAGACTGGCGCAAAGATTTCTCCGTCGTGGGCGAACGCCTGCGCCTGAATACCGAACAAGCCACCGCTGTCGGAGCCATCCGCAGTGAAGATCAGCAGTTTTCTGCCTGGCTGCTGGCCGGGGTAACAGGTTCGGGTAAAACCGAAGTGTATCTGAGCGTGCTGGAAAATATTCTCGCGCAGGGCAGTCAGGCGCTGGTGATGGTGCCGGAAATCGGTCTGACCCCGCAAACCATCGCGCGTTTTCGCGAACGTTTCAGCGCGCCGGTCGATGTTTTGCATTCCGGTCTCAACGACAGCGAGCGACTTTCAGTGTGGCTGCGGGCGCGTAATGGCGAAGCCGGAATTGTGATCGGCACGCGCTCGTCGCTGTTCACGCCATTTGCACGTCTGGGCGTTATCATTATCGATGAAGAACACGACAGCTCTTATAAGCAGCAGGAAGGCTGGCGGTATCACGCGCGGGATCTCGCGGTATATCGCGCCCATGCGGAAAACATCCCCATTATTATGGGCTCGGCAACGCCTGCGCTGGAAACGCTGCACAACGTGGAACTGGGCAAATATCGCCAGCTGAAGCTGACCAAGCGTGCCGGTAACGCCAAACTCGCGCGGCAAAATTTGCTGGATTTAAAAGGGTTGCAGCTGAAAGTCGGGCTTTCCCAGCCGCTGATCCAGCGCATGCAGGAACATCTTAAAGCCGACAATCAGGTCATGCTGTTCCTCAACCGCCGCGGCTATGCGCCTGCCCTGCTCTGCCACGAATGCGGATGGATTGCTGAGTGTCAGCGC
>Ga0153981_1000122_pt1 | contig 22857 bp, 25 predicted proteins | sample TSGA065MetaG_FD_104714 | JGI IMG/M metagenome (GOLD analysis project Ga0153981, IMG submission 104714) | Attine ant fungus gardens microbial communities from Georgia, USA - TSGA065 MetaG | ecosystem: Host-associated > Fungi > Mycelium > Unclassified | place: USA: Georgia, Magnolia Springs State...
AACATCAGCCAAAGCAATATCCGTGACACGGTCGTTCAGGCCGGAGCAAAGTGCGACGATCAATACGCCCGCTAATCCGGTGACCAGCCTCGCGGTAAACGGCGGTGGTCCGGACATTCCGGCGCTGCTTGCGGCCGGTGCCTGTGCAATTGGCTGATTCATAGTTGTACTCATTAACTTCGCCGCTTTATGGTGCGCCGATAGTGAGAAGGCAGGTCTGCGCCGGGAAGGCACAGTTCAGTGAGCGATGTCACTCATATTTCGATGCAATGCACCGTATCGTGATACACTCCAAAATACTATAATACGGTACAGTGTATTGCAATGTGATTAGGAATTGTTTTTCACCGGTTCAGCCATTACATTGGCAAGACAAGGTGTTGGCGGATGACACCGGATAATGAATAAGGAAAAAGAATGGCGCAGGATATTCCGGCAGACGAAGAGCGCAGCGGTGGGATCCAAGTGATCTCGCGGGCAGCATCGGTGCTTAACGCCCTGGGCAAACATCCTCAGGGCATGAGCCTGGGAGCCATCGCGAATGATGTCGATCTTCCGCGCTCGACGGTTCAGCGCATCGTTGCAGCACTGGCAGAAGAAGGGCTGGTGCGTTCGGAAGGCAACGGCGGTGTCCGGCTCGGGCCGACGTTGCTGAAACTGGCGTCAACAGTACACACCGACATGATCGCCATTGCCACACCGTTTCTCCGTCATCTGAACGAAATTACCGGGGAGACCGTCGCCATTGGCCGCGCCAGCGGTCGTCAGATTGCCAATATTCACTGCATTGTGTCGGAAAAAGAGTTACGCATTGTTCCCCGCGTGGGCCTGAATTTGCCGATATACAGCACTTCCTCAGGCCGTGCGCTGCTGGCGTTAAAAACCGATGAGGAAATTCGAATTATTGTCGGTGAAGTGCTGGAGCCGGCGACAAAAAATACCGTCGGCACGCTCGGCGCACTGCTCGATATCGTTGCCGACGTTCGCCGTAACGGTTACTCGATTGAAACGGGCGAAACGGTAGAAGGTGTATCCACTATTGCGATTGCCATCGACACGATTTTGGGGCGCTATTCAGTTTCCGTTCTGATTCCCACTCCGCGCCTTGAGGCTAAACAGGACGTGATCCGCACCGCTTTGCTTGAGTGCAAAGAAGCGCTGACCAGCGAAATTGGCAAGTAACACCGAACCTTAAAAATCAGGCTGTATAAGGAATACAAATGTTTGACGTCATTTTGTTAGCCGTAGATGGCTCCAGACAAACGGGATTTGTAGTGGATCTAAGCCGTCAGCTTGCCACCGGCCATAACTCAACGGTCTATGTCACCTGTTGCATCGATGAGTCTTATGCACTGGAAGAAAACGGGGATATGCCCGGCGAAATCATCGAATATCCTCCAGCGGAGGAAGAACAGACTACCGCCCGCGCCGTGGTCGGTCGGGCATTGAAAACGCTCGCAGAAGCAGGGATTCAGGCGAAAGGCAATATCATTGTCGGTAACGCCGGAGAAGCGCTGGCGGCAGAAGCCGTGAAAAGACAGGCGTCGGTCATTGTGATGGGCCACCGGCAGCTTTCAGCTTTTGGCCGCATCATCAAAGGTTCGGTCAGCGCAGAGGTTATCGCGCGATCGCCCTGCCCGGTGATGGTAGAAGTACGGGGAAACTGATTCTTCTGTCATCCGCACAAGTAAAAATGCAAAAAGCGCCCGAAGGCGCTTTTTTAATGTCGGGAAAGCAATACTATTTCGTATTCATCAATCCCATCAATTTTGCCCATTCCGTAATGTGTTCACGATAGAAAAAGGCAATATCAAATTCCAGCGAACATTCTTTGGAAGGCGTGACCGTTCCTAAACATGGATATTCCTGCGGACGGCATTCAAATAAAAACTCATCCATCTCTTCGTCGGTCAGCAACGTATCGCCTTCTATCTTATCCTGATAAAAATAGGCATCCAGCATCCAGAGACGGAACTCAAAATCGTTTTTAATCAGGCGCATAACGGTAATCTCAGTAAATGACAAATAGCGCACCTGAGTAAAAATTCCATAACACTTCAATATGATATCAGGCACGCATTGCGTTCAGGCCTTCCATTGCTGATCTCATATAACAAGAAATTAACACAATAGTGACACTTAGCAAGCAGCACTTTCTCTGAAAAGTTTATGGGATAAGCGTTTATTGCTATTCCTCGCAATAATCGGTTTAAAATATAATTCTCATGAATGATTTATATTTTAAATATTCAGCATGCGATTAATTTTGCAGGAAATTATCAGCAGCGGAGGTTTTAAAATGATTAAAAACGAAAGGAACAGAACTGACATTGGGGATGCTTTGCATCGCCACTGCCAGCCCTGTTCCCAAAATCTGTCGTTACTGTTCTTTCGTGTTCTGACTCTTAGCCGTTCAGTAAAAAGTGATTACCAGCGGCCAGGAGGCGGGCCTTCACGCCAGTGCCCCGGAGGACCATCACGCCAGTAGCCGGGAGGCGGACCTTCATGCCAGTGCTCGTGATGCCAGTAGCGCGGCGGTGGCGGTGGAGCCGGTTCGTAATAAACCCAATGCCCGCGGCCTTCATCACGATAATGGTTATCCCACCAGCCTGGCGGACGCCAGTCACCACCGTCCCAGTAATATCCACGATTATCTCGGTCACCGACATGCAGTGACAACCCCGGCATATTAAGCCCTACCTCGACGTCTGCCTGTGCGATAGCGGGCAAAGTGAGCAAAACGGCGAGAACAAAAATTAGTTTTTTCATTGTGAACCTCACGACCTGCTTATCAGGTGGTGACAAAGTACCGCCAGCTATCTTCCTGTTCTATAGGAATTTATCCCAAAAAAAATGTCCTGACGTTATCCTTACAGTTGCGTCAGAAGCGATGTCGGGAGACTGCGATGCAACACTATGTCGGTAAAGGAGATTGAGCCAGAAGTGCCAGAATAGGAATAGATGACAGATACAAAAAAACCGCCGAAGCGGTTTTCTGTTTGCTGCTAAGTTGTGCAAAATCAGATTTTGCAGCCTTCGCAGTCGCTTTCGTCCTGAACGGCTTCAGGCACTTCTGCTGCTTTTTCAGCCGCTTTTACTTCAGCAGTTTCTAGTGCAGCATCAATGTCAAAATCAAAAATATCGTCGCTCATTCTCATCACCTTAATTGTTCAAAATCGCGTTCAGTATAAACGACAGTCCCCGCCCGGTGCCGGTTTTTTTGTGCCCTGCACCGGCACTAATCATGGAATTTCTGCCCTATCCTGCCTCGCAGATTTGCATTAACCCCGCGCAGAAACCATAGTTAACCTGAATATGATGGTGTCATGGAGACACCGTTGCGCAAAAATACGAGGAGAACCGGATGACGACGTCAAACATCAAAGCCTGGGCCAACACACGTGAAACCTCTCATGAAATCGCTGAAGCCATTTTCGAACTGGCTAAAAATGATGAGAAACTGGCGCAGAAAATTTGGGAAGAAGGCAGCGATGAAGTCTTGCCCATCGCGTTCGCAAAAACCAAGGACGACTATTTGTTCTGGGGTGAAGAGAAAATCGACAGGAAAAATGTCTGATCAGTAGCCCGGCCATTCGCCAGGAAACCCTGGGACCTTCCCGGGGTTTTTGCGTTAACCGGATGCGCCGTTAGCTGTCAAAACCAAAGCCCATTTTGTGTGCCCACTCAAATACCTGTTCTTTATAAAAGAATCGGGGTTCGCATACGCCAGGCTCACCGGGCGTCTGAATCATCACTGCGACGCAGGGATAAGCCACCGGACGCGCGTCAAAGATAAAATCTTCCACTTCCTGATCGGCAAACTCAGAGGTTTCGCCTACCGCGCTTGCCTGGAATATTTCGTCCATGATCCACTGGCGGTATTCAAATTCGTTACTGATAAATTTCATCATTCCCCCCTGTTCGGCTTTTACTTAACATGCGGTCAGGCCCGGATTTATTCAATGGTGCAGGGCATCGCCACCGCAGCAAGGGCACACTTCAGCGCGGGAAACCGACATTGCGGCGCTGCCGTCGCTGTCCCATTCCACACGTAAAGGTTTGCCATTATCGTTTTCGGCTTGGATAAAGCGATCAAAATGCATCGCCTGCCCGGTCATTGTTTCAGTCAGTAACAGTTCATCGCCAGCATAAATGCGCGCAGTCGCCTGTGCATCCTGTTTTTCACCGGAAATGATTTTGTGCAGATGATGAATAGTAAGTTTGATTCGTTCCACTGTCGCTCCTGTAACGGCTGGCATCATTTTTCGCATGTACGATTCATTCACGAAAATGATACCCAGCCACTATTTTATCAGAGCATGCAGGGTAACGTCATGGGCAGAAGCCATGTTTAAGGGCGCGATCAGTGAGCTAACTGTGCTGTTCTGGTGGGATCTTGCTGCTGATTTTCCAGACGAGCCAGATCGTATACATCATAAAAGTCGATCGAGCCTTTGTTACGTACGATCGATTCAATACGATTTTTGATGTGCGAACTTACGCTGCCGGCACTCAAAATTTGCTTAACTGCATCACCGGATAATTCACGGCTGAAATACCATTCGCCGTTATAGCAAACGCGAAGATCTAACACGCCGATATCTTCGTAACGGTAAACCGGTTTGATTTCGAGCAGCAGCATCGCCGACATAAACACCAGAAATGCGGTGAAGCCGATAAACCAGCCCATGCCCATGTACGGTGAAACATACATCACCACGCCGACGGCGATATAGCCGACCAGCATCGCCAGGCATAACCATGGATGGTTCACGAAGAACTCTCCATTAATGCGCGCCTTTCCGTCACGGCCTTCCTGACGATTGATCCGATCAATTTCACTGTTTAATACGTTTTTGATTACGTCCATCTCATAACCTCACTGCGTCACGACTATAATGCAATCTGATTACATAATTTTATCATGACAACTGTTATAGCGCGTAGAGCAGTTACCGTGAGTAAAACGGTGAACTGTTATAGATAAGCTTGGCATTGACGTTTTTACCCACATGGAAACCACCCAATCTATGTCAGATAAAAGGAGATCATCGTGGCATTATCAATCGTAGAAAGACCGGCCAAAAAGCTGGTGAGCTACCGGGTTGTCGGCCCTTATCAGCAGTCAATCCACAGCGGCTTTCAGCAACTGACCAAATGGGTTGCGCGGCATCATCAGCCGCGTACCGAATGGCTGACCTGGTTTCATGATAACCCTGATACCACGCCGGCAGAGGCTTTGCGGGCCGATCCTTCGGTTTGCGTTGCCGATAATTTTATTCTGGATGAAGCAGAAGGTCTGTCACTGCAAACGTTGCCAGGAGGCACTTATGCGGCCTATCACACCACTATTGCCGACGGTGATTTTGAGAAAGCCTGGCGCGATTTTTATGCTCAGTTGCTGACCAGTGCGCACTACCGGCCGGACGGAAAAGCCTGTTTCGAACACTATCTCAGTGATGGTTCGAAAAGTGGCATCTGGGAAGTTGTACTTTATCAGTCTGTGGAGAAAATTCCCGCTATCCGCTAAAAGGCTCAGACCAGAAGCGGAATGTCAGACTGACTGCAAAAATCGAGATAAGCCCGCGGTGGCTCAGCGTCGCTGACCAGTACATTGAATCGGGCAAGAGGTGCGATTGCCGCCGGTCGCACCTGATCAAACTTCGTGCTGTCTGCCACCAGAATACTTTGCGCAGAACGCTCCATCGCCTGATGTTTCATCAGCAACTCATCAAAATTGTAGCAAGTGACGCCGTGTTCAATACTGACACCGGCCGCCGAAATAAAAGCTTTGGACGGACGGATATAATCCAGCTCACTGCTGCGCCCTAACGGGGTAAAAATACTGTTGCTGGATTTGAACGCGCCGCCACACAAAATCACTTCACAGTGAGGCTTTTCCTGCAATGCGAGAAAGGTATTGAGCGAATAGCAGATTGCCGTAAAAACGAGGGTTTCGGGAATGCTTTCGATGACGTAAGGCATTGTGGTGCCGCAATCAAAAAACACCGTGTCGTTCGTCTGAATCAGCCCCGCTGCGCGTGAGGCCAGGCGTTTTTTCTCCGCAACCTGACGCATTTTCTGTTCGCTGACGAAATAATGTGTCGCCGGGTTATTCTTAGGATCCATGACAATGTAGCCACCCAGCAAAATAACCGGCGCAGGTTCCACGTTAAGGTCACGGCGTATGGTCATTTCGGAAACATTGAGCAGTAAAGACGCTTCTTTCAGATGAATTTTGTCGGTCTTTTTTAATGCCAGCAACAAACGCTGGATCCTGTCTTCACGCTTATTTTCCATGGTGTTATCTCACGCCTTTCCCGTTCGCAGCCGCTCACTATACCTTTGCCGCGCAACCACCGCAAACCCGCCTGCAGCCTGATATTATTGCAATTGCCGTATCGTCAGATAACCACCAAAGACCGCGCCGGTATCAATATAAAACAGGTTCGCAAATTGCAGTGCAGGTTCAACCGGCGTATGTCCGAAATAGAAAGCATCAGCGCCGGATATCGGCCCGTAACGTCCGGCAAGCGCAGAGTTAATACGGTCGCGGTTCCAGATAGTTTCATAACTGTCGAGCGGCTTTCCGAAAACATATTCGTCCGAAACGTAATCCGCATGCGCAATGACGATGCGTTTTCCTTCGCGCGTGTTGAGTTCGAGAACGTGTGGCAATTTGTCTGCCTGCAAAATCAGCGCTTTTGCCTGCTCCTGAATCTCATCTTCCAGTGCGTAAAACCAGTCGCCGCCGTTACGCAGCCATCTTGAAACATTCTCTTCATGTATCGCGTCAATCGCCATCTGTTCGTGATTGCCGCGGACACAGGAAAACCACGGCTCATTGATCAGGCGCAGGCACCCGACACTGTCAGGGCCGCGATCGGCAAGATCGCCGACAGATAACAGTAAATCGCGTTGCGGATCGAACGCTATCTTTGCCAGTTCATGCCCGAGCAGGCTGAGACATCCGTGCAGATCCCCCACGACAAAAATGCGGTGGTAAAGCGAGCCATTGATACGCTGATACAAAGCAGGCGTCATACGAAACAGAAATCCATTTAAGCAGTGAATTCTTTAAGTGTAACGTATGAGAAGAAGGAGGAAAGAATGCGTGCGGCCGGGAGGAAAATTTTCACTGCCCTTCAGCGGTTTGAGCGCTCTTTACACGTAGTTGGCGCTGAAATCCACTGATAATTAAATTATCGTTAAGTAACTGCCGCCTTTTTGTGCTAGACTACTGCCCGCTCTAAGTAAAACCGGAGGTTTTATGAGTTCTACCGTTGTAAGCGCTCAAGACGAGTGTCCGTTGTGCCAAAGCACGAATAAAACGTCGGTGAATATGTCGGCGAAAATTGTCACTGTGACCTGCACTTCTTGCGGCCGTTACAGTATCTTCCGCAAAACTATGGAAGAAATTTCTATAGACCGGAAGAAACGCGTTGCCCTGCAGGCGTTTTTTACCAGCCAGCCTAACTACCATCTGCCTTTATCTATCAGGGCACTGAGCAACACTGATTCACCGGGTGAATTTTAACCCTAAAAACGCCCCTCGGGGCTGTTTTAATTCCCTTCTCTGCACTTACTCCCCTGCACGCCACACGAAAAAGCATCATTGTGCATTCTTGTGGCTTGCCGAATTTCAGGCATAAAAAAACCACCCGAAGGTGGCTATAACGACATTACTACTTTATTGCTTTTGATTATTCAGCTAATTTTCCATGGTACCCGGGACGAGACTTGAACTCGTACAGCCATAAGCCGAGGGATTTTAAATCCCTTGTGTCTACCGATTCCACCACCCGGGCTCCGGGAAAATTGGAGGCGCGTTCCGGAGTCGAACCGGACTAGGCGGATTTGCAATCCGCTACATAACCGCTTTGTTAACGCGCCTTAAATCTTACTACTTGTCTTGCACTTAAACCAATTCACGAACCAGTTTAAGAAAATTTGGAGCGGGAAACGAGACTCGAACTCGCGACCCCGACCTTGGCAAGGTCGTGCTCTACCAACTGAGCTATTCCCGCTTTAATCAGAACGTACTGATTTTTTTAACTATCTTCTGGCGCATGACTGGCTGCCTTCCGATGCGTTGCATTCTACTGACCTGACGGATTGAGTCAATAAAATTATCAGGTTCATGCGATCGTTTGACGTTTTTTACGTCAGTTTGATCAGGGTTCCAGCAAATCGTGGCGCGCAGCGTTCAAATACTGGAACATTGACCAGAAAGTCAGCACCGCAGCAATGTAAAGCGCAACCACACCGACACCCACCACGATGTTATCCGGACGCCACAATAACGCGACCAGAGACAACATTTGCGCCGTTGTCTTCACTTTACCAATCCAGGACACCGCAACGCTGCTCCGTTTACCAATTTCCGCCATCCACTCGCGCAGCGCCGAAATGATAATTTCACGTGCAATCATCGTCGCCGCCGGCAACGTAATCCACCATGAATGAAAGTATTCTGCGACCAGCACCAGCGCGATGGCAACCATCACTTTGTCTGCGACCGGATCCAGAAATGCACCAAAACGCGTTGTTTGCTTCAGGCGACGGGCAAGATAACCATCAAACCAGTCAGTCACCGCAGCAAAAACAAAAATCAGCGCGCAGGCCAGTGATGCCCAGGGATAAGGCAGATAGAAAGCCAGCACAAAGAACGGTATCAGTACAACGCGGAACAGGGTAAGGCACGTAGGTATATTAAATTGCATAGCGAAGGTAACTGTTTGTCCGGTGTGGATATTATGAGTATGTTGCTACATTGCCTTTAGTGTTTCAACGCATTATGAATCTTTTCTGCCAATGCGTTAGAAATACCCGGCACCTGTGCAATTTCCTCTACGCTGGCATTCAGTAATGGCTGAATGCCTCCCATGTATTTCAGTAAAACCTGACGCCGTTTTGGCCCGACGCCTTCAATTTCTTCCAGTGCACTGGTCGTACGCACTTTAGCGCGACGCTGACGGTGGCCGGTGATCGCATGATTGTGCGAGTCATCGCGGATGTGCTGAATCACATGCAATGCCGGAGAATCCGCCGGTAACGCAATGCCCTCACCTTCTGGTACGAAAAACAGCGTTTCGAGCCCGGCTTTGCGGTCAGCACCTTTCGCGATACCAATCAGCAGCGGTTTAGATTTATCCCACTCAACATTCAGCGAATCAAAAACATCGCGCGCCATGCCGAGCTGGCCTTTCCCGCCGTCAATAAAGATGACATCGGGAATTTTCTTTACATCGAGCGCTTTACCATAACGGCGGTTCAGCACCTGAGCCATCGCCGCGTAATCATCGCCTGGCGTAATACCGGTAATGTTATAGCGGCGGTATTCCGAACGCACCGGGCCGTTGCCGTCAAAAACAACGCAGGAAGCGACCGTTTGCTCGCCCATAGTATGGCTGATGTCGAAGCATTCCATGCGGTTAATTTCGGCAAGATGGAGTGTTTTTGCCAATTCTGCCAGCCGCTGATGGATGGTGGATTGCTGCGCAAGCTTTGTTGTCAGCGCGGTGGATGCGTTGGTACGCGCCAGTTTCAGATAACGCGCGCGATCACCGCGAGGCTTACTTTGAATCTGAACTTTACGTCCGGCCATTTCACTGAGCGATTCCGCCAGCAAGTCTTTTTCAGGCAGGCTGAAATCCAGCAGAATTTCACCGGGAAGCGTACGCATCTGGCTCCCCTGCAAATAAAACTGCCCGACAAACGTCTGCACGACTTCGCCCAGATCGGTGCCGCCCGGCACTTTCGGATAATAGCTGCGGCTGCCAAGCACTTTACCCTGACGGATAAACAGCACATGAAGACAGGCCATTCCCGACTCAAAGGCCACGCCGATGACATCCAGATCTTCGCTGTTGCCTGATACAAACTGACGTTCTGTGACGCGACGGACGGCCTGAATCTGATCGCGGATCCGCCCGGCATCTTCAAATCGCAAATCTTTGCTGGCTTCTTCCATACGGCTGACCAGCTGCGTCACAACCTGCTGATCTTTGCCCGACAGGAACAGACGCACGTAATCTACCTGATCGTTGTATTCCTGATCGCTGACCAGCCCTTTGACACACGGGCCCAGACAACGGCCAATCTGATATTGCAGACACGGACGTGAACGGTTGCTGTAAACACTGTTTTCACACTGTCGGATGGGGAAAAGTTTTTGCAACAGCGCCAGCGTTTCGCGAACAGCGTAAGAGTTTGGGAAAGGCCCGAAATATTCGCCTTTCGCATGCTTCGCGCCACGGTGAACGGTAATTCTCGGATGGTTGTCCGCGCTGAGGAAAATCAGCGGATACGACTTATCATCGCGCAGCAAAACGTTGTAGCGCGGCTGATACAGTTTGATGTAGTTGTGTTCAAGCAGCAGCGCTTCAGTTTCCGTATGCGTTACGGTGACATCGATTTGCGCGATATTTTTGACCAGCGTTTCCGTTTTACGACTGGAAACCTGGACGCGAAAATAGCTGGAAAGACGTTTTTTAAGGTCTTTGGCTTTACCTACATAGATTACGGTGCCGCTGGCGTCATACATCCTGTAGACGCCCGGCTGGCTGGTGACCGTTTTCAGAAAGGCTTTAGGGTCGAAACGCTCATCACTCACTGCCTGATAAAGTCTCCGCGTTGAACAAGCCGTGCCGGATAGCCAAATGGGTTAACTCAACATCGCCGCTAATATTTAATTTACTAAACATCCTATAACGATAACTGTTAACTGTCTTCGGGCTCAAGTTCAGCTGTTCTGAAATTTCATTCACCTTTTGGCCTTTGGTAATCATAAGCATGATCTGTAATTCACGCTCTGATAAGGAATCAAAAGGCGTTTCAGATTGGGGTTCAATCTGGCTGAGTGCCATTTGTTGAGCGATGTCAGACGCAATATAGCGCTGACCCGAATCAACCAGGCGGATAGCATTCACCACTTCCTGTGGCGCAGCCCCTTTACTCAGATAGCCCGAAGCCCCGGCCTGCATCACTTTGGCGGGTAATGGATTTTCGGTATAAATCGTCAGGATGATTATCTTGATGTCGGGCGAAAAACGAATAATTTTCTTCGTCGCTTCTAACCCGCCGATACCCGGCATGTTCATATCCATCAGGACAATATCAACATCGTTGGCGCGACACCATTTGACGGCATCTTCACCGCACTGCGCTTCACCAACGACTTTGATGCCTTTGATATCTTCAAGAATGCGTCGGATCCCTGCGCGCACCAGTTCATGGTCATCAACAAGAAGAACGCTAATCAAAGAGAATTCTCCAAAAAATAAGGGCGACACACCGTCAGGTTCTTCAAGCCCGTCTTAACGTAATCATGTACGCTGAACATTAATAGTGTTCTCAGACCGCTTATAAACGAAGAGGAGGTGGCAATTAGAGGCCAGCATTAACAAACTCGCCCCACTACCGCTCATCGGCAGTGTTTTAAATCAGGAAGACGAAAGCATTATTATAGCCCGCGTATTTTACTCTATCATGCCGTCCTGACCAAGGAATGTCTGAAAAAAACTACTTTGCTGAATGTAAATGAGAAGTGCCATCACCTGTATTAATAATTCGTTAAAAAAACCTGTCTAATCAACGAAAAGGCTGATCAGAGGTCCGATGTTTTCAGCAGTTAAAAAATAATAACACCGGAATTTTCAGGTCTAAAACAGGCATTTTCTTAGACAGGTTATTTATCCGTCAACGTCGTTCTTTCATATATCTATGATATATCCGATTATTATTTTGGATAGCACGAATTGCTGATGGCTTATATGAATAAGTCTGCACATCTGCATGAAAGGTTCTCAGCTTGCTATTACGTTTAGTATTCTTTACGGCGCCCATAATATTCCGTATGAATAATCCTATTTGGCTGTTTTAACCGCAACAGGTCCGCGCTGCACTAAACCGTGCCAACTATGCTAAAATGCTGCCACTTTTCACCCTTCATAGCGGGTGAGTTCACTTTTTGCCCTGTTCTTTTTACCGTTCAGAATTCGGCGTGCTGCCTGCCAGCCTGTCTGAGGAGATTTAAATAATGAGTAATTGCGATTTTACGACTGAAGCAAACGTTGAAACACTGGCGACCGAAGTTGCCTGCCTGAAAGCCACGCTGACCCTGATTTTGAAAGCCATTGGTCAGGCTGATGCAGGTAAAGTCATGCTGAATATGGAACGTTTTGTGGCGCAGATGGAAGACGAGCAACAGGCTGAAGTCTTCAAAAACTCCCTGCAACAAATCAAATTCGCTTATCGCCAGTAAGAATATTTCGGAGCCTGCCGCCTGGCGGGCTCCGCGCTTTCCCCGCACGCCCCCCGGCTTTCGCCCTATATTCTGCTATAATATAGCCCTGCATTCACATCATCAGGACAACCGTAATGAGCGAAAATAATAAAGAAAACAAAAGCAAGGCAGACGAAGTCCATGTCAGCGACGGGCTGGCAGAACTGATTGAAGCGGCCGAGCAACTGACAGAAGAAGAGATTGAGAAAGCGGCTGAAGAAGCCAAAAAAGCCGTCGAAGACGCCAAGAAACAGAAACATCACTGATCAATGCACCGCAACTTCCTTGCACCTCATCAGGCCATCGCGCCGCTGGCCATTGATTATCAGCATGGTGATAGCGAAGCGGCACACAGCCACCACTGTTCGCAACTGATCCATACTTTATCTGGCGTTGTTGAGGTGAACACCGCGCTCGGCACCTGGATGGTTCCGCCGGGCCGCGGCGTCTGGCTGCCCGCAAACGTCGAACACAGCCTGCGTTTTATCGGTGGCGTAAAAGCCCGCACCTTATTTGTCGATCCCCTCGCCCGCGCCGATTTACCCGCGCAGTGTCAGGTGGTCCAGATTTCCCCCCTGCTCCGCGAACTGATTCTGACATCTCTGACGATCCCGCACGATTATCTGCCGGGCGGCCGTGATGAACGGATTATGGAGTTACTGCTCGACGAACTTCGGTTGCTGCCAACGTTGCCGCTTCATTTGCCCGAGCCCAAAGAACCGGAGTTGCTTGTGCTCAGCCAGCAAATTCGCGCCGATTTGTGTGCGTCATGGGAGCTTGAGGAAGTGGCTAAGCGTCTGGATATCAGCAGCCGGACACTCTCGCGCCGCTTTCAGCGCGAAACCGGGCTGCGTTTCAGTGACTGGGTCAGACAGGCAAAATTACTCGAAGCGATTAACCAGCTGGCAGCAGGTCTCTCGGTGATTGATGTCGCGCTGGCACTGGGCTATGACAGCCCGAGTGCATTCAGCGCGATGTTCCGCCGTTCCCTTGGCATTTCACCCAGCGAATATTTTAGTCAGACAGAATCCCGCCAGCCGCATTAAACAGCGCCTGCACGGAAGCACTGGAGACATCGCTGTCGATACCCACGCCGTAGCGGGTTTCACCATGACGCCCCTGACAACTCAGGTACGCAACGGCACGGCTGTGGCTCTGATGCCCTAACGTATGCTCGTGGTAATCGCCAATTTCCAGTTCCACGTCAAAACTGCGGCGCAGGGCATCGACCGCGCCGGACAACAGCCCGTTGCCGCTGCCGGCAATTTGCTGCTCTTCATTGCGGTAGCGGATGCGCGCACTGAAATGACAGACATTTTGCTCATCACTGCGGATGTCATAGCTCAGCAGTTTTACCACCGGTTGCTCGGTCAGTCCGTAACGCGCACGGAACAGCCGCCAGATATCGCTGGTGCTCATTTCCTTGCCATGCGTATCGGTTTCGCGCTGCACGGCTTTACTGAAATCTATTTGCAGGCCACGCGGCAGTTTCAGCCCGTGATTCTGTTCCAGCAACCAGGCCGCCCCGCTTTTGCCCGACTGGCTGTTGACGCGGATCACTGCCTCGTAACTGCACCCGACATCAGCGGGATCGAGCGGCAGATAAGGCACCCGCCAGACGTCACTGTCTGAGGTTTTCTGCGCCGCGAAGCCCTTTTTGATGGCATCCTGATGTGAACCGGAAAATGCGGTGAACACCAGTTCACCGGCATAAGGATGGCGCGGATGCACCGGCAGCTGATTACATTCCTCAACCGCTTCGACAATCGCCTGCAAATTACTGAAATCCAGTTCAGGGTTTACGCCCTGGGTATAGAGATTCAGCGCCAGCGTCACGATATCCACATTCCCGGTACGTTCGCCGTTCCCGAACAAACAACCTTCCACGCGATCGGCACCCGCCAGCATCGCCAGCTCGGCACACGCCACCCCGGTTCCGCGGTCATTATGCGGATGCACGCTGATGGAAACCTGCTGACGACGGCTGAAATGCCGGCAAAACCATTCAATCTGATCGGCGTAAATATTCGGCGTACTGACTTCCACGGTGGCCGGTAAGTTGATAATCATCGGACGCTCAGCGCCGGGCTCCCAGACATTCGCTACCGCTTCACAGACTTCCAGTGAAAACTCCAGCTCAGTAAAACAAAACGTTTCCGGGGAATATTCGAACGTCCATTGCGTCTGAGAATATTGTTCGCACAACTGGCGGATCTGCTGCGCACCACGGACAGCCAGCTCGCGGGTGGCGGCCTTATCCTGACTGAAGACCACTTCGCGGAAAACCGGCGCCGTAGCGTTATATAAATGTACGATGGCGCGCGGCACATCTTTCAGGGCTTCAAACGTGCGGGCAATCAGATCCGGGCGCGACGGCGTCAGCACCTGAATCACCACGTCGTCGGGGATCAGCTTGTCTTCAATCAACCCGCGCACGAAATCAAAATCGGTTTGTGATGCAGAGGGAAACGCCACTTCAATTTGCTTAAAACCACAGCGCACCAGCAGGTCAAAAAACTGGCGTTTACGTGCATTATCCATCGGTTCCGCAAGAGCCTGATTTCCGTCACGCAGATCACTTGAGCACCATTGCGGCGCTTTATCGAGCGTATTCCCCGGCCACTGGCGGTCCGGCAAATTCACCGGGGGGAACGGGCGATATTTCTGTGACGGGTCGTTTAACATACGAATCTCCTTAGGAATAAAGTGAGCGGCAATGCTCTGCGAATTCCATAGTACGCAAACGATATCCTTCTGCGCCTTGCTAACTGACAGCAACCCTCGCAAAACGGACAAAAAGAAAATGATAAATGAATCAGAGTCACGCTATAGTGCATAACTAAACGCGTCCAGTTCGGCGATCAGAGGTCGTACAGAATGAAAAGGGTTCTGAATCCAAACGAAAATAAACGGCTTGCGGCGCTGCAAAAACTCAAGATTGCAGACAGCAATCCGGATGAAGTGCTTGACCTGATTACCCGCCTGACTCAACAAATTTTCGATATTCCTATTTGCATCATTACTCTGGTTGACCAACACCGTCAGTGGTTTAAATCCAAAACTAATACAGCAACTCAGTACACCGCACGTGATATTGCATTTTGTGATCACACCATCCGCTCTTCTTCGGTAATGGTCGTCAACGATGCCAAAAAGGATCCGCGTTTCAGCGAGAATCCGCTGGTCACCGCCGATGAGGGAATGCGTTTCTACGCCGGTGCCCCGCTTATCACCCGCGATGGTTTTGCCGTCGGCAGCCTGTGTCTGGCCGATAAACAACCGAGAGATTTTTCCGTGCAGGAAGTGGAAATGCTCTCGGATCTCGCGGCTATCGTCATTGATATTATCGAATCGCGCAGCTCGGTGAGCTTTGTGGATATCGTTACGCGCCTGCCTAACCGCCAGCGGCTGATGGAGGATATCGCGCAACTGATCAAAACGCCGGATAACACGTCCTATCTGCTGATCCTGATTGATACGCTCGACACGCTTTATGCCTACGACATCGGGCGTTCAATTGGCATTCCGAAAGTCGAAAACATTCTTAAAGACGTCGGTGCTTTCCTGCGCAGTGAACTGAATGAAAACGACAAAGTTTACAGCCTGATGCTCGGCCGCTTTGCGCTGATCAAACGGCTCGATGAACAGCAGGAGATTTTCAATCAGCTGGAAATCGCCGCCGCTAAAATCCAGCGCAGCATTACCAGCGATATCCCGATCAATGTCCGCTTGCACGCAGGTTACACTGTCTTTTCGTCAACCTCTTCCTGCGCGGAAACCACCCTGCGTCAGGGTATGTCGTCCCTGCATGAAGCCATCAGCAATAATCAGCTGGTGATGCCGTATCAGCAGGAATCCGATGTTATCCAGCTACGTGCCTTCAATTTGCTTAATGACCTGATGGCGACCGTCGCGTCCTGCGAAGATTTTCATCTGCTTTATCAGCCAAAAATTCGTCTGGCTGACAAAAAATTCCAGGGCGTGGAAGCGCTGATCCGCTGGCGGCACCCGACACTCGGGGTCATTTCACCTTCAGAGTTCATTCCTCTGGCAGAAAAAACCCCGCTGATTACGCCGCTGACTAACTGGGTCATTACTCAGGCCGTAATGCAGATTGCCGAATGGCAAAAACGCGGCGCGCAGATCCAGGTTTCCATCAATCTGACGGCCAATAATCTGGTGGAACAGGATTTGGTTCAGCGCATCCATACCGCGCTAATCCTGCATCAGGTTTCCCCGTCGATGCTGGAAATCGAGTGTCTGGAAACCCAGACGCTGGTGAATAATCCGCACGCCGTCGCATCGCTGGATGCCCTGAGACAAATGGGTATCAGCATTGCGCTGGACGATTTCGGTTCCGGCTACAGCAACCTGAACTATCTGCAAAAAATTCCGGCGGATACGCTCAAGCTGGATCAGTCCCTGATTCAGGGCATCAGCAATGACAGCAAAAGCAAAGTGATCGTCAAATCGATGATTGAAATGGCGCATGCGCTGAGTTACCAGGTCGTTGCCGAAGGCGTGGAAGACAATGACACGCTGATGTGTCTGGAAGAACTGCGTTGTGATTCCGTGCAGGGCTTCTATTTTTCCCGCCCGCTGCATCACGATCAGATACTGGAATGGTCGAAACCGTACATCTGATATTCCCCGTGTAATCATTGCGAAAAATAGCCATAAAAAAACCCGCCGGAGCGGGTTTTTCATTTCGGTCATTCGCCGGTTTTCTGCCGGATATTGTAGGTTCCGAAGAAACTGCGGTCTGTTTCGAGACTGACAGGTTTCCCGTTCGCATCCACAGTAATCGAACCGGTCGTTTTGGTCAGTGCGCAGGCAAGACGAACGTCGATGGTTCGCATGCCGTTTGGCACATTTAAATCCACATACTGATTAAAGTGCAGCGACGCGACGGTCTGACCATCTAGAATCACGATCAGCGGACAGGTCTTTTCAAAAGGTATTACCGACCACTGCTCGATGCGGTGCAATCTGACATGCGTCTGGCCCGCCGGCGGTGTGGTGCTGGCATTGGCAAACGACGATTTGACCTGAAGTGTCGGCTCGTAAGGATTAGCTGCACACCCGGCTAAAAATAGAGCAGCCAAGGCCACCAGTGTTTTTTTCATCGTTATCTCCCTGAGTTTATGCACGAATAATAGCAGCGTGCGCGCATTTGTCCGACTCTTTTTAGGAGAGATTGTTACACCGTAAGCAGGCCGGGCAAAACAAAATCACACCCCAGATTGCAATGTTAAAGCATTGGGAAATTAATCCCGTGCCAAAGAAAGCCTGAATATTTCCTGTCAAAAAATGAAGTTCCTGAACCAGTAAAGTTAAACAGCCGCTCCAGAAAATTTATATCCCGCATTTCATCAAATTTAACCACAGTAAAACTAATCCGAACTCACTGATTAAATTTAAGGCAAAGCACAGCTTTATATTTCCGGAATTAGAACGAAATAATAATATTGCTGAATCAGGAAGATAAAACAGAAGGGAATGACGAAATAGGGGAATCACAACGCATTGATAACCAGATTGTTGGTGGGTCGTGGCGGGTTCGAACCGCCGACCAATTGATTAAGAGTCAACTGCTCTACCGACTGAGCTAACGACCCAACGGGACGGATTATTCTCTTCTCAACGGATGATGTCAAACGCTTATCCCTACTTTTTTTACAGTTATTCTCAGTGATAATTGTGAAGCCCATCACAGTGAAAAACGGTATTATTCCCGTCGCTGTCACTGACATTTGATTAATTAACACTCAGTTATCCGCGTTGTAAAAAATACGATACATTTTTTTCTGCGGCATTTTTCATGCCAGTTATAATAAATGCGCATATAACATTACTATTACACCGGTCATCCCGGCTGTCGTTCCAGTTAGGCTGACAAAAGAGCCATTGAGAGCTCAATTTACTGACATAAATAAATGCGATATGGCGGAGTTCATACGCAAAAAAGCAAAAAACAGGAATCAATACAACATGCAAGAAGAGTCAAAAATCCTCACTCAGTCAGAGGAAGAGAACGCAGAAGGCTTGCGGCGAAACCTCTCTAACCGCCATATTCAGCTTATCGCTATCGGCGGTGCCATCGGTACCGGCCTGTTTATGGGCTCAGGAAAAACCATCAGTCTCGCCGGTCCTTCCATCATTTTCGTGTATATGATCATCGGCTTTATGCTGTTTTTCGTGATGCGCGCGATGGGCGAACTGCTCCTTTCCAATCTTGAATACAAATCCTTCAGCGATTTTGCCGCCGACCTTCTCGGTCCGTGGGCCGGATATTTCACCGGCTGGACCTACTGGTTCTGCTGGGTCGTCACCGGTATCGCCGACGTCGTCGCCATCACCGCCTACGCGCAATTCTGGTTCCCCGGTCTTTCACAATGGATCGCCTCGCTGCTCTGCGTTCTGGTTCTCCTTAGCCTGAACCTTGCTACCGTCAAAATGTTTGGTGAGATGGAATTCTGGTTCGCGATGATCAAAATCGTCGCCATTGTCGGGCTGATTATTGCCGGACTGGTGATGGTTCTGACGCATTTCCAGACCCCAACCGGCACCGTCGCTGCTTTCAGTAACCTGTGGAACGATGGCGGATTCTTCCCGAAAGGCGTCAGTGGATTCTTCGCCGGTTTCCAGATTGCGGTGTTTGCCTTTGTCGGGATTGAACTGGTGGGCACAACGGCTGCCGAGACGAAAGATCCGCAGAAATCGCTGCCACGCGCCATCAACGCAATCCCGCTGCGCATCATCATGTTCTACGTTTTCTCGCTGATCATGATTATGTCAGTCACACCGTGGAGCCACGTTGTTGCGGATAAAAGCCCGTTTGTTGAGCTGTTCGTTCTGGCCGGTCTGCCGGCTGCGGCGAGCATCATCAACTTTGTCGTGCTGACCTCTGCTGCTTCTTCCGCCAACAGCGGCGTATTCTCCACCAGCCGCATGTTGTTTGGTCTGGCCCAGGAAGGCAATGCGCCGAAAGCGTTCGGCAAACTCTCTTCCCGCGCTGTGCCGTCTAACGGGCTGACCTTCTCCTGCATCTGCCTGCTCGGCGGTGTGGTACTGATTTACCTGATCCCGAACGTGGTGACGGTCTTCACGCTGGTCACCACCGTTTCTGCGATTCTGTTTATGTTCGTCTGGACCATCATCCTCTGCTCGTATCTGGTCTACCGTCGTAAACGTCCGCAACTTCACGAAGCGTCCATCTACAAAATGCCGCTCGGCAAAATCATGTGCTGGGTATGCATGGCGTTCTTCGCCTTCGTGCTGGTGCTGCTGACTTTGCAGGATGACACCCGTCAGGCGCTGATGGTTACGCCGCTCTGGTTCGTGATCCTCGGCATTGGCTACTGGCTGCGAAGCAGAAGCCGCCGCGCTTAACTAAACCGGTAATAGTAGAAAGGAGCCTTTACGGCTCCTTTTTCTTGGGTTGTTTACTCCACATCCAGCGCCGATCTGAACTGCCGCCACATTTTCACCGCTGAGGGTCTGGCCGAGGCCACTTTGACCGGTAATTGAGGCGGTTCTCCGGCCTTCATCTCGCCAAGATCAAACACAAAGGTGTAATCCGGTTCCTGACCCATGCGTAAATCGCTCACCAGGATGTGGCCGCCCTGCTCTTTCACACTAAAAAATCCGTGACTAAACCACGCGACGCGGGCGAGAAACGCATTGTCTTTATGCGCTTCGTAAAGTGCTTCTCCGCGCGGATAAAAGCGGAAACGGATCGGGGAATCCGGGTGCAGCAGCGATGTAAAACCTTCGCCGTAGCTGTCTTTATTCATCACCACGACGCGCCACACCAGTGAGTTGAGCGGCGTCGGCGTCACCAGAACCTGTGTGCTTTCGATGTTCTGCCGCTGCAATTCTTCGCTGACGTGCACCGTCACCTGATGTTGCTCGATAACCGTGCAGACCAGATACAAACAGCTCACGCCCAGCAGCACGTTATTCCACATAATCCCGCGTTGTTGCTCACGGTACAGCGCCAGCCCGACGCCGATGATCAGCGGCAAGGTATACAGCGGATCGACGATGAAAATGCTGCCGACCGCAAACGGATAATGCGTAAAAGGGATGCCCAGCTGTGTGCCGTAAACCGTCATTAAATCCAGCAACGGATGCGTGATCAGCGCCAGCCAGACCGTGCTGCACCAGCGTCTGAAGTGCTGCCCGGCGCTGAAAATTTTCGCCATCATCCAGGCGAGCAGCGGCGAAACCAGCGTGAGATACAACAACGCATGAGTGTCCGTGCGGTGCTGCGTCATATTGCTGATGGCGTCGCCGTGATCGTAGAAAACATCCAGATCCGGCAGCGTTCCGCAGACCGCGCCCGCCAGTGCGGATTTCCACACCGGCGTCCGCTTGCCCATCACCGCGATACCCACGGCGGCGCCCAAGACTAATTGTGAAACCGAATCCATCCTGACCTCTTCAAGCCCGAAGCTGTATGCCTTCGGTAATAATGCGCTGCACGTTGCTCACGGTCAGTTCGAAAAATTCAGGATCGTTGAGCGTTTTGCCGGTGATGGCTTCCACCTGCACACCAAAATCGGCGTAATGCTGGGTGGTTGCCCACAGCATAAAAATCAGCTGCATCGGGTCAACCGGCGCAATTAATTCATCTTTGATCCAGCCGCGGATCACATCCGATTTATCTTCCACCAGCGTTTTCAGGCTGCCGCCGAGTTCCTGTTTCAGCAGCGGCGCGCCCTGCACCATCTCCAGACAAAACAGTCGCGACGCCTGCGGATGATCGCGTGAAACACAGAGTTTCAGGCGGATATATTCACGTATCGCTTCCAGCGGATGCTGATCCCGTTGCAGCGCTTTCAGCGGTGCCAGCCAGATATCCAGCAGGCCTTTCAGCACGGCGATATACAGATCTTCTTTCGACGGGAAGTAATACAGCAGATTGGTTTTTGAGACATCGGCACGCTCAGCGACCTGATCCAGGCTGGTGCCGTGAATGCCGTACAGCGAGAAAAACTCCAGCGCGGCGGCCATGATATTGCCACGTTTGGCGGCGACCGCCCGCGAGCGTCGCGTCGGTGCTTTCACCCCGGTTTTGCGGGAGTTGCTTTCCCCGGCGGCGGGCTGAGGAGGTTCGACCAATGGCTTCACAAGGATTTCCTGAGACAAACAGCAAGGGAGAAATCATAACAAATAGGGATAAACGCGACTATCGCTATAAGTCCGGTCAATTAAACAACAAATAAATAACCACAATAATTGTGTTATTTAACAAAAATGCACCATTTGCGGACATTCCTGCCTGATTTATGTGCAGTTTGTTTTGACCAAATGGTCTGAAACAGACCGTTTGCTCCACCACAAGTCAAAACACATTTTTAACTTATTGATAACCATAACTTTTAAAAAAGTGGCACTGCCCTTGCAATACTCACCCCGTTAGGAAATTTCAGCACGGTGCAATTCGGAACCCGCAGGACGCACTCAAGCCGCGCAGAGATTTTCGCAAGCCCTTGTATTGAAAAATAAATCTTCAACTGAGGTGAGCTATGAAAATCGGTGTCTTCATTCCTATCGGCAACAACGGCTGGTTAATTTCTGAAACCGCGCCACAGTACAAACCGACTTTTGAACTGAACAAAACCATCGTGCAGAAGGCGGAACACTACCATTTTGACTTCGCGCTCTCGATGATCAAACTGCGCGGCTTCGGCGGTAAAACCGAATTCTGGGAACACAACATGGAGTCGTTCACGCTGATGGCGGGCCTTGCCGCCGTGACCTCCCGCATCCAGCTCTACGCCACCGCCGCCACGCTGGTGATGCCACCGGCAATCGTGGCGCGCATGGCCGCCACGATTGATTCCATCTCCAACGGTCGTTTCGGCGTGAACGTCGTCACTGGCTGGCAGAAACCGGAATACGAACAAATGGGCATGTGGCCGGGCGACGACTATTTCAGCCGCCGTTATGACTATCTGACCGAATATGTCAGCGTCCTGCGCGACCTGTGGGGCACCGGCCACTGCACGCTCGACGGCGAATTCTTCAAGATGGACGACTGCCGTGTGAGCCCGCGCCCGCAGTCTGAAATGAAAGTGATCTGCGCCGGACAAAGCGACGCTGGCATGGCGTTCTCTGCTAAACACGCCGATTTCAACTTCTGTTTTGGCAAAGGCGTTAACACGCCAACCGCGTTTGCGCCGACCGCTGCACGCATGAAAACGGCGGCGGAAGCTGAAGGCCGCGATGTCTCCTCTTACGTTCTCTTTATGGTCATTGCGGATGAAACCGACGCCGCCGCCCGCGCCAAATGGGAACTGTATAAAGACGGTGCCGATGCCGGTGCGCTGGCGTGGCTAACCGACCAGAGCAGCAAAGATACCAAATCCGGTGCTGACACCAATGTCCGCCAGATGGCCGATCCCACGTCGGCGGTCAATATCAACATGGGTACGCTGGTCGGCTCCTACGCCAGCGTCGCCAGAATGCTTGATGAAATCGACACCGTGCCCGGCGCAGGTGGCGTGTTGCTGACCTTCGACGATTTCGTAGAAGGCATCGAAAACTTTGGCCGTTTCATCCAG
>Ga0153981_1000123_pt1 | contig 22751 bp, 16 predicted proteins | sample TSGA065MetaG_FD_104714 | JGI IMG/M metagenome (GOLD analysis project Ga0153981, IMG submission 104714) | Attine ant fungus gardens microbial communities from Georgia, USA - TSGA065 MetaG | ecosystem: Host-associated > Fungi > Mycelium > Unclassified | place: USA: Georgia, Magnolia Springs State...
CCAGCGGACGTTTTCCGCGATATCTGCCAGCTGACAGGTCAGGCCGATGCGCCCCGGCGACGGCACGTTCGCCGCCACACTGACGTCGGCGCTGATATGCAACTCACCCTGATTATCGATGCGGAAACTTTTGCGGCTCAGCAAACGCACTTCCTCACCCGCCATAAATGCATGCGTGGTAGTAATCACCACGCCATCCTGCAACTGATCGGCGGAAATATTCAGCAGACGCGATTCCAGCTGATACATTCCGGCGGCTTTCCAGCGCTCCACCCACGCATTCGGATCGATTCTGGTGACTTCGCTGACGCCTATATCGTTATCCACCGGCGCGCGGACAAACTGGTCGCGTAGCGCCGAAAGCAGGCGCGGCGTTTTGTCATCAAACCACTGTTCCAGTAGTCCGGTTTGCTGACTGAACTGCCAGCGTTGCGCGCCGTGGACTACAGAAATCATATCGCCCTGCCGATCCAGAACCGGCGCGCTGGTGGAGGTTTTCTCCTGCACCGGCAGGCTGAGCGGTTGCGGCAGCTGCCATTGATCCCACGCGCTGCGGTGCCCCGCTTCGGACCACGCGGTTGCCTGCGGTTGGTGTATCGCGACGTTCAGCCACAAATCGCCTTCTGCCTGCGGGATATCACCCAGATCCAACACTTGTTTGCCGTCAGGCGCGATGTTCAGTACCGTTTCGCCCTGTGAAATGACTTCGCCGTCACGCTCGATACGCCAGACCAGCTGTTCGTTATCACTTTGGCGGAACAGATACTCGCTCTGAATTTCAATCGTCAGCGGTGAGGTGCCGGTGAGCGAGAACTGGAAGAATTGCTGCGCACGCTGCGCTTCAAACAGCGACGGATGCGGCGTGCGGTCGGCAAATACCAGTCCGTTCATGCAGAACTGACGATCGTTTGGCGTATCGCCAAAATCACCGCCGTAGGCCATATAACGTTCGCCGTCTGCGCCGGTGCGCAGCAAACTTTGATCGACCCAGTCCCAGACGAAACCGCCCTGTAAACGCGGGAACTGGCGGAAGGCTTTCCAGTATTTATCGAAACCGCCGAAGCTGTTGCCCATGGCATGGGCGTATTCGCAGAGGATCAGCGGACGCGTTTCGTCCGGCATACTGATCCACTTTTTAATCGACCATTTGGGTACCGCGGGGAATGGCTGATCCTGCTCAACGCGGGAATACATCGGGCAAATGATGTCGGTCGCCGCGCTGTTGGCACCGCCGCCTTCATACTGCACCGGACGCGTCGGATCGACGGATTTGATCCAGCGATACATCGCGTCGTGATTCGCACCGTGTCCGGATTCATTGCCCAGCGACCAGATGATGATGCAGGGATGGTTGCGGTCACGCTGAACCATGCGGGTGACGCGTTCGCTGAAAGCGTTGAACCAGACCGGATCGTCCGATAACCGGTTCATCGGCTGCATGCCGTGGGTTTCGATATTGGCTTCATCGACCACATACAGGCCGTATTCATCGCAAAGTGTGTACCACAGCGGATGATTCGGATAATGCGAGCAGCGCACGGCGTTAAAGTTGTGCTGTTTCATCAGCACAATGTCACGGCGCATAGTGGCTTCATCCATCACCTGACCGTTTACAGGATGATGTTCGTGACGGTTAGTACCGCGGATCAGAACCGGCTGTCCGTTGACTTTCAGCAACCCGTTGCTGATTTCCACCTGACGGAAACCGACGTCGCAGGCTTCAGCTTCGATAAGCTCACCCTGCGGAGAAATCAGGGAAACCACCGCGCGATAAAGAGCGGGCTGTTCGGCACTCCATAATGCAGGATGGCTGAGCGGCAGACGCAGCGTGGTGCGATCATATGCCGCCCCGCGTTCATCAATGATTTCACTGCCAAGCGCCTGCAGATGTTCTGCGACCTGCTTATCGCCCTGCCACAACTGAACGCGCACCTGATAATCAGCCGCGCTTTCCTGAGGTACCGCCGCGCTGACCTGCACTTCCAGTTCAGCCTGCGTAAAACCGTGGAACAGATGCGTGCGCACCTGGTAATCCGTGATCTGCTCCCGGGGTTTCTGCAGCAATGTGACATCGCGGAAGATGCCGCTCATGCGCCACATATCCTGATCTTCCAGATAGCTGCCGTCGCTCCAGCGCAACACCATCACTGCCAGACGGTTTTCACCGGCGTGTAAAACATCACTGAGATCGAACTCCGCCGGTAAACGGCTGTCCTGCGAGTAACCGATCCACTGGCCGTTGCACCACAGATAAAACGCCGAACTGACGCCGTTAAACACGATGCGGGTCTGTCCGCTGCTCAGCCAGTCATTATCCACAGAAACTGTGAGCGAGTAACAACCTGTAGGATTTTCTGCGGGCACAAACGGCGGATTAACCGGGATGGGATACTGAACGTTGGTGTAAATCGGCGCATCATAACCTGCAAGCTGCCAGTTAGATGGCACCTGCACCTTGTCTGCATCCGCGAGGTCACCTTCCAGCCATTGTTCGGGCACGGCTTCTGGCCGCTTAAAATAGCTGAATTTCCATTCCCCGTTCAGGGAAACAATATTAGGGGAACCTTGATTTCGTCTGGCTTCTTCACTTTCCCGCCAGCTGTTAAAAGGCGGGTGCGCCGCAAGACGGTTATATTGCGTTGATGATGGTTTTTCCCAGTCACGGCGCCCCAGAACGGTGGCCAGTGACGACAGTTTTTCATCCGCTGATAATGTCATAATAATCCCCATGCAAATTGTTATGCGCTCACAATAATATAAACATGCGTAAAGGGAGCAATTAAGTAAAGCAAGGGAGTGCGGGAAAGGGACGCGGATCACAGATCCCGCGCCGGAGAAGCAAAAAAAAAAGTAAATCAGCGCGGGCTGAGCTGGCGGGCGATGCGGAGAAGTTCCTGCGACAGTGCTTCCTGAGAAACGGCAGATTCACCGGGTTTCGACGTTGTGTGGCGTTCCACCAGAGAGGTCGGCAATAACAGCGACGATTGCTGCTTATCGCCATGATGATGCAGATGGTCAACCAGCCGCTTGACGCTCTCGTGGCCGAGCAGACGGAAATCTTGCTTGATGGTAGTCAGCGGCGGGAAGAAAAACGCGCTGTCTTCGGTATCGTCATAGCCGATCACCGAAATCTGTTCCGGTACGCGCAGGCCAAATTCATGCACCGCACGTAACACACCGAGCGCCATCTGATCATTGGCAATCAGGATCGCCGTAGGCCGCACCGGCTGGTTGAGCAGTAATAATGCCTGCTGATAGCCGGAAGCCGCGCTCCAGTCACCGTGTTGTACGGCACAGGGCGTAATCTGGTGCTTTGCCAGCGTACTCAGCCAGCCTTCGTAACGCAGCCGCGCAGAGATGGATTCCAGCGGGCCGGTCAGCACCGCAATTTTCTTATGCCCCAGTGCCAGAAGGTGTTCAACGCCCTGCTCTGCCCCGCAATGCGGATCGAACAGAATTTTAAAGACGTCAGCCTGCGGATCGACATCCAGAAACAGCACCGGTAAATCACCGCAAAGCTGTGCAATGACGCCCGCATCATCGTTTGACAGCGGCACGTTAATCAGCACGCCATCGACGCGCTGAGACATCAGCTCATTCACCGCTGTGCGGCAGGCAGAAAGGCTCAGGTTATCAATCATCGAAATAACAACGTTAAAACCTAACTGATTGGCGCGGGTTTTCATTGCAGAAGCAATTTGGGAAGGCGCATGCAGCGCCAGTTCGGTCGTCGCCAGCCCGAGGGTGAAGCTTTGTTTGCCGGCCAGTTGCTGGGCAACGCGATTCGGCACGTAGTTTAGCGCCGCCATGGCCTGCTCGACTTTATCCCGCGTCTTTGCCGAGACGTGCGCCGCCTGATTCAGCACACGCGATACAGTCTGATAAGAAACGCCCGCCTGACGCGCGACGTCATCGAGGGTGACAGATTTTGGCTTCATGGCTCTCTCTTTGGGGTGCGGTCGCAAATACGTAACGGGCTATTGTGTCTGGAAAACAGGCAATAAAAAAGGGGCCGAAGCCCCTTTGACGATTATCCTCACATTCCGGTGGTCAAGCACCGGAAGGGTAAGAATTACAATACGTCGATTGCATTCAGTTCTTTGAATGCCAGTTCCAGGCGAGTCACCATGGAGGACTGTGCAGCACGCAGCCAAACGCGCGGGTCATAGAATTTCTTGTTAGGTTTGTCCGCGCCTTCCGGGTTACCCAACTGACCTTGCAGGTAAGCTTCGTTTTTCTTGTAGAACTGGAGGATACCGTCCCAGTTAGCCCACTGGGTGTCGGTGTCGATGTTCATTTTGATAACACCGTAGCCTACAGATTCTTTGATTTCAGCTGCAGTAGAACCGGAACCGCCGTGGAATACGAAGTTCAGGCTGTTGTGTGGCAGGTTGTGTTTTTTGCACACGTATTCCTGAGAATCACGCAGGATCGTTGGAGTCAGTTTAACGTTACCTGGTTTGTAAACACCGTGTACGTTACCGAATGACGCAGCGATAGTGAAACGCGGGCTGATAGCGTTCAGTTTTTCGTATGCGTAATCAACGTCTTGTGGCTGAGTGTACAGTGCAGATGCGTCCATATGGCTGTTGTCCACGCCATCTTCTTCACCGCCGGTGCAACCCAGTTCGATTTCCAGAGTCATGTCGATTTTTGCCATGCGAGCTAAGTACTTGCTGCAAATTTCGATGTTTTCTTCCAGAGACTCTTCAGACAGGTCGATCATATGGGAAGAGAACAGTGGCTTACCGGTTTTCGCGTAGTGAGCTTCACCCGCGTCCAGCAGACCGTCGATCCATGGCAGCAGTTTTTTCGCACAGTGGTCGGTGTGCAGGATAACGGGCACGCCGTAATGTTCTGCCATCTGGTGTACGTGATGTGCGCCAGAGATTGCACCCAGGATTGCCGCGCCTTGTGGCACGTCAGTTTTCAGGCCTTTACCCGCGATGAACGCAGCGCCACCGTTAGAGAACTGAACGATAACCGGTGAACGGACTTTCGCAGCAGCTTCGAGAACGGCGTTGATAGAGTCGGTGCCTACGCAGTTAACCGCTGGCAGAGCAAATTTGTTTTCTTTAGCAATAGCGAAAACTTTCTGTACATCATCACCAGTGATAACGCCTGGTTTTACGAAATCAAAAATTTTAGACATAGTTCTTTGTCCTGTATTCGTCGGCCGTAGATGGATTGAATCGGTTTGCTATGTCGCGCGAGTTCCACTGTGCAGCCCCTCGCGCGGCAAAGAAGAACAGGAAGCCGCTGGCTCCCCGCTCAGGGTTCATTACTTCTTAGCACGCTCTTCCAGCATCACAACCGCTGGCAGTGCTTTCCCTTCAACGAATTCCAGGAATGCGCCACCGCCAGTGGAGATATAGGAAATTTTGTCAGCGATACCGAACAGGTCGATAGCCGCCAGAGTGTCGCCGCCGCCTGCGATAGAGAATGCATCGCTGTCAGCAATAGCCTGCGCCACAATTTCGGTCCCTTTACGGAAGTTAGGGAACTCGAACACGCCTACAGGACCATTCCACAGAATGGTTTTAGCGTTTTTAATGATCTCAGCCAGGCGGTATGCAGACTCATCGCCCATGTCGAGAATTTGTTCGTCATCTTTGATGTCTTTTACAGACTTCACCGTCGCGGTAGCCGTTTCGGAGAACTCAGTCGCCACGCGAACATCGGTAGGAACAGGAATGTCGCAGGTTTCCAGCAATTTGCTTGCGGTACCGACCAGATCTGCTTCGTACAGGGATTTACCGACGTTGTTGCCTTGAGCAGCGACGAAGGTATTCGCGATACCGCCACCAACGATCAGCTGGTCAGCGATTTTGGACAGGGAATCCAGAACGGTCAGTTTGGTAGAAACTTTAGAACCGCCAACGATAGCCACCATCGGACGAGCCGGGTTACCCAGCGCTTTACCCAGCGCTTCCAGTTCTGCAGACAGCAGCGGACCGGCACAGGCGATTGGCGCAAATTTACCCACACCGTGAGTAGAAGCTTGTGCGCGGTGCGCAGTACCGAAGGCGTCCATCACATAGATGTCACACAGAGCAGCATATTTTTTGGACAGGGCTTCGTCGTCTTTCTTTTCGCCTTTGTTGAAGCGAACGTTTTCCAGAACAACCAGCTCGCCTTCTGCAACTTCAACGCCATCAAGGTAATCTTTCGCCAGACGCACTGGAGATTTCAGATGTTCTTTCAGGTAGTTAACAACCGGCAGCAGAGAAAACTCTTCGTTATATTCGCCTTCAGTCGGACGACCCAGATGCGAGGTAACCATCACGCGTGCGCCTTGTTTCAGGGCAATTTCGATGGTTGGCAAAGAAGCGCGGATACGTGCATCTGACGTTACTTTGCCATCTTTAACTGGCACGTTCAGATCGGCACGGATCAGTACGCGTTTACCCGCTAAATCCAGATCGCTCATCTTAATAACAGACATGGTGAATCCTCTCGTTGATTCTCTTTAAAGTTGCTTGAAGGCAATTTCGGCCAGAAGGCCGGAACAGCCGTACTAGAAACCGCTAGCGGACATTGCCAATGTTGTATCCAACATTCGGTTGGCAAAACCCCACTCGTTATCGCACCAGACCAGTGTTTTTATCAGGTGCTGTCCACTTACCCGCGTCTGCGTTCCATCGACGATGGCGCTGTGGGGATCATGGTTAAAATCTGTCGAGACTAATGGTAGTTCGGTATAGTCAACTATACCACGAAAAGCGCCCGTTGCGGCCTTTTGCAGCAGCTGGTTCACCTCGTCTACCGTCACGGAACCCTCGACAAATACGCTCAAATCAATGGCTGTGACATTGATGGTCGGCACACGCACTGAGATAGCTTCAAAGCGATCGCAGAATTTGGGCATGATGCGCGTGATCCCTGCGGCCAGTTTGGTATCGACCGGAATAATGGACTGACTGGCCGCGCGCGTACGGCGTAAATCTGCGTGGTACGCATCAATGACAGGCTGGTCATTCATCGAAGAATGGATGGTCGTTACCGTGCCCGACTCAATGCCAAAGGCATCGTCGAGCAGCTTGATCACAGGGATAATACAGTTGGTGGTGCAGGACGCATTGGACACAATGCGGTGCTGGCGTTCGAGCAACTCGTGGTTCACACCGTAAACCACCGTAGCGTCAAGATCATGACCGCCGGGATGCGCGAACAGAATTTTTTTGGCACCGGCCGCGAGCTGAGCTTCACCGTCTTCACGGCTGCCATAAACGCCGGTGCAATCGAGCACGACGTCAATACTCAGTTCGCCCCATGGCAACTGGCTGGCATCAGACTGATGAAGTAAACGGATGGAGTCATCGCCGACGTAAAGGTTTTCCCCTTCCTGGCGGACATCCCAGGCGAAGCGCCCGTGGCTGGAGTCGTATTTGAGCAGATGTGCCATGCCTTCAGGGCTGGCGATTTCATTGATGGCAATAACGGAGATTTCCGCCCGACGCCCGGATTCGTATAACGCGCGCAATACGCTACGGCCAATGCGACCAAAGCCATTAATTGCAATACGTATTGGCATACATCTCCCTGTTACACGGTTGTTACTCAATATCAGTAACACCTATAGTAATGCAGCGTGCGTTTACGGTGAATCACCATCGTCATCTGTCAGCACAATGCGTACGGCAGAAAAATCTCAGTTTCAGTCACGATAACAACCTGGTGACGATGTTAAGCTCAAATAGCCCGACTGAAACGGTTCAGCTGAGAATAAACCAAACGATGAATAAAAGGAATAATTCGTCAAACACTGAGGCATTAATCGCGCTGAACGCTTAAAAAAACGCCAGCCAATTCTGTGTATTCACAGTGATTTTACTTTTTCATCACCTTTTCAACAGTGATTTTTCTCAAAAACCGACGGTTTGAAACAGCATCAGAATGCAGGGAGTTTAGCGGAGTCGGCACCCGAAGGGTTTGACCTGCGTCATTTCGCGCGAAACTGAGAACCTGCGCATGAAATTGCCGACGAAAAAAAAGCACCCGAAGGTGCTTTTAAGCAGCGTTAAAAAAACCGGATTACTTCAGCAACGCCTGTGCCTGAGCAACAACGTTATCTACAGTGAAACCAAATTCTTTGAACAGCAGGTCTGCCGGAGCAGATTCGCCGAAGCTGTGCATACCAACGATCGCGCCATTCAGGCCAACGTATTTGAACCAGTAATCCGCGATACCTGCTTCAACTGCAACACGTGCAGAAACGGCTTTCGGCAACACAGATTCACGGTAAGCCGCGTCCTGTTTGTCAAAGGCGTCAGTTGAAGGCATGGAAACCACGCGCACTTTAGTGCCCGCAGCCGCCAGTTTATCAGCCGCTTCTACAGTGATACCGACTTCAGAACCGGTCGCAATCAGGATTACTTCCGGCGTACCTTCGCAATCTTTCAGCACATAACCACCGCGCGACACGTTGGCTAATTGCTCAGCGGTACGTGGTTGCTGAGTCAGGTTCTGGCGGGAGAAGATCAGAGTCACCGGGCCGTCATTACGCTCAATCGCGTATTTCCATGCCACAGCAGATTCAACCTGATCCGCAGGACGCCAGGTGCTCATGTTTGGCGTCACGCGCAGGCTGGCAATTTGCTCAACCGGCTGGTGCGTCGGGCCGTCTTCGCCCAGACCGATAGAATCATGGGTGTACACGAACACGTTGCGGATTTTCATCAGCGCAGCCATACGCACGGCGTTACGTGCGTATTCCACGAACATCAGGAAGGTCGCAGAGTACGGCAGGAAACCGCCGTGCAGCGCGATACCGTTGGTGATCGCGGTCATGCCGAATTCACGCACACCGTAATGGATGTAGTTACCCGCCTGATCGTCGCCAATAGACTTAGAACCGGACCACATGGTCAGGTTGCTTGGCGCCAGGTCGGCAGAGCCGCCCAGGAATTCCGGCAACACTTTACCAAAAGCTTCCAGCGCGTTTTGTGATGCTTTACGGCTGGCGATGTTGGCAGGTTTAGCCTGCAGTTCTTCGATAAATTTCTGTGCTTCTGCTTCCCAGTTGGCTGGCAGCTCGCCGTTCACACGACGTTTGAACTCTTTTGCCAGCTCAGGGTGTGCCTTGGCGTAAGCATCAAACTTGTCGTTCCATGCCGCTTCTTTCGCCTGGCCCGCTTCTTTAGCATCCCACTGAGCATAAATATCTTGCGGAATTTCGAAGGCAGCGTATTTCCAGCCCAGCGCTTCACGGGTTGCCGCTACTTCAGCAGCACCCAGTGCAGCACCGTGGACATCGTGAGTCCCGGCTTTGTTCGGTGAACCGAAACCGATCACGGTTTTGCACATCAGCAGCGATGGCTTATCAGTCACTTTATGTGCTTCTTCGATAGCCGCTTTGATGGCGTCAGGATTATGGCCATCAACACCACGCACAACGTGCCAGCCGTAAGCTTCGAAACGTTTAGCGGTATCATCGGTGAACCAGCCTTCTACGTGGCCGTCGATGGAGATGCCGTTGTCATCATAAAACGCGGTCAGTTTGCCGAGTTTCATGGTACCGGCCAGAGAACACACTTCGTGAGAAATGCCTTCCATCATGCAGCCGTCGCCCAGGAACGCGTAAGTCTGGTGATCGACGATGTCATGGCCTAGTTTGTTGAACTGCGCGCCCAGCGTACGTTCTGCGATCGCCATACCCACTGCATTCGCAATGCCCTGACCCAGCGGGCCAGTGGTGGTTTCTACGCCAGGGGTATAACCGTATTCCGGGTGACCCGGAGTTTTAGAATGCAACTGACGGAAATTCGCCAGCTCGCTGATTGGCAGGTCATAACCGGTGAGGTGAAGCAGGCTATAAATCAGCATGGAACCATGGCCATTGGACAGCACGAAGCGGTCGCGGTCAGCCCAGTTCGGGTTTGACGGGTTGTGGTTCAGGTAATCACGCCACAAGACTTCGGCAATGTCTGCCATGCCCATAGGGGCGCCAGGGTGGCCGGAATTCGCTTTCTGCACGGCGTCCATACTAAGTGCGCGGATAGCGTTCGCAAGCTCTTTACGAGAGGACATGTTCTACTCCAGGTCGGATTAAAAAAGCAGTCAAGAAAGTCATTTTCTCAGACTCGGCATTAAAACGGCAATCCTTAATCACTCTCGTGACTAAGTTCACAGAATTCGCTTTTAAATCAGTGCGTTTTTTCAGACTTACACTATAGATCGGGCGATCCCAAAAACCTATCTTAACGCTATTCTTACAATCAGCACTTTTTTGAGGCTGTACTGACTTTATTATTAACGTTCTCCGGGAACCCAAACTGATGAAATTCCACCCCGTTTTGCTGAGTCTTTGCGCGGCCGCACTGGTCAGCGGTTGTTCAACCCTTAATACCGATACCTTAATGCAATCCGGCGCGCAGGCTTATCAGGCTTATACACTGAGCGACGCCGATGTAAAAACCCTGAGTGTTCAGTCCTGCGAAGAAATGGATAAAAAAGCGCAAATAGCACCAGAAAGCAGCGAATACGCGCAACGTCTGAAAAAAATCTCGGCAGCGCTGGGGGACAACATCAACGGCACGCCAGCCAACTATAAGGTGTACCTGACCAAGGACGTCAACGCCTGGGCGATGGCGAACGGCTGTATCCGCGTGTACAGCGGCCTGATGGATATGATGAACGATAACGAAGTCGAAGGCGTACTCGGCCACGAAATGGGTCACGTCGCGCTGGGGCATACCCGTAAAGCGATGCAGGTTGCCTACAGCGCCACGGCGGCACGGACGGCGGTGGCGTCACTGGGCGGCGTCAGCACCACGCTTTCGCAATCGCAGCTGGCCGATCTCGGTGAGAAATATGTTAACGCGCAGTTCTCTCAGAAACAGGAATCCGAAGCCGATGATTACTCGTTTGATCTGCTGAAAAAACGCGGGATAGATCCGACCGGGCTGGCGACCAGTTTTGAAAAACTGGCAAAACTGGATCAGGGAAGCAGCATTGGCTGGTTTGACGATCACCCGTCATCCGAAGCGCGTGCCAAACATATCCGCGATCGCATAGCTGCCGGTAATTAATTCCTTCATACATTAAGATGCGCCCGCTAAGGGGCGCATCTTTTTATTATCGATTTAAGTGAAGCTTCCTAATTTTATTAAAAATCCATTATTCAGAAATAAATACCGCACAAAATCTGAAAATAACCCTCCATGAAGACTTTTCCTCGCTAAGTAAAAACGTTTCGTTATTCTTCCTGCGTTTTTATTTAATTTAACTATCAAAGGAAGATGGATTATGAATTTTCGCATAACTGCAATTGCGTTCGGGATCACCATATTATTAAGTGGTTGCCAGAACGGCGCACTCAATACCGATGCCTTAATGAAATCGGGTTCAGATGCTTACAAAGCGGCCACGCTGACCGATCAGGATGTCATCAATATGACGGAAGGTTCCTGTAAAGCGCTGGATGCCGAATCTCAAATTGCTTCATCAAAAAGCAAATACACAAAACGCCTGAATAAAATTGCCAAAAACCTCGGTAACGACATCAATGGCCGGCAGGCTAACTACAAAGTCTATCTCACCAGCGACGTCAACGCCTGGGCGATGGCGAACGGCTGTATCCGCGTTTACAGCGGCCTGATGGACATGATGACCGACGATGAAGTCGAAGGCGTACTGGGCCACGAAATAGGTCACGTCGCACTGGGTCACAGCAAAAAAGCCATGCAGGTGGCATACAGCACTTCCGCCGCGCACAGTGCAGCGGGCGCAGCCGGTGGCATTGCCGGACAGCTTTCCAGCACACAGCTGGCCGATCTGGGTGAAGACCTGATTAACGCGCAGTTCTCTCAGAAACAGGAATCTGACGCCGATAATTATTCTTACGACTTGCTGAAAAAACGCGGCCTGCCGACCAAAGGGCTGGTTACTGCCTTTGAGAAACTGGCAAAAATGAGCGGTGGCAGTGAGAAGAGTTTATTCAGCTCTCACCCGCCTTCTCAGGAGCGCGCAGATAATATTAAAAAGCGTATCGCCGAAGATAAATAACCGCGAGAACAAATTCGTTATTTATATCCTCAAAAATAGAATATTCATGACCTAAATAATAAAGGCACCCGAAGGTGCCTTTATTTTATCTTTCATTCAGAGCCGAAAACCGGCGCCCTTATTCGTCTTCTTCCAGATACGTATAACCGTATAAACCGGATTCAAACTCTTCCACAAACTGCGCCTGCAGTTCCGCATCCAGATCGGTTTCTTTTACCTGATCGCGGAAGCGGGTCAGCAACACATTCGGGTCAAGCTGCACGTATTCGAGCATATCGGCCACGGTGTCGCCTTCGTCAGACTGCTGCACTTCTATGCTACCGTCAGGGAACACAAACACGTCCACTGCCGCGGTATCGCCGAACAGGTTGTGCATGTTGCCGAGAATTTCCTGATACGCGCCAACCATGAAGAAGCCCAGCACCGGCGGGTTCTCAGGATCATACGGAGGCATCGGCATTGTGGTCGCCACACCGTCACCGTCGATGTAGTGATCGATAGTCCCGTCGGAATCACAGGTAATATCCAGCAGCACCGCACGGCCAACCGGCGGTTTGTCCAGCCCTTCGAGCGGCAGAACCGGGAACAGCTGATCGATACCCCACGCATCCGGCATGGACTGGAACAGCGAAAAGTTCACGTACAGCTTATCGGCCATACGTTCCTGCAATTCGTCGATAATCGGACGGTGCGCGCGGTTGCTTGGATCCAGCTGATCCTGAATTTTATTACAGATATTCAGGTAGATATCTTCCGCCCAGGCGCGCTGAGTCAGATCCAGAATACCGTGTGCGTATGCCGAATGGACGTCGTGCAAGTCCATCTGGCTGTCGTGCAACCATTCGCGCAATGAGCGACGGTTTTCCGGATCGTGCATTTCGTTCCAGGTATCCCACATGCTGCCCAGCGCACGTGGTGCATCATCTTCCGGCGCAACCGGCTCTTTGAACTCGTTGCGCTCAACGCCAATCACGTTGGAAACCAGAACCGTGTGGTGCGCGGTTACAGCACGGCCAGACTCGGTAATCACCGTCGGATGCGGCAAACCATGTTCATTACAGGCGTCGCCAATACCCCAGATGACGTTGTTGGCGTATTCGTTCAGGCCGTAGTTCACCGAACAGTCAGACTGCGAACGGGTGCCTTCGTAATCCACACCCAGACCGCCGCCGACGTCGAAGCACTGAATGTTGACGCCAAGCTTGTGCAGTTCAACGTAGAAGCGCGCCGACTCACGCACACCAGTCGAGATATCGCGGATATTCGCCAGTTGTGAACCCAGATGGAAGTGCAGCAGTTGCAGGCTTTCCAGACGTCCGGCTTCACGCAGCATTTCCACCAGTTGCAGAACCTGAGACGCCGCCAGACCAAACTTGGACTTTTCGCCACCGCTGGACTGCCATTTGCCGGAGCCTTGTGAGGACAGACGCGCACGCACGCCCAGACGCGGGATGACGTTCAGACGTTCAGCTTCTTCCAGCACCAGTTTAATCTCGGTCATTTTCTCGATAACCAGATAAACCTTGTGACCGAGTTTCTCGCCGATCAGCGCCAGACGAATATATTCGCGGTCTTTATAACCGTTACAAACGATAACAGAGCGGGTCATTCCGGCGTGAGCCAGAACCGCCATCAGTTCCGCTTTTGAACCTGCTTCCAGGCCCAGCGGTTCGCCGGACTCGACCAGAGATTCAATGACGCGGCGATGCTGGTTAACCTTGATCGGATAAACCAGGAAGTAATCACCCTCATAACCGAACGATTCACGCGCGCGCTTGAAGGCGCCGTTAATCGAACGCAGACGGTGTTGCAGAATTTGTGGGAAACAGAACAAAGCGGGCAGACGCTGACCGTCCTGCTCGCGCATGTCTTTCACCAGTTGCGCCAAATCGACACGGGCAGAAGGCTCGTCAGGATCCGGGCAAACACTGATGTGGCCCAGTTCATTGACGTCAAAATAGTTGTTACCCCAATAGGCAACGTTGTAAGTGCGCAGCATTTTGCTGGCATCACGATCGTTCACGGCAACCTCCTGCATGGAGCGCAAAGAAACAGTATCGCCCGGTTGTGACGGACGGTGGGACTGGATGTCATCAGACATAGGTAAATCCTCTTTCTATACTGACAACATGGCCAGCCACTATCGCAGTAACAACAGGTGAGAACAACCCGCAAGGCTGGCTTTCAGACAGGATAAAACCCTGCGAGCCACAGCCATGGGACTGTTTTTCACTCATATCATTGTAAAACACGTTTTTAGACTCCGTGTAACGAGTCGGAAGAAATCAGGGGAAATCACCCCGGAGGTCGCAGGCTACATCAGTTATATGTCGGGAATACGATCCCGGTTTTACTGAGTAGCGTACAGATGTCGGCGACTGACCTGTCTGTAGTCAGGCTGTCTGTAACATCGCAGAGAGGGCAGACATTTCTCTGAAAGAAGGTCCGCTGAAAGAAGTGCTGCAAGGCGCATTAAAGGCTGCAGGGGATGCTGTTGAAATGTAACAACCGGTAAAAAGTGGGTCATTAACCTAACCACCTCCACACGTGCCACGCATCACCCGCGGGCATTCGAGCTGAGAAAACAGTAATCACTGGAATACGCTGGGATCTACAGTCTCTATAAATGTGTACAGCGCGCGCCGTTTATACCGGCAACCTGCTGAAATTGCAAAATGAAAATGACGTCAGGATTGTTTCTATGCGTGAATATCACTGCAAACCCGCACAATAACGCCATGTTCGCCACAAAAATGACTGGCTTTCAGCATAGGTGCTATCCTAAAATAGCCGTCCAGATGTTAATCCGTCCGTAGCAATTTTAGGGATTAATGCGCAAACTGCTTTAAGGCTTTGCCTAATGGGGACATGCAGGACGCATTGTGACAATGACGAGCTAAGCTCCTCATCTGCCCGTCTCCCCGGTGCTATGCAGTGATATCTAACCCGTCGTATGTAAGGTAAAGAACATAATGGCTAAACACCTCTTCACGTCCGAATCTGTTTCAGAAGGACATCCAGATAAAATTGCAGACCAGATTTCTGACGCCGTACTGGACGCAATTTTAGAGCAAGACCCGAAAGCACGTGTTGCATGTGAAACTTATGTCAAAACCGGCATGGTCCTGGTTGGCGGTGAAATCACCACTAGCGCATGGGTCGACGTTGAAGAAATCACGCGTCAGACCGTTCGCGAAATTGGCTATATCCATTCTGACATGGGTTTCGATGCCAACTCTTGTGCCGTACTGAGCGCTATTGGTAAGCAATCTCCGGACATCAATCAGGGCGTTGACCGCACTGACCCGCTGGAACAAGGCGCGGGCGACCAGGGTCTGATGTTTGGTTATGCTACCAACGAAACCAGCGTTCTGATGCCAGCTCCGATCACTTACGCACACCGTCTGGTGCAGCGTCAGGCTGAAGTACGTAAATCAGGCACCCTGCCATGGCTGCGTCCTGATGCGAAAAGCCAGGTCACTTTCCAGTATGACGAAGGCAAAATCGTTGGTATCGATGCCGTTGTGCTGTCCACTCAGCACGCTGAAGACATTGCGCTGAAAGATTTGCAGGAAGCGGTGATGGAAGAAATCATCAAACCTGTACTGCCAGCAGAATGGCTGAACGCCAGCACCAAATACCACATCAACCCGACTGGCCGTTTCGTTATCGGTGGCCCGATGGGCGACTGCGGTCTGACCGGACGTAAAATCATCGTTGATACCTACGGCGGCATGGCCCGTCACGGCGGCGGTGCATTCTCAGGTAAAGATCCGTCGAAAGTTGACCGCTCTGCTGCTTACGCTGCACGTTATGTGGCGAAAAACATCGTGGCAGCCGGTCTGGCTGATCGTTGTGAAATCCAGGTGTCTTACGCCATTGGCGTGGCTGAACCGACTTCCATCATGGTGGAAACCTTCGGTACGGGTAAAGTTTCTAACGAACAGCTGACCCTGCTTGTGCGCGAGTTCTTCGACCTGCGTCCATACGGCCTGATTCAGATGATGGATCTGCTGCACCCGATCTACAAAGAAACCGCTGCATACGGTCACTTTGGTCGCGAACATTTCCCATGGGAAAAAACCGACAAAGCGGCTCAGCTGCGCGAAGCTGCCGGCCTGAAATAAGTTTTTCAGACTGTTCTGCACTGAAACCCTGTCCTTGCGGCGGGGTTTTTTATTGCCTGTTTTTAGGGGATTAGCGCGGAATGAATAGGGATGAAATCTGATTTTTAAAGACATGTGAAAACGGTTACAGATAATAACTTGTTATAAATTAATAGATTATTTAGATGACTAAAAATGTGTCACATAATTTTGATTGATATAAATCAATTTATGGGCTATTACTCTGCATGAAAGCCCCTTCCCTGCTGCATATCTCATTGAAACCCTTACCGAACAACATTCCCGATGACACCTATAAGTGTAAACGATTACAACACTGTGACCGGGTTCACGTTAAGCTGTGTACAGGGTAAATAACATAACAACCTAAGCATTATTACAAACTCAAAACGATTGCATTATTTTGGAGACCGGATGAACAACTCAACTTCGACCAAAGGAAAACGCTCGAACAAAAGCGTCACTTTCTTTGTGTGTTTTCTCGCTGCGCTGGCCGGACTGTTGTTCGGTTTAGATATCGGCGTCATCGCTGGTGCCCTTCCGTTTATCAGCCATGATTTTCAAATCACCAGCCACCAGCAGGAATGGGTGGTCAGCTCCATGATGTTTGGTGCCGCCGTCGGTGCTGTCGGCAGTGGCTGGATGAACTTCCGCATTGGTCGTAAGTACAGCCTGATGATTGGCGCGATCCTGTTCGTTGCCGGTTCCCTGTGTTCAGCCTTCGCGCCAAACACAGAAATTCTGATTATTGCCCGCGTCCTGCTGGGTCTGGCGGTCGGCGTCGCGTCTTACACTGCGCCAATCTACCTGTCAGAAATTGCACCGGAAAAAATCCGCGGCAGCATGATTTCCATGTACCAGCTGATGATCACCATCGGTATTCTGGCGGCGTACCTGTCTGATACCGCATTCAGCTACACCGGCGCATGGCGCTGGATGCTGGGCGTTATCACCATCCCTGCCGTGTTGCTGCTGATTGGCGTATTTTTCCTGCCGGACAGTCCGCGCTGGCTGGCCGCACGCGGTGACGATGGCAAAGCCCGCCGTGTTCTGGAAAAACTGCGTGATTCCAGCGAACAGGCGAAACGTGAGCTGGATGAAATCCGTGAAAGCCTGAAAGTAAAACAAAGCGGCTGGGGTCTGTTCACTAACAACAAAAACTTCCGTCGTGCGGTTTACCTCGGCATCCTGTTGCAGGTCATGCAACAGTTCACCGGCATGAACGTCATCATGTATTACGCACCGAAAATCTTCGGCATTGCCGGTTTTGCCAGCACGTCTCAACAAATGTGGGGCACGGTCATTGTCGGTCTGGTTAACGTTCTTGCGACCTTTATCGCCATCGGTCTGGTTGACCGCTGGGGCCGTAAACCTACACTGAAACTGGGCTTCCTGGTTATGGCCGTCGGTATGGGCGTGCTCGGGACAATGCTGCACATTGGTGTTGTATCAGATGCCGCGAAATACTTCTCTATCGCGATGCTGCTGATGTTCATCGTAGGTTTTGCGATGAGTGCCGGTCCGCTGATTTGGGTTCTGTGTTCTGAAATTCAGCCGCTGAAAGGCCGTGATTTCGGTATCACCGTTTCAACCGCGACCAACTGGATTGCCAACATGATCGTGGGCGCGACCTTCCTGACCATGCTCGACAGCCTCGGCAACGCCAACACCTTCTGGGTGTACGCGGCGCTGAACGTTGTGTTCATCTTCATCACCATTGCGCTGATCCCTGAGACCAAAAACGTCTCTCTGGAACACATCGAACGCAACCTGATGAAAGGTGAAGCACTGCGCGACATTGGTAAGTAAGCCCGCCATTCCTCCCCTGCAAAGGGGAGGAATTCAATATTGCATCTCGCTTCCCGCAGATTTATCCTTCGCCTGATGAAAACCTCACGCCTTCCCATCGCCCTGCAACAAGCCGTCATGCGCTGCTTGCGGGAAAAACTCCAGATGGCAAATCAGTTTTTTGGCACCGATTACGCGGAGCCGGAAATCACATATCAGCAACGCGGTACCAGCGCGGGCAGCGCGTACCTCCAGCACTGGCAAATCCGTCTTAACCCTGTCTTGCTGATGGAAAACCAGCAGCCTTTTATTGATGAAGTGGTTCCGCACGAGCTGGCGCATTTGCTGGTTTACCGGCGGTTTGGACGCGCACCGGCGCCGCATGGCAAAGAGTGGCGCTGGATGATGGAACATGTGCTGGGTGTTTCCGCCAGCCGGACGCACAAGTTCGAAGTCGCCTCGGTGCAAAGCAAAACCTACCCATATTTATGCGCCTGCCGTGATCACCAGCTGACTGTCCGACGCCACAATAAAGTGATGCGTAAAGAGTCAGAATATCGCTGCCGGCATTGCGGTGAGTTGTTACGTTTTAACGCTAAAGGCACCGCTAACTGCTGATTTTTCAACCACTAAATAGCCATATTGTCTGATTGTCACACCGCTTCGCATCCGTTACCCTTGCGACCTTTTACACTCGGGCTATTCGGAAACATGTTTCGTAAAACACTTTTATCCTTTCTGTTTATCGGTGCTCTGGCACCGCTGAGCGCTTTCAGCCAGTCTGGCAACGCCATTAATAATTTCACTCAGGCCAAAGCGGCGGCAGTGAAAATTAATCAGGGTGCGCCTACATTTTATTGCGGTTGTACCATCAGCTGGCAGGGGAAAAAGGGCACGCCGGATCTGCAATCCTGTGGCTATCAGGTACGTAAAAGCGAACAACGCGCCAGCCGGATTGAGTGGGAGCATGTGGTTCCTGCATGGCAGTTCGGTCATCAGATGCAATGCTGGCAGGATGGCGGTCGCAAAAATTGTGCGAAAAACGCCGATTATCGCCAGGTAGAAACTGACCTGCACAACCTTCAGCCCGCGATCGGCGAAGTGAACGGCGACCGCAATAACTTTATGTACAGTCAGTGGAACGGCGGGGAAGGCCAGTATGGACGCTGCGAAATGAAAGTCGACTTCAAGGCCAAGGCCGCCGAGCCACCTGCCCGCGCCCGTGGTGCTATCGCACGCACCTATTTCTACATGCGCGACCAGTACAAACTGAACCTGTCCCGTCAGCAAACTCAGCTGTTTACTGCCTGGGATCGCCAGTATCCGGTCACCGCCTGGGAATGCGAACGCGATAACCGCATTGCGAATGTGCAGGGAAATCACAATCCGTACGTTCAGCAGGCTTGCGCGCAAAGAAAAAGCTAACTTAGTATTAAACTCATCATCAGAGCACATTAGTTCGCGACAATGCGGACTAATGTCGCCAAAATAACCCCTCTCAAGACTTTAAGGACAGCAGCCTCACATGCGCATACCTCGCATTTATCACCCTGAACCGTTAAACGCGCACAGCGAAATTGCGCTCAGTGAAGATGCCGCGAATCACGTCGGGCGCGTTCTGCGCATGCAGCCTGGTCAGGCCATTCAGTTATTTGACGGCAGTAATCAGATCTTCGACGCCAGCATTACGCAGGTGGATAAGAAGAACGTGCGCGTCAGCCTGGAAGAAGGCGTGCTGTCAGACAATGAATCACCGCTGAATCTGCATCTCGGCCAGGTGATTTCGCGCGGCGAGAAGATGGAATTCACCATCCAGAAATCCATTGAGCTGGGCGTGAATACCATTACGCCGCTGTTTTCCGAACGCTGTGGCGTGAAACTGGACGGTGAGCGTCTGGAAAAGAAATTGCAGCAGTGGCAGAAAATTGCCATTGCCGCCTGTGAACAGTGTGGCCGAAACCGCATTCCGGAAATTCGTCCGGTCATGCAGCTTGAAGCCTGGTGCGCCGAGCAGGACGACAGCCTGAAGCTGAACCTGCATCCGCGCGCCAGTCACAGCATCAATACCCTGCCGCTGCCGGTGAATCATGTTCGCCTGCTGATCGGCCCGGAAGGCGGTTTATCCGCCGACGAAATTGCAATGACCTCCGGTTACGGATTTACTGATATCCTGCTGGGACCCCGTGTTCTGCGTACAGAAACTACAGCACTCACCGCGATAACGGCCTTACAGGTTCGTTTCGGCGATCTGGGTTAAGAGGAGACCAAATGATCAAGCTTGGCATCGTGATGGACCCGATTTCTTCCATCAACATCAAAAAAGACACCAGTTTCGCAATGTTGCTCGAAGCGCAGAGTCGTGGCTACGAGCTGCATTACATGGAAATGAATTCCCTGTATCTGCGCGGCGGCGAAGGCCGTGCGACCACCAAAAAGCTCAGCGTAAAGCAGGATTACGACGGCTGGTATGAATTCGGCACCGAACAGGATATCGCCCTGCAGGAGCTCGACGTGATCCTGATGCGTAAAGATCCGCCGTTTGATACCGAATTTATTTATGCCACTTACATCCTTGAACGCGCCGAAGAAAAAGGCACGCTGATCGTCAACAAACCGCAGAGCCTGCGCGACTGTAACGAAAAGCTTTTCACCGCCTGGTTCCCGGAACTGACGCCGGACACGCTGGTAACACGCAACGCGGCGCAGCTTAAAGCGTTCCATAAAGAACATACCGATGTGATCCTTAAACCGCTCGACGGTATGGGCGGCGCATCAATCTTCCGCCTGAAACCGGAAGACGCGAACGTTTCCGTTGTCATCGAAACACTGACCGAGCACGGCAGCCGTTTCTGCATGGCGCAAAACTATCTGCCTGCCATTAAAGACGGTGACAAACGCGTTCTGGTTGTCGACGGCGAACCAGTGCCTTACTGCCTGGCGCGTATTCCTGCACAAGGCGAGACCCGAGGCAATCTGGCTGCCGGTGGCCGCGGTGAAGCACGTCCGCTGAGCGAAAGCGACTGGGCAATTGCCCGCACCGTTGCACCAATCCTCAAGCAAAAAGGCCTGATTTTTGTCGGTCTGGATATCATCGGCGATCGCCTGACCGAAATTAACGTTACCAGCCCGACCTGTGCGCGTGAAATTGAAGCCGCATTCCCGATTTCCATCACCGGTATGCTGATGGACGCTATCGAAAAGCGTCTGGCTGCACGCTAATCACGCAATATCGTCATTAACGGGTTATCCGCACTGCCGGATAGCCCGCTTTTTTTGATGACGCTGCCGTAATAAACTGGCTTGTCTGATTTTGTTTCTATTTTGAGGTTAAACATCCTACATACCATGAATCTACAACATCACTTTCTTATTGCGATGCCCGGACTGGACGAACCCCAGTTCAAACGTTCGGTCGTGTATATCTGCGAACATAATGAAGACGGCGCAATGGGTCTGGTGATTAATAAACTGGTCGAAGATTTCACCGTCGAAAATGTGCTCGATAAACTCGATATCAGCCCTGAGCCACGCGATCCGGCAATCCGCCTCGACCGCCCGGTCTTTTCCGGCGGCCCTCTGGCAGACGATCGTGGTTTTATTTTGCATACGCCGCGTGAAGGTTTTGGGTCCAGTATCCGGATTTCAGACTGCACCATGATCACTACGTCCAAAGACGTTCTTGAAACATTGGGCACGCCTGACCAGCCGAAAAATGTGCTGGTGGCGCTCGGGTATGCGGCCTGGGAACATGGGCAGCTGGAGCAGGAATTGCTGGAAAATTCATGGCTGACCATTGAAGCGAGCAGCGACATTCTCTTCCACACACCGATTGCAGACCGCTGGCGTGAAGCCGCGAAAATGATCGGCGTGGATGTCAGCCAGCTTGCCACCCACGCAGGGCACGCATAATGGGTAACCGCACAGTCTTCGCCTTCGATTTCGGCACCAAAAGCATCGGCCTTGCGATCGGCCAGGAAGTCACTGGCACGGCGCGCCCGCTGACGTCGTTTAAAGCGCAGGACGGCACGCCGGACTGGCTGAAGATCGAAAAGCTGCTGAAAGAATGGCTTCCTGATCTGGTCGTGGTTGGTCTGCCGCTGAACATGGACGGCACAGAACAGCCGCTGACGGCGCGTGCACGCAAGTTTGCCAACCGTCTGCATGGCCGTTTTGGCGTTCAGGTGGAGCTGCATGACGAACGTCTGAGCACCGTTGAAGCACGCGCGGATTTGTTTGACCGTGGCGGCTTTCGCGCGCTGGACAAAGGCAGCGTGGACGCCGCTTCGGCGGTCATCATTCTGGAAAGCTGGTTCGAGAAACAATGGAGTCAGTCCTGATCCGCAGCCAGTAACCCGGCGCTTTGCCGCTGCTGGCGGCTCTGCGCAAATGTCTGCATTCCGGCCTGTGCGCCGGTTTGCAGTACATCGGCGAGCTGATGCGTTTTCCCCTCGCGGATCAGATTGCACACACCCGGCGTTGATGTCAGCACTTCAAACAATGCCACCCTTCCGCCCTGCTGTTCCTCCGTCGCTTTCGTTACCGCCAGCTTTTGGGCAATCACTGCCCGCAAACTGCCTGCCAGCTGTGCCTGGACAAACGCCTTTTCTTCTGCGGGAAAAACATCGACCAGCCGGTCAATCGCCTGCGTGGCATTGCGCGTATGCAAGGTTGCCAGTACCAGATGCCCGGTTTCTGCCGCGGTCAGCGCCAGCCGGATACTTTCGGTGTCGCGCAGTTCCCCCAGCAGCAACACATCCGGATCCTCACGCAGGGCACCGCGCACGGCCTCAGAAAAAGAGCGCGTATGCTGCCCCAGCTCACGCTGCTGGA
>Ga0153981_1000125_pt1 | contig 22658 bp, 16 predicted proteins | sample TSGA065MetaG_FD_104714 | JGI IMG/M metagenome (GOLD analysis project Ga0153981, IMG submission 104714) | Attine ant fungus gardens microbial communities from Georgia, USA - TSGA065 MetaG | ecosystem: Host-associated > Fungi > Mycelium > Unclassified | place: USA: Georgia, Magnolia Springs State...
AAAAGAGAAGTTATTGGCCGATATAAAGGCTCAATGCTGGGCATTCTCTGGTCATTTTTTAACCCTGTATTTATGCTTGCAGTTTATACTTTCGTGTTCAGTGTTGTATTTAATGCAAGATGGGCCGGGGGTGGGCAGTCAAAAACTGAATTTGCATTGATACTTTTTGCAGGACTTATTGTTTTCAATTTATTTGCAGACTGTTTCAATCGTGCGCCAGGTTTGGTACTGGCCAATGCTAACTATGTTAAAAAGGTTGTTTTCCCGTTAGAAATCCTTCCCTGGGTCGCGGTGGGTTCAGCATTATTTCATGCAATGATCAGCGTCGTAGTTTGGGTGATATTTTACGTTTTCGTCGTCGGTGTTCCTCATTTAACCATTCTTCTGCTGCCGATAACTATCATTCCATTAGTCCTTCTTTCCGTAGGTGTTAGCTGGGCTCTGGCCTCTTTAGGCGTTTATTTACGCGATGTTTCCCAACTTGTTGCAGTACTTACCACTGTTTTGATGTTTTTATCACCAATCTTCTTCCCAATTGAAGCATTGCCAGAACAATATCGTCCATTATTGAAAATGAACCCACTGGCACCTGCTATCGCAGAAATGCGCGACATCCTCTACTTCGGTGGTATTCCAAAAATCAGTTCCTTCTGCATATATTTTGCTGCTTGCAGCTTGGTAGCTTGGCTGGGTTTTGCCTGGTTCCAAAAGACAAGAAAGGGGTTTGCCGATGTCTTGTAATTCTATAATTTCTACGGCTGACGTTCTGACTTCGGATATTGATCTCCGCACAGAAGAGATTGCCATTAGCGTAGAAGGTTTGGGTAAATGTTATCAAATTTACGAAAAACCTCGTGACCGGCTGCTGCAAATATTTTTCCGTGGCCGCAAAAACTTCTTCAGAGAATTTTGGGCATTACGCAACGTCTCCTTTAAGGTACGCAAAGGTGAAACTGTGGGTATCATTGGCCGCAATGGTTCCGGCAAATCCACACTACTGCAGATGATTTGTGGCACGTTAAATCCTACACTTGGCAATGTCACTGTCCACGGAAAGGTTGCCGCGCTTCTTGAATTGGGTGCCGGCTTTAACCCTGAGTTTACAGGGCGTGATAACGTTTATATGGCGGCATCGCTCTACGGATTAAGTCGAGAGGAAGTGACTAAAAGATTCAATTTAATCGAAACTTTTGCCGACATTGGCGAGCACATTGATCAGCCTGTTAAGAACTATTCAAGTGGTATGTACGTACGCCTGGCGTTTGCTGTTATTGCGCATGTGGATGCAGATATTCTGGTCATCGATGAAGCACTTGCCGTGGGAGATGCCGTATTTACCCAAAAATGCATGCGCTTCATCCGTAAATTCAAAGAAACGGGTACCCTGATTTTTGTTAGCCATGATATGAACTCGGTGCTGAATCTTTGCCAGGATGCGGTCTGGTTGCACAAAGGTGATTTAGTTAAAACGGGTTCTGCTAAGGAAATTGCGGAAGATTACCTGCAGTACACGTTGCAGGAAGTATATGGTGAGGATGCAAAACTTGAGGCATTGGCGGAATCTACTCAAAATGCAAATCAGGCTCTCGACGAAGCTTTTGAAGCTAATGAACCAATACTTATCGATTACGAAAGTAAAATTAAGGTTACGGATAATCTAAGTCAAGCGAATGGCTGGAAAAGTGGTGCCGGAGAGATTACCGCTGTCGAATTGACCACTTACAACAATGAAACTAAAACAGTTTATCAGGGCGGAGAATCCGTCAAGTTGGTAATCAAAGCCAGAGTTGAAACCTATTTTGACCGCCCTATTTTGGGCTTTATTGTCAAAGACAGATTAGGTCAGGATTTATTTGGTGAGAATACACTTCCTTTCACCAATTTAAGTCCAAAAGAAGTTGAACCTGGGCAAAGTATCGAGGGAGAATTTAAATTTAAACTTCCCATGCTGCCTAACGGACAATATGTCGTCATGGCATCACTTGCTAATGGCGATATACATGATCATGTTCAGCATCATTTCCTGCATGATGCTCTTATTATAAATGTCTCCTCAAGCAAAGTACGCTGGGGACTGGTAGGCATTAGTTTTTCAAAAGTTGATCTGAGAGCCATAGTATGAAAAAACTTTACAAGTTGTACGAAGAAAGCACAGGTAAAATTTCAGACAAATGGAATATTTACTTTGATGCTTACGATAACATCATGGCTCCCTATCGTAATAAAGCAGTCACCATGCTGGAGATTGGTGTTCAAAATGGCGGTTCGCTTGAAGCTTGGTCAAACTATTTTGCTCAAGCGGAAAAAATCATTGGCTGCGACATTGACGAATTATGTGGAAACCTTACATATACAGATCCTCGCATTAGCGTATTTGTCGGAGATGCCACATCAGAAAGTACTAGCAAAAAAATCACCAGTTTTCAGCCTGATTTCGATATTGTGATTGATGATGGGTCACATACCTCACCTGATATAATCCGTGCATTTTGCAAATACTTCGGCACGATCAAAGATGGTGGTGTATTTATTGCTGAAGATCTACATTGCAGCTATTGGGAGAATTATGAAGGTGGTATTTACCATCCCTACTCTTCCATTTCATTCTTCAAAAGACTGGTTGATATCATTAACCATGAGCACTGGGGTGTTGATAGAGCATCAGGAAGTGTGCTTGATGAATTTAAAGAACATTATCAGGTTGACATCGACAATGAGCTTTTATCGCAGATTCATTCCGTTGAGTTCATAAACTCGATCTGCGTTGTCCGGAAAAAAGGTCATGAGCACAACATTCTCGGAGAGCGATACATCGCTGGCGTCGAAGAGTCCGTTGTTGTCGGTAACAAGAATTACCACAAAACTTTCCTTAACTCCCCCCCGCAGAATGATAATATCTGGTCAACCATGCTTCATTCCCCAGCAGCGGAATGGCTTGAGATGAACGAGCGTTTAGCTGATCTGACGGCAAGGCATGAGCAAAGTCAACATGAATTAGAACAGCTAAGAACTGATAACAATACGATTCAGACTAAATGTCACGAAGTCTTGGCTGATAATGCGGATTTGCATGATTTGCTCGACACCGCCAATTCTACTGCGAGCCATCTGCAAAACCGCGTATCTCAACTTGAGAGCCGAATCATTGATTTAGAAAAACAGATCAATGAAATCTGGAAATCGAAAAGCTGGAAGATTACCAAACCTATTCGTTGGTTTTTCACTAGCCTGCGTAGAGCGAAATTGTTGACTCGATTAATTGGACCATCTATTAGAAGAGGTGGAGGCATATCCAGCACATTCAGAAAAGCAGTCGGCGTTTATCGCCGGGACGGCGTTGCTGGCATTCGCAGCCGTTTGCGCACCGTTGCGCATCACATGCCATCAGAAAACTTTGTTCATCCAACTTATCCTATTTTAAAAGAGCAGATTACGTTACCTGCTGAAAAGATTTTAGCACCGCGGGTACTAATCATTGGGGAACTCAGTATTCCTCAATGCAAAAAATATCGCGTACTTCAAAAACAAGAAATGTTCCGCCAACGAGGGTATGAATGCAATATTCTTGACTGGAATGATATCGCCGGAGCTTTCGAAGCATTGCAGCGCCACTCCGTAGTTATTTTCTACCGAGTTCCTGGCTTCGAAAGCGTCATGCACGTGATTTCAGAAGCGAAAAGACTCAACATTAAGACCTACTGGGATGTAGATGACCTGATTTTTGATGAAGAGATACTAAGGAACAGTAAAACGCTTAAAGGCCTTGATTCTACAGTTTTAAAAGACCTCATTAATGGTGCTACCCTTTACCGCAGCACCATGTTGGCGTGTGATGGTGGTATTGCATCGACTCCCGGCTTGGCAAAAGCAATGCAGGAAGCAGGAGCAAAAGATGTGGTAATCATCGAGAACGCGCTCGATAACCAAACGATGGTGACGGCCGATAAGATCAATAATTCAGATGTAAGTGCCACTAAATCCGATGAATATGTACGTATAGTCTATGGGTCAGGCACTAATACACATAATATTGACTTTGAAGAGGCGGCGCCTGCTATCGCAGCAGTTTTGGCAAAATATCCTAATACGAAATTCAGAGTGATCGGCCAGTTAGATCTGCCGGATTATTTATCAAAATATATCACGCAGATCGAGTTTTTCCCTACCTGTACATATGAAGAGTATTTGGTATTGCTCTCTGAATGCGATATTAGCATCGCACCTCTGGAAAACTATATTTTTAACGACTCGAAAAGTAATATTAAATATATTGAAGCTTCATCACTTCATATACCTTCAATATGTTCACCACGCTCGGCATTTACCCAGGCCATTACACATGAAGAAAATGGTTATCTTTGTGAAAGTGAATCTGAATGGATCCACGCATTCAGTTCGTTAATTGAAGATAAACAAAAGCGTATTACTATCGGTGAAAAAGCCTATCAAAATGTAATGTCTCATTATTCACCAGTGAGTATTGCACAAGATCAGGTTCAGCCTTTTATTGACCATATTTTTACAGAAAAACGACCACAAACCATTCTGTCTGTGAACTGTTATTACTCCCCACGTTCATTCGGTGGCGCAACGATAGTTGCTCAGGAAATTAACAAACAGCTTCGCGATAGCGGTAAAATTGTGCATGTTGTCACTGCATTCTCTGACCGCGACATAGCATCTTACCAATGTAAACGCTATGAAACTGATGGAATGAATGCATTTGGCATTGGCATACCGGATAATTTAAGTTCCAGAGAAAGCTTTGATAATCAAAATATCACTTCCGTATTTAAGGACATTGTAAAAGTTACCAAACCAGACATTGTTCATTTCCACTGTATTCAGGGAATGGGTGTCAGTATGCTGGACGTCTGTAATCAATTTAATATTCCTCACGTGGTTACTCTTCACGATGCATGGTGGCTAAGCACCAACCAATTCATGATTGACAAAAATGGTGTTTATGTTGGTCAGGCAATGATTGATGCCGAGCGCGAGACAGGGAATATAGCTAACAAGCATTTGCATTTCCTGCGAGAGAAGCGAGTCAGAGGCACTCTAAATACAGCCGCTGCTATATTATCACCGAGTAAGTATTTTGCTGATTTCCATATTGCCAATGGTTTTAAAGATGTCATTCTTAATAAGAATGGGGTTTTGAAACCTAAATCCACAGAGCATATACGTTGTGGTAGCACTCTGAGATTTGGCTATGTCGGTGGTAATACCGAGGTTAAAGGTTTCCACCTCATCCGAAAAGCATTCACTAAGCTTACTGATCAAAACGTCAGTCTTAGTATTGTCGACAATACAACGAACCTGGGGTATTCCTCCTTCACAAAATCTGATCTTGATTTCTTTGAGAATACCCTTTTAGTACCTGGGTACACCCAGGCTAACATCGATGATTTCTTCGCTAATATTGATGTATTACTTTTCCCTACCCAGTGGAAGGAAAGTTTTGGCCTTACGGTTCGCGAAGCTTTAATCCGTAATGTTTGGGTCATTGTAACAGATGCCGGTGGTGTCACTGAAGATATTATCGAAGGTGAAAATGGGTTTATCATTCCGCTTGAAGATAAGGGGGGAGCACTATTGGCAGCAATTAATAAAACATTAGATATTTACTCAACCCGCTATGCTCAAGGCAAGGTTGTATTACCAAGTAACAACATCACTACTTTTGACCAACAAGCAGTTGAATTACAGGGTATTTTTGATGGGATTATTTCCGCAAAAAATCCTGATTAAAGTTAATTAGTACAAAAAAAGCCAACAAATGTTGGCTTTTTTTCATGAGAAACATGATTCAATATCTGCGATTCAGTACACCATCTTTAATAGCTCTTAAAAAACTATGGATATACTCTTTCTTTTTATTCCTTTGGGTAAGAATCAAAATTGTCTGATGTATTAAATTGAAAATAAACTCACGAACAACCATCAGTTTAGGTACATGTTTCATTCTTAACAAAAAGAAAGCATTACGCACTCGATAATATCTTCTGAAGGGAGAATGAACAGGAATCTTGAGAGTAAGAAATTTTACGATCTTATCTCCGATAGAATGCGTCATACGTGCAGAAGTGCCTACATAAATAGTATATCCCTGGCTAGCAGCCCTAAGACACCATTCCGTATCGACATAATCGATAAAAAGTGATTCATTCATATAGCCTATCTCATGTATAGCGTCGACAGGTATCATTGACCCCGATGAAATAATTAGTGATGTTGCAAATGGTGCATTATAATTTTCAGGGTTTATTTTTTTGCGGATTCCGAAACGATTTATATTAATAACGTTGTAGTAGAAACCATATCTGGAGTCAGTAAATACTGGTCCTATAATTGCTATTTTAGGATCATATTGTCTGACACTCAAAAAATCTTTTGAGAGCGAGCCTACATAATCTTGATCAATTTTGCTGTCCTGATCAAAGAATATGATGTATTCAGCGCCCTTTTGTTCTGCCTTTTTAATACCTATATTTTGTGCTGCAGCAATGCCTAAATTTATTTCAAGCCTTATTAACAGGCAAATCTCAGCAAGTTCAGGAAATTCTTGACCCGCACTCCCATTATCCACGACTATAGAATCAACACCCTGATTTTTTAGCGAAATGACGAGAGACATCAGGTCATTGATTATCGGATAATAAGAGACAATGACTGCGAGTGGTTTTAATTTTTCAGTCAACATTCATTACACACCTGTTTTTATGCACCCGAAGTCATCCTATCCGATGTGTTCATTTTTTTGTGCTTAATGGGAGTGAAGACAAACACATTTTGTTGGCTTTTTTTCTTTTTTTGTCAAAAATCCAGCCCCATTTATTGAAATAAAGGATGGATGATTTAATATGACACATTAGTAAAGATGTATTTTTATAAGAACCTTTACCAAACTCATGAATTATTTCTTTGCCTGAACAATACATGACTTCAGTATAATCAAGTGCACGTCGGCATAAATCGACATCTTCAAGATACATAAAGTACCGCTCATCAAAACCTTTAAGTTTCATTAATAATTCTGATGAAACGAGCATAAAACAACCCGACACTGAAGGCACAGAGAAGTTTTTGTTAAAATCAGCGTCTTGAACCTCATATTGCCGATCCATTTTCTTCGCCAATGACGGAAGGAAACGTCGTAAAAATAGATTCAGCGGAGTAGGTAAAAGTTTGCAGCTATATTGTTTAGAACCATCAGCATAGCGGATGGGAGGTGAAACAAATTTATAACTATGCTCTCGGCACTCTTGCAATAAATGGGCAACAACCCCCTCATTGAAAGACACGTCAGGATTACAAATTAAAAAATACTCACACTGGGGAAGAAACTCCGCCATTGCCTGATTATGCCCGTGACCAAAGCCGCAGTTTTTATTTGATTTCAGAACTTTAATACGCGGATTATTCAGGGAATATGTCCAGCCGCAACCGCCGTTGTCGACTAAAATAATTTTAGCTATCTGCGGCTCACGAAGCAGAGAATTGAGAGTACGCTCAATCTGAGCATAAGTATGATTGAATAAGACGATCGAGGCAATGACGTCTGATTTCACTAAGTCAGCAACCATGATTTACACTTCCTATCCCTGACACATTGAGGGATTTAATATTCAATCAAAAATAAAAATAACTTCATTACTGATAATCAATTGAGGAGAGCTAGGCAATCCTCAATTACCCGTCAACAGCTATACACTGACTTCTTTCAAAATTTTCGGGATGACCCTTTCCAGTTGCTTCTTCCAGTCTCCTGGTGCGATACCTGCAGCGTTCAACTTATTGGTATTCATGACTGAATAGCGCGGGCGCGCGGCTGGTGTGGGATACTCATCAGTCGTAATTGAAGATAAAACCGGTATCCGGGGATATGAAGCTGAAGCATGCGCAGTGTTGAAGATACTTTGGGCAAATTGATACCAACTCACGCTTTCATCACCACTACAATGATACAAACCTGGCATAAAATTAGGTGTCGCAAGCATGGTAAGAATTGCCTGTGCAAGATCACCCGCATAGGTTGGGCAACCGTACTGGTCACCGACAATACTTAATGCATCACGCTGAACGCCAAGGCGAAGCATTGTTTTAACGAAATTATTGCCGTACTCGCTAAATACCCATGACGTACGGATCACAATCCCTTTAGGCGACTGTAAAGCTTCGAGTTCACCAGCCCGCTTTGTCGCACCATAAACACTTTTAGGGTCACACTCGTCTGATTCATTGTAAGCGATTTTACTTTCCCCATTGAAGACGTAATCTGTTGAAACATGGATGAAAGGAATATTGAGCTTACTGGCCTGGCTTGCCAGATTCTTAACAGCATGGCAGTTAATGGCATAGGCTGCATCATAATCTGACTCGGCTTTATCTACCGCTGTATAAGCTGCCGCATTGACGATTGCATCAGGATTGAAATCATTAATAATTTTTTGAACCGCATCAATATCAGTGATATCAAGTTGCTTTCTATCTGTGGCTAATACTTCCAGCAGATCGCCAGCGCGATCGCTAAAACATCGACCCAATTGCCCCTCAGCTCCTGTCAGCAAGACTCTCATTTGAACAGTTCTCCAAACAGTTTACCTTTAGCATCCTTTTCAGAAAGTAATGGCGTTTTCACAGGCCACTGAATCCCCACTTCCGAATCGTTCCAGATCAAGCAACCTTCATTTTTCGGATCATAGTAATCAGTGCATTTATACTCAAAATCGGCGAAGTCTGAAATCACAACAAATCCATGGGCAAGGCCAGGTGGTACCCATAGTTGATTCTTATTACTTTCTGAAAGATGGACACCAACCCACTTGCCAAATGTTGCGGACTCAGGACGAATATCAACTACGACATCGAATACTTCACCTCGCACTACACGTACAAGTTTACCCTGCGGTTTTGACGTCTGGAAGTGCAAGCCACGAAGGACATTGCGGGAGGATCGTGAATGATTGTCCTGAACAAAATCCAGATCAATATTCAACATTTCCCGATAGCGGTCTTGCTGGAAAGTCTCAAGAAAGAATCCACGTTCATCACCAAACACTTTAGGTTCAACTAACTTCACACCAATAACGTCTGTATCAGTCACTTTCATTTTTATAGCTCACTCGTTATACAATTATCAGGCGATACTCAACTCTCTTGTATGAACAGCAGTCGCTGTAACTTGTACAAAGGAAATTTTGAGCGAAATCCGCCTTGCTCAATTTTCTAAAAATCCTACCACAAATGACTCTTATGGCTCACTCAGAATCTGGCTAAAAGGTCCCTTAATCGCCTTAAAGCATGTTTACTGTACTTTCTTATACGAGTTTGGATGATCCAGTTTCCAGGCCAGACACTCTGCAGTAATTGAAAGCATTTTGATTCCCTCACAAAATTCATTTGTGCAGCAAATTGGACAATTCCTACGAGAACTTTTACCGACAAGTAATATGATATTCCACACGTTTTGCCACAGGATTCAATGGTAGTCAGGCTCAACCATTAGGAGCATTTTTTAATCAGATATCTGGCGTGTTTTATTTATTTTAAGCACCTCGAAATATTTAGCTCAAAAACGCTAGAATAACCTGATTATAGCTGCGCTTACCCTGACTCTGCGCTACGCTATGTTGTTCTTCGCAAGCTAAAGCGAAATAGCTGATTTTTTGAGCATGTCAAAAAGCTAACACTTCATAAATGAGTACGTATATATGAAAATCTTGATCACCGGTGGTGCCGGTTTCATCGGTTCAGCAGTTGTTCGTCACGTTATTGATAATACGCATGATAATGTCTTGGTGGTCGATAGTCTTACCTATGCAGGTAATCTTGAATCGCTCGTTTCTGTTTCGGATAACAGCCGTTATGAGTTTGCTCAGGTAAATATCTGTGACCGTTCAGCCCTTGATGCTGTTTTTGCAACCTTTCAACCTGATGCTGTTATGCATCTCGCAGCTGAAAGCCATGTTGATCGTTCAATTGATGGGCCAGCAGCTTTTATCGAAACTAACATCGTGGGTACTTACGTTCTTCTTGAGGCAGCTCGGCATTTCTGGAGCTCGTTGTCTGAAGAGAAAAAAACAGCTTTCCGCTTCCATCATATTTCGACGGATGAAGTGTATGGTGATTTGCACGGTACTACAGATCTTTTCACTGAAACGACACCGTACGCACCAAGCAGCCCTTACTCTGCGTCAAAAGCCTCAAGCGATCACCTTGTTCGTGCATGGCAGCGCACGTACGGCTTCCCTACTATTGTGACAAACTGTTCAAATAATTACGGTCCTTATCACTTCCCTGAAAAACTCATTCCCCTCATCATTCTTAACGCATTGTCGGGTAAAGCGTTACCTGTTTACGGTGATGGAGCCCAAATTCGTGACTGGTTGTTTGTAGAAGATCATGCCCGCGCACTTTATAAAGTGGTAACCGAAGGTGTGGTAGGCGAAACCTATAACATTGGTGGTCATAACGAGCGCAAAAATATTGATGTTGTTAAGACAATCTGCGGATTGCTTGATGAACTGATTTCAGATAAACCGGCAGGCATCACCCATTTCTCTGAGCTCATCACTTTCGTCAAAGATCGGCCTGGTCACGACATGCGCTACGCAATTGATGCAACTAAGATTGATCAAGAATTAGGCTGGAAGCCGCAGGAAACTTTCGAAAGCGGTATCCGGAAAACGGTCGAATGGTATCTGAACAATGAAAATTGGTGGCGCCGTGTTCAGGATGGTTCCTATGCCGGTGAACGTTTAGGCCTGACTGACTAATATTTGAGGAGAAGAATTAAGTGAAAGGTATCGTTTTAGCCGGTGGTTCAGGCACACGCCTGTACCCCCTGACACGCGGTGTATCTAAGCAACTGCTGCCAATTTATGATAAACCGATGATTTATTATCCAATATCGGTGCTAATGCTCGCAGGGATTAATGAGATATTGGTCATTTCTACTCCTGAAGATATGCCTTCATTCAAGCGTTTACTGGGTGATGGTTCGCAGTTCGGTATTAAATTGGAATATGCCGTGCAACCTTCTCCCGACGGTCTTGCCCAGGCATTTATCATCGGTGAAGAATTTATTAACGGTGAGCGTTGCGCACTGGTTCTCGGCGACAATATCTATTTTGGTCAAAGCTTTGGCAAACAACTCGAAGCCGTTTCCAAAAGAGAAACTGGCGCTACGGTCTTCGGTTATCAGGTACAAGATCCTGAGCGCTTTGGCGTGGTTGAATTTGATAAGGATTTCAAGGCACTTTCCATTGAGGAAAAACCATTAAAACCAAAATCTCATTGGGCAGTAACCGGGCTTTATTTCTATGACAACAACATTGTAGAAATGGCTAAACAAGTGAAGCCATCTCATCGCGGTGAACTTGAGATAACCACATTAAACGAAATGTATCTTGAGAAGGGTCAACTGCAAGTCGAACTTTTGGGGCGTGGTTTTGCATGGCTGGATACCGGCACGCATGACAGTCTGATAGAAGCTTCGCAATTCGTCCATACCATCGAGAAGCGACAGGGTTTCAAAGTAGCCTGTCTTGAGGAAATCGCATTCCGTAAAGGATGGCTCAGCAAAGAACGTGTTGCTGAACAAGCTGCTTTAATGAGTAAAACAGCTTATGGAACCTATCTGACCCAACTGCTAAATGAACAGAAGTAAGAGTAAGGTTTACCTAAATCTCTCAGACATCCAGGATTGTTTAAAATAGCGCTTCTGGAAATCAGATATAAAAAAGCACCGGTAATTCGGTGCTTTTTTTTGTTCGCATTGGATAAGTATTTACTCTTCTACAAACTCTTTCAACCACGCCTTGAACGCTTCACCTTGTGAGTTATGGCGAATGCCATACTCAACAAACGCTTTCATATAACCGAGTTTGTCACCACAGTCGTGTGAACGGCCAGTCATGGAGAAAGCTTCTACAGTTTGTTTTTTCATCAGCATAGCAATGGCATCCGTCAACTGGATTTCATTACCTGCACCGTATGGCGTTACTGCCAGCAGTGGCCAGATAGCTTCGGAAAGAACATAACGCCCCACAACCGCGAGGTTAGATGGCGCATCTTTCAATTCAGGTTTTTCAACGATGGCAGTCATTGGCGCACTTTCGCCCGGCTCAACTTCCGCACCATTACAGTTCACGATACCGTATTTGGACACGTCTTTTTCAGGCACTTCTTCAACCATAACCTGGCTGTTGCCGGTCTCTTTGAAACGGCGAAGCATTGCTGCAAGGTTGTCTTTACGCAGATCGCTGGTTGAATCATCCATCAGAACGTCTGGAAGGATAACCGCAAAAGGTGAGTTACCAATCAAAGGTTTAGCACACAGAACGGCATGTCCAAGGCCTTTAGACTGCCCCTGACGCACGTTCATGATAGTCACGCCTTTCGGACAGATTGACTGCACTTCTTCCAGCAACTGACGCTTAACGCGGGTTTCCAGCATGCTTTCCAGTTCGAATGAAGTATCGAAGTGGTTTTCGATGGCATTTTTGGAAGAATGCGTGACGAGAATGATCTCTTTGATGCCCGCCGCCGCACATTCATTAACGATGTACTGGATTAAAGGCTTGTCGACGATAGGCAACATTTCTTTTGGAATGGCTTTCGTCGCTGGCAACATACGTGTGCCCAGACCGGCAACAGGGATAACAGCTTTTAACATTGTAGAAGATACTCCTTGAAACCTATTGGTGTGTAAATTCAGTCAGTTGGGGAGCCAAACATGTCAGGGCATTCACTGAACTGAAATTGTATAAACAAATTAATTTCCCAGCACGATATTTTCTTCCCTGAGTATAGTCCCTGTGATTTCGTTTAGGGAGACTATACTGCTGACTTTAGGACTCCAGCACCATTCTGTGTATGCCATTACGATACCAGCAAGCAGCACATAACGGTAAGCTAAAGACTTAAAATTAGGAATGTTGAACCTGTTCGCTGATTTTCTGCACACAATTTGCTGCTTTCCAAAACATCCCGTTAAACTTTACCGCACAGCAACCGCACCTGTTTCATTTCCATCACGCTATGCGGTAGCACGCTGATTTAGATTTGAAATTTCGCCCTCTGACGCCCATTATTCAACGTGCGACAATCGTCGTGTAACTAAAGGTGAAACAAGCAATATGGAATGGATCGCCGATCCGTCAATCTGGGCCGGGCTGGCTACCCTGGTAATCCTTGAAATTGTCTTAGGGATAGACAACCTGATTTTCATCGCCATTTTGGCAGAAAAGCTTCCCCGCCGGCAGCGCGACAAAGCCCGCGTCACAGGTTTAATGCTGGCATTAGTGATGCGCCTGTTGTTACTGGCGTCAATTTCCTGGCTGTCGACCCTCACCCGCCCTCTCATCACTTTACTCGGGCATCCGTTCAGCGCCCGAGACATGATTATGCTGACCGGCGGCGTGTTCCTGCTGTTTAAAGCCACCATGGAGCTCAATGAGCGCCTGGAAGGTAAAGATGAAGAGCAGAGCCAGCAGCAAAGCGGTGCCAGATTCTGGCCTGTCGTGGCGCAGATCGTGGTTCTCGATGCGGTATTTTCCCTCGACTCAGTGATTACCGCCGTTGGTATGGTGGATCATCTGGCCGTTATGATGGCGGCAGTCTGTATCGCCATCGGGCTGATGCTCCTGGCCAGCAAGCCGCTGACTAAGTTTGTGAATGCGCATCCCACCATCGTTATTTTATGTCTGAGTTTCCTGCTGATGATCGGCTTCAGTCTGGTCGCCGAAGGCTTTGGCTACGCGATTCCTAAAGGCTATTTGTACGCGGCTATCGGTTTCTCGGTGATCATCGAAGCGCTCAATCAGCTGGCACAATTTAACCGCAAACGCTTTCTGTCATCGCGTCGTTCTTTGCGTGAACGCACGGCGGAGACGGTTCTGCGCGTTTTACGCGGCAAGCATGAAGAGGCTGAACTGGATGCCCATTCGTCCAGCATGATTGCGGACAGCACTGAAGAAGACGCCATTTTCAACCAGCAGGAACGCAACATGATTGAACGCGTTCTGGGGCTGGGGCAGCGCACGGTCAGCAGCGTAATGACCTCGCGTCATGACGTCGATAATCTCGAACTGAATGACCCCATTGATGTCCTGAGAAATCAGATTGCCGAGAATCAGCACACGCGCATTCTGGTGACGGAAGACAGCTCGACCGACGAGCCGCTGGGTGTTGTTCATGTTGTTGACTTGCTTAAACAGCAGCTGCTGCAAAATGAGTTAGATCTTAAGGCACTGATCCGCCAACCCTTGATCTTCCCGGAGCAGCTTTCATTGCTGATGGCGCTTGAACAGTTCCGTCAGGCGAAAACGCACTTTGCTTTTGTCGTGGATGAGTTTGGTTCTGTCGAAGGCATCGTGACGCTGACTGACGTGATGGAAACCATTGCCGGGAATCTGCCGGAATCTGATGAGTTGCCGGATGCACGCCACGATATCCAGCAGCAGGAAGACGGAAGCTGGATTGCGAATGGCTATATGCCGCTCGAGGATCTGGCAATGTACATCCCCCTGCCGCTCGATGATAAGCGCGAATACCACACGCTGGCCGGTTTACTGATGGAATATACCCAGAGCATTCCGCAGGTCGGCGCACAGATAAAAATTAACGATTATTTGTACGAACCACTGGAAGTCAGCAGTCACCGGATTTTAAAAGTGAAGATCACCCCGCTCAATCCGCCGGTGTCCGACGATTACGAAGTCTGATTTCTTCGCGGTAAGCGTGACCAAAAAAACGGGGTGCCATTGAGCACCCCGTTTTTATTCCCGGCTAATCCGATGTTACTTCTTCAATATCTTCTGCACTTCATCACCGGCTTTACTGTCTTTGCGTTTATCAATCCAGTTCTGGATAGCGCTGCGGGCGCTCTGCTCCAGTGACTGACGCAATATCTGGTCAACCTGCAACTGATAATGCATCTGCGACCACGGCCCGTACACGCGCAGCGGAATATCGGTCGTTTTCAGCGTATTGATCAGATTGCCGTCGCCCTTCCAGCCGCCGGTTACGCGGATCAGCAGATTCAAATCCACCTGCTGTGCAGCCATATTAATGGTGCCGTCACCTTTGCCGGTGACCATCGGTGACACTCCTTCCATATTGCTCAGCGTCAGCGTGCCATCGGCAAGATGACCTTTCGCATTCAGCGTATCAATCTGGCTGTAGTGCTCGTAACGGTCGAGGCCCTGAACTTTATCGCTGTTTCTCGCAATAGCCTGCTGGATAAGCTGCTGAATATTCATGCCATTCAGACGCGCATTATCCATTGAAATCTGGCCATCGCCCTGCCAGTGCCGCGCGAAATCAGCGGCTGAAAGGCCTTCACCGCTCACATTACCCTTCAGCGAGAAGTTGCCGGTCAGCGCCTTAGGCAACTCATATGCCGAAAGCAAATCGCCCAGCTCAATCTTGTTGACGTCAGGCACCAACTGAACCTGAATTTTCTTGCCCGTCACATCCATTTTGCCTGGCAGTGAGAAATTGCCGGTACCCATGTTGCCGCTGAACGTCGACAGCGAAACCTGCCCTTGCTGATTATCAGCTTCGAGCGCCAGGTTCTGAATTTTCATTCCACGGTAAGTAAGATCAGCCACTTTCAGCGCCAGGTGCGCATTGAATGTCTGAAGTTCACTGAGCCCGTTGGGTTGTTCATCTATGTCGCGCGCAATAACCGGCGCCGACGTAATGGCCTGAGAAGTCGTGGCTGTCTCTTCCGTTGTTTTCGGCTGCCAGCCGGAAAGCGCATCCAGATCGAGTTTTTCCGCGTTCAGGTTCAGCTGATAATTCGGTTCATCGCCCAGCGTGGCCGAAGCCGTACCGGAGATCTGATTATCATTGGCGGTCAGCGCCATCTGGCTGAGCGTCACAGCATTAGTCTCCCGCTGATAACTCGCCTGCATCGAACCGTTGCCCTGAATGCCTTTAACCGGAATATCCGCGCCGCTCAGCTGATAGGTAAATTTGCTGATGTTGGCAGCAAAGGCCTGCGGATAATGCTGCATATCCAGTTCCGCATTCATCGTGAAGGCTAAATCACGCTGATTACGATTGATGCGGCTGGAAAGCTGGACAGAAGCCTGCCGGTTGTCGTCTTTATCAATTTCGAGATTAATGTCGCGCACATTGATTTGTTCATCGTCGCCACGCTGCCAGATAAGCAAACTGTCGGCGATGCTGATTTTATCAATGTCGAACTTCCAGCCAGCGTCCAGCTCAGACGCACCGGGCGCCACAGGAACCGGAGAAGATGGAGCAACCGGCGCATCGGGCTGATTCTCTTCGGTATCCGGCGTTAACCGGATAATCGCATTTTTAAACAAAACTTGCTTTACGGCGAGCTGATGAGAAATGAGAGGCCAGAGTTTGACATCCAGTCGCATATTTTCAGCACTGACCACCGGTTCTTTCGCACCCGGCGCGGTGAGCGATGTCTGCCCGGCAATAATGCTCAGCTGCGGCCAGACGTGCCAGCGCAGCGAACCATTAATGGCCAGCTTGAAACCGCTTTTCACCTCAACCCTTTCCACCATGTACTGACGGAAATCGTTCGGGTTGATCAGAAATACCAGCGAAGTCATGCCGGCAATGATAACCACCAGTAAAATCACCAGTGTTGTCAGTAGTCTTCTCATGCCTTCCTCACGTTTTCATCCGCTCACGCCGATAAAAAACAGAATCAGTCTTTATCAATACGACTGGCAATTGCACTTTGCTGGTCGCGGTATTTCGCATCCTGACGGCTGTTATAAGGGCGTGCAGCTGAACCGGACAACGGTTCAAAGCTTAACGCGCCAATCAGCATACCCGGACGAAGCGCCAGAGGCAGTTTACCGGAATTGTAGAACTCAAGGACGATGCGACCTTTCCAGCCCGGATCGATGCGGTGTGCTGTGACGTGTACCATCAGGCCCAGACGCGCCAGTGAAGAACGCCCATCGAGCCAGCCCACCAGATCATCCGGAATGGTGACGGATTCAAAAGTGACCGCCAGTGCCAGTTCGCCGGGATGCAGGAAGAAAGCTTCACCTTCCGGCAGAACGATTTCGTCGCTCATCACTTTGTCCAGCGCCGCGCTTACTTCGTCTTTCGGGCCACTCAGATCGATAAAGCCAGCGTTATGGCCGAGGAAAACGCGAAAACCGTTACCCAGACGCACATCTACCGTTGCACCGTTAATCCGCTCAACCGGCGGACGGGGTGAAATGCCTAATTTGCCGCTGTCCAGCCAGGCTTCTATATCTCGATCGCAAAGTCTCATCGTATCTCCGGTGTGGTTTTCTACGGATTGTTCCGCGATTAGTTGAAGAACTGGCTGATTTTCGCCTTAAGAATATCAATCGCAATCCGGTTTTTACCGCCACGCGGCACAATGATGTCTGCGTATTGTTTTGAGGGTTCGATAAATTGCAGGAACATTGGACGGACAGTTTTCTGGTATTGCGCCATCACGGAATCCATAGAGCGGCCACGCTCGTTGACATCGCGCTTCATGCGGCGCATCAGGCAGATATCCAGCGGCGTATCCACGAAGATAGAGAAATTCATTTCCTGACGCAGACGCACGTCGGTCAGTAACAGGATCCCTTCCAGAATAATGACTTTCTTAGGCTTGAGCGTCACGGTCTCAGCCAGACGGGTATGTTCGATAAAACTGTAACTCGGTAATTCGATAGCCTGACCTGACTTCATTGCCTGCAAATGCTGGAACAGCAAATTGTGATCCATGGCACTGGGATGGTCATAGTTGGTTTTGACCCGTTCTTCCATGGTCATATGGCTTTGGTCTTTATAGTAGCAATCTTCCGGGATCACCCCGATATGCTCATCACCTACCTGATCACGAAGTTCACGGTATAACGTACTGGCGATGAGGCTTTTTCCCGAAGCAGATGCGCCAGCGATACCCACGATGACACACTGATGGAATTTGTCAGACATAAAATTAAAGACCTGATTTGGAAGTTGGAAGGCAAGCACAGCGTGTGCTTTGAACGCGCCAATTATAAGTACAACACACTACCCGATGCCAGCGTTAAGGCGGTGTAATCGCTGACATCGGGCAATAATTCGCAGAGTTGGGAGATTAAACCGCCCGGAAAGCGATTTCTGTCGGAATCGCGTCGCCTTTCCAGAACAGCTGCGACGCCACTTTTGACGCAAGTTCGCGATAAATCGTCGTGAACTCACTTTCAGGATTAGAGACAACGGTCGGTTCGCCGCGATCCAAATCCTCGCGCAGCGAAATATGCAGCGGTAACTGAGCCAGTAATTCGCAACGGTATTTTTCGGCCAGACGTTGTGCGCCACCGGTGCCGAAAATCGGTTCATGATGCCCGCAGTTGCTGCACACATGCATGCTCATATTTTCGATAATGCCTAACACCGGCACATGCACTTTCTCAAACATCACAATGCCTTTCATAGCGTCGAGCAGCGCGATGTCCTGCGGCGTGGTCACCACGAGCGCGCCCGTCACCGGAATATTTTGCGACAGCGTCAGCTGGATATCGCCGGTGCCCGGCGGCAGGTCAATCACCAGATAATCGAGATCCGGCCACAACGTATCCTGCAACATCTGCATCAGCGCTTTGCTGGCCATCGGGCCGCGCCACACCATCGCATTTTCGTCGGTGACCAGATAACCAATGGAGTTCGTCGCCAGTCCGTGCGCCATAATCGGCGACATATGTACACCATCCGGTGATGTCGGACGCTCTTCTTCCGTGCCCAGCATGTTCGGCACCGACGGGCCATAGATATCCGCGTCCAGAATACCGACTTTTCCGCCTTCCGCGGCCAGCGCCAGCGCCAGATTCACCGCCGTGGTGGATTTACCCACGCCGCCTTTGCCTGAGCTGACCGCCAGAATATTGCGTACGCCTTTAATGCCGGGCTGCTCATTGGCACGTTTCATCGTGGCGATATCGTGACGCAGGTTCCACTGAATGGCCGAAGCGCCGGTAACCCGCAGCAATTCACCGCTGGTTTCATCTTTAAGCACCTCGAAACCGCTGTTCCAGGCAAACGGCAGCGTCAGATCGATATGCAGAACTTCGTCCATCAGCACGCAATGATGCACCGCTTTTATCGCAGCTAAATCTTTTTGAAGTGTTGAATGGCGGAAGGTGGCCAGTACGCCGGTCACGAGTGCGCGCAGCCCTGCGGGTGTGGTCTGCTGTGGGGATTGAGATGTCATCCCGGCTCCTTGAAAACTGGTTATCAGACTAGTTATTTACCCTAAGCATAACAGAACACACGTAAGGAGATCCCCCCGTTTGTTTACGCGGGGCGGCGCTTTCGGTTAACATCAATGCCCCTGATTTCAACAACAGAAAGCAAGCTCTTACTATGGCTCAAGTCGCGAAAAAAATTTTGGTAACCTGTGCACTTCCGTACGCCAACGGATCCATCCACCTCGGTCACATGCTCGAGCATATCCAGGCTGACGTCTGGGTTCGTTTCCAGCGAATGCGTGGCAATGAAGTGCACTTCATCTGTGCGGACGATGCGCACGGCACACCGATCATGCTGAAAGCACAGCAACTCGGTATCAAGCCGGAAGAGATGATTGCCGAAATGAGCCAGGAGCATCAGAAAGACTTCGCCGGCTTCGGCATCAGCTACGACAACTATCACTCCACGCACAGTGACGAAAACCGTGAACTGTCGGAGCTGATTTATGGTCGTCTGAAAGAAAACGGTTTCATCAAGAATCGCACCATTTCTCAGCTGTACGATCCGGAGAAAGGCATGTTCCTGCCTGACCGTTTCGTTAAAGGCACCTGCCCGAAATGTAAATCGCCAGACCAGTACGGCGATAACTGTGAAGTGTGTGGTGCAACCTACAGCCCGACCGAACTGATCGAGCCGAAATCTGTTGTCTCCGGCGCGACGCCTGTGCTGCGTGATTCCGAGCATTACTTCTTTGATTTGCCTGAATTCAGCGCGATGTTGCAGGCGTGGACCCGTTCCGGTGCGTTGCAGGAGCAGGTCGCGAACAAAATGCAGGAATGGTTTGAATCCGGCCTGCAACAGTGGGATATCTCCCGCGACGCGCCGTACTTCGGTTTCGAAATTCCTGATGCGCCGGGCAAATATTTCTACGTCTGGCTGGACGCGCCAATCGGCTACATGGGTTCATTCAAAAACCTGTGTGACCGCCGCAGCGACCTGAACTTCGACGAGTTCTGGAAGAAAGATTCCACCACCGAGTTGTATCACTTCATCGGTAAAGACATCGTCTATTTCCACAGCCTGTTCTGGCCGGCAATGCTGGAAGGCAGCAATTTCCGCAAGCCAACCAACCTGTTTGTTCACGGTTATGTAACGGTGAACGGCGCGAAGATGTCTAAATCACGCGGCACCTTCATCAAGGCCAGCACTTATCTGAACCATCTGGATGCAGACTGCCTGCGTTATTACTACACCGCGAAACTGTCTTCCCGTATCGACGATATCGACCTGAATCTGGAAGATTTCGTGCAGCGCGTTAACGCAGACATCGTGAACAAAGTGGTCAACCTGGCTTCACGTAACGCCGGTTTCCTCGCCAAACGTTTTGACGGCAAACTGGCGGATAAACTGGCGGATGAAGCGCTGTACAAAACCTTCACGGATGCCGCTGAAAGTATTGCGCAGGCGTATGACAGCCGCGAATCAGGCCGTGCAATCCGTGAAATCATGGCGCTGGCTGACCTGGCTAACCGTTATGTAGACGAACAGGCGCCGTGGGTTGTGGCAAAACAGGAAGGCCGCGACGCGGACCTGCAGGCGATTTGCTCAATGGGCATCAACCTGTTCCGCGTTCTGATGACATACCTGAAACCGGTTCTGCCTTCACTGTCTGAACGCACAGAAGCTTTCCTGAACACCACGCTTGAGTGGGATGCGATTGCACAACCGCTGCTTTCTCATCAAGTGAACCCGTTCAAGGCGCTGTTTAACCGTATCGAACTGGATAAAGTGACCGCCATGGTTGATGCATCGAAAGAAGACATTGCGACAGCGAAAGCCCCTGCAACCGGCCCGCTGGCGGATGATCCGATTCAGGAAACCATCACCTTTGATGACTTCGCAAAAGTCGACATGCGTATCGCGCTGATCAAAAGCGCTGATTTCGTGGAAGGTTCCGACAAACTGCTGCGTCTGCAACTGGATCTGGGCGGCGAAACCCGTCAGATCTTCTCCGGTATCCGCTCTGCCTATCCGGATCCGAAAGCGCTGGAAGGCCGTCTGACCATCATGGTCGCAAACCTTGCGCCGCGTAAAATGCGCTTTGGCATTTCTGAAGGCATGGTGATGGCCGCAGGCCCTGGCGGAAAAGACATCTTCCTGCTCAGCCCGGATTCCGGCGCACAACCTGGCATGCAGGTGAAATAAGCCACTGCGTTTCTCAGTAAGCCCCTCCCCTCATCCCCGGGGGGAGGTTCAAGGAGTTCCTGCTATGTTTAACTTCGATTACTACAATCCCACCCGCGTTCTTTTTGGTACACAGCGTATTGCCGATATCGGCCAGTACATTCCGGCCAACGCCCGCGTCCTGATTACCTACGGCGGCGGCAGCGCGAAAAAATTCGGTACGATTGATGAAGCGCGCAAAGCTCTCGGTGACCGCGAAATTTTCGAATTTGGCGGCATTGAGGTTAACCCGCATTTCGAAACCCTGATGATTGCCGTTGAGCTGGTTAAAGAGAAAAAAATCGACTTCCTGCTGGCCGTTGGCGGCGGTTCTGTCGTGGATGCCACCAAATTTATCGCCGCCGCCGTCCTGTACGAGGGCGACGTCTGGAATATGTGGTCGAAACGCCTGCCGCTGGCAAAAGCCATGCCGCTCGGTTGCATCATGACGTTACCGGCGACCGGTTCGGAAATGAACCCGACAGCCGTGGTCACTAACGTCGCACTGGGCGCAAAAATGGGTTTCAGCGACGCGCATCTGTACCCGCAGTTTGCCGTGCTGGATCCGCGAAAAACCTACACGCTGCCGGTTAAACAAGTGTCCAACGGCGTGGTTGACGCCTTTGTGCATGTGATTGAGCAATACCTGACATATCCGGTTTACGGCAAAGTGCAGGATCGTTTTGCCGAGGGCCTGCTGCTGACGCTTATCGAAGAAGGCCCGAAAGCGCTGACCGATCCGGAAAATTACGATGTGCGCTCAACCGTCACCTGGTCGGCAACGCTGGCACTGAATGGTCTGATTGGCGTCGGCGTGCCTCAGGACTGGGCAACGCACCGCATCGGCCACCAGCTCACCGCGCTCTATCATCTGGATCACGCTGAAACGCTGGCCGTTCTGCTGCCTTCGCTGCTTCAGGTACAACGTGAAACTAAACGCCTCAAACTGCTGCAATACGCAGAGCGCGTCTGGGGGCTGACCGACGGTGATGAAGAAACCCGTATCACCGCGGCCATCGATAAAACCCGCGATTTCTTTGATGATATGGGCGTGAAAACGCGCATCAGCGCGTACGGCGTGCCGGAAAAAGTCATTGAAGAAGTGCTGGAGAATCTGACCCGCTTCAACCTGCTGCCGATGGGCGAACACAAAGATATCGATCGGGTGGCTGCCCGCCGCATTCTCAGCCTGAGCTACTAAAAGCCGCAGCTGAAGAAATCGAAGGGGAAACGCG
>Ga0153981_1000128_pt1 | contig 22549 bp, 23 predicted proteins | sample TSGA065MetaG_FD_104714 | JGI IMG/M metagenome (GOLD analysis project Ga0153981, IMG submission 104714) | Attine ant fungus gardens microbial communities from Georgia, USA - TSGA065 MetaG | ecosystem: Host-associated > Fungi > Mycelium > Unclassified | place: USA: Georgia, Magnolia Springs State...
AGCGCGCGTTATGGTGCATTTCGGGTAGGGCAAGACGGTACGGCCTTGCTGACTGCGATGCTGGATGAACATGGAAAAATGATCCAGCCGTAGGGCCAAAAACAAAAGGGCCTTTCGGCCCTTTTTTGCATCTGTAACCTGTGCTGGAAATTGACGTTATTGCAGCTGAGCAGAAATCAGTGGCCAGCGTGTATCAAAGTCCTGAGTCGGACGATACTTGAATTCTGAACGCACAAACCGCGAAAGCATCCCTTCGCAAAATGCCAGTAACTGGCTGGCAAGCAGGGTTTCATCACTGATAAACCCGCTGCCTTCACGCATTTTCTTTTCCCGTAAAACCTGACGCAATTGCGCTTCAATTCGCTCAAAAAGCTGGTTGATGCGACCCTGCAGGCGATCCTGTTCGAACATCAGTGCGTGACCGGTCATAATGCGGGTGAGCCCCGGATTGCGTTCGGCAAAACCTAAAATCAGCAGCAAAATCAGACGGATTCTGTTCAATGTATCTTTTTCATCCTGCAGGATGAGATTGATACGCGTAATCAGACTGTCTTCGATAAACTCGATTAAGCTGTCAAACATCCGCGTCTTACTGGGAAAATGACGGTAAAGAGCTGCTTCTGAAACGCCTACGCTGGCGGCGAGTTTCGCGGTGGTGATCCGCTGGCTGCCATCGCTGGACTGAAGCATTTGCGCTAACGCCTGCAAAATCTCTTCGCGCCGGTTCCTTTTTGTCGTTTCTTTCTCTGCCATGTCTGAATAGACCCTTGCTAAAAAACGGCTAAAATCATGGAGAAACCGCACAACTGCCGCATGAATCGCTGTGATCCTGCGGCTTATTTCGTTCCCTTGGTGTTGTTACGGTCTGATAGTGATAAGGATCTGTTCAATATCGCGTCAAAATCTGCGGTGCTGAACAGGTTCTTATTGGCGACCTGAATGGCCGAAACCACCTTCGCCGCGTTCACTGGCGTCAAAATCTTCCACCAGATTGAATTCTGCCTGAACGACAGGCACAAATACCATCTGAGCAATGCGCTCGCCCGGTTCGATAACAAATGTAGTCTGACCACGATTCCAGACGGAAACCATCAGCTGACCCTGATAATCGGAATCGATAAGACCGACCAGGTTGCCCAGAACGACGCCGTGTTTATGGCCTAAACCTGAACGTGGCAGGATAACCGCCGCCAGATTTGCATCACCAATGTGGATAGCCAGACCTGTTGGCAGCAACGTCGTTTCGCCCGGTTTCAGTTCTACCGACGCGTCCAGACAGGCGCGCAAATCCAGACCTGCGGATCCCGGCGTTGCGTAGGCAGGTAAAGGGAAAGTCGAACCGATGCGCGGGTCGAGAATTTTAATGTCGATTTTTTTCATCATAACGGCTGACAATCTCTTCTAATAAACGTTGACCAAGCAGGGACTTATCGCTGAGCGGTAAGATTTTATCCCCGTCCTGCCAAAAAAGATGCAAGGCATTGGTATCAGTATTGAAACCATGTCCGGCAAGTGAAACGTCGTTGGCGCAAATCAGATCCAGATTCTTGCGGATCCTTTTTTGCCGCGCGTATTCTTCCACATTCTGGGTTTCAGCGGCAAACCCCACGACGTAGGGACGGTTTTCCGTCATGGCAGCGACGCCCGCGACAATGTCGGGGTTTTTCACCATTTTTACAGTGATTTCATCGCCTTGCTTTTTGATTTTCTCATCAGCAATGATTTCAGCGCGGTAATCGGCCACGGCAGCGCAGGAAATAAAAATTTGCTGGGAGGCTGCAAAAGCTTGCACTGCTTTCTCCATCTCCAGCGCACTTTCTACATCAATCCGGCGAACGTTCAGAGGTGTCGGTTGCACGACCGGTCCGGCTATCAGCGTGACCTGCGCACCGCGTTCAGCGGCGGCTTTGGCAATCGCAAACCCCATTTTCCCGGAACTGTGATTGCTGATGAAACGCACCGGATCCAGAGGTTCTCGGGTCGGGCCTGCAGTCACCATAATATTCAGATGCGCCAGATCTTTATGTGCAGAAAAATGGGTATTGGCTAAATCGACTATCACCAGCGGATCGAGCATCCGGCCAGGGCCGATATCGCCACAGGCCTGGCTTCCGCTGTCGGGGCCCCAGATTAACGTGCCACGTGCGGCCAGTTTTTCCAGGTTCTCCTGAGTGACGGCAGCGCGATACATTTGCTGGTTCATAGCCGGCAGAACAGCGACGGGCGCGGCGGTTGCCAGACAGACAGTCGTCAGCAGGTCATTCGCCATACCTGCGTTCATTCGTGCCAGTAAATCAGCCGTGGCGGGAGCAATCAGAACTAAGTCAGCCCATTTGCCCAACTCGATATGCCCCATTGCCGCTTCGGCAGCCGGATCAAGCAGGTCATCAGAGACCGGATAGCCAGAAACGGCCTGCAGGCTCAGGGGGGTCACAAAGGATTTCGCCGCTTGTGTCATGACCACGCGGACTTCTGCGCCTCTTTCACGTAAGCGACGTACCAGTTCTGGTGCTTTATAGGCAGCGATACCACCGCTGATACCGAGCACAATATGTTTGCCGGAAAGTCCCGTCATCATCATTGTCCGATTGGTTGTAAGCCGAAAGAAGCGACATTTTAGCATAACGCGGAATGATGACAGCTATTGGCGATGCTCTTAAGCGGATGAATAAAAATTCTGCGTAACGCCTCGCAGGCTTTTAAACCGGAAACCCCGACGGGCAGGGCTCTGTGCCAGAATCGGCGCCTAAAAGGAGTCAGGATGACGAAAGTACAGGAAAGCTGGCCGGGTGAATTGCCTCCACGGGAAAAATTACTGCAACAGGGCGCAAAAGGGCTGACCGATCAGGAGCTGCTGGCGATCTATCTGCGTACCGGTTGCCAGGGAATGCACGTCATGGCGCTGGCGAAGAATCTTCTGGAAAAATTCGGTTCTCTGCATCAGTTGCTGATGGCTGATTTTGATTCAATGGCGGGCATTAAAGGGATGGGCGTCGCGAAATTTGCACAGTTGGTTGCAGTTTCAGAACTGTCGCGCCGGTCATATTTACGTCACCTCAATGCGGAGAATGCGATGCTCAGCCCGGAGGTCATGCGGGAATATCTGCAGAATTTGCTGGTTTTTCGGGAAAGAGAGGTCTTTCTGGTACTTTTTCTCGACAACCAGCATCGCGTTATTCGCCATGAGGAGATGTTTGCTGGTACTATTGGGCACGTAGAAGTGTATCCCCGCGAAATTGTTCGCGGTGCGATGAAGGTTAATGCGGCAGCCCTAATTCTGGCGCATAATCACCCATCCGGTCGGGCTGAGCCCAGCCTGATGGACCGGAAAGTGACTGAACAGATTATTCGAGCGTGCCAACTGCTGGAAATTCGCGTCCTTGACCATTTGGTTGTAGGCCACGGAGAAACAGTCTCTTTTGCTGAACGCGGTTGGATTTAGCGTCGTTTTTTGAAGATCCTTAGGGATCTTTAGCTGTTCGGGACTTGAGCACTTACGCTACAGAGCGTATACTACGCCACCTTTGAGAATCTTGGGTTTGGCGTTAAGAGCCTATCTCAGCAGGTTTCTAACCTGATGAATTGGTTTTTACCCGACGACAGTGAGTCGGTTCTCAGTGGAGTTTGCTGAGATGGGCTCTAAAAGCCTGACGAGGCGGCCATACCCTATACGAAGCTCGAGCTGATTTGATTTTTGGAGAATAGACATGTCCCGAGTCTGCCAAGTTACTGGCAAGCGCCCGGTGAGCGGTAACAACCGTTCCCACGCACTGAACGCGACCAAACGCCGTTTTCTGCCGAACCTGCACTCCCACCGTTTTTGGGTTGAGGCTGAGAAGCGCTTTGTAACTCTGCGTGTATCTGCTAAAGGTATGCGTGTTATTGATAAGAAGGGTATTGAGACGGTCTTGGCCGATCTGCGTGCCCGCGGTGAGAAGTATTAAGGAACTGCATCATGGCTAAAGGTGTTCGCGAGAAGATCAAGCTGGTTTCTTCTGCTGGTACTGGTCACTTCTATACCACCACGAAGAACAAGCGTACTAAGCCGGAAAAATTGGAACTGAAGAAATTCGATCCAGTTGTCCGTCAACACGTGATCTATAAAGAAGCTAAAATTAAATAATTTTAGTGGATTAATAAAACCCGGCTCCGGCCGGGTTTTTTATTGTCTGAATTTGGCCATTTCCGCTCAGAGCGACTTTTGTTTGCCTGATGCTGATGTCTGCGACACACTCTGAGAATCATTCTGCTAAGGGAGAAATTATGCCGGAATTACCTGAGGTTGAAACCAGCCGCAGAGGGATTGAACCCTATCTGAAAGGCCACACGATCATGCACGCTATCGTGCGTAATCCACGTCTGCGCTGGCCTGTTTCTACAGAGATTCTGTCGCTCAGTGACCAACTGGTGCTGAGCGTTCAACGTCGTGCAAAGTATCTGCTGGTTGAGCTTAAGACGGGCTGGATCATCATTCATCTGGGCATGTCTGGCAGTTTGCGGATTCTGTCGGAAGAAACCGAACCGGGTAAACATGACCATGTCGATCTGGTGATGGATACCGGTTTTGTGTTGCGTTATACCGATCCGCGGCGTTTTGGAGCCTGGTTATGGTCTTCAGATCTGGCGGCCAGCAATGTTTTAGCGCACCTCGGGCCGGAGCCTTTAAGTACGGATTTTACCGCCGGTTATCTGCTGGAGAAGTCGCGCACAAAAAAATCCCCCATCAAGCCGTGGCTGATGGACAACAAACTGGTGGTCGGGGTAGGCAACATCTACGCCAGCGAATCGCTGTTTGTTGCGGGTATTTCACCTGACAGGCTGGCGCATTCGCTCAAACTCGATGAGGCCGAGTTACTGGTCAGAACCATTAAAGCGGTGTTATTGCGTTCCATTGAGCAGGGTGGAACCACGCTGAAAGATTTCCTTCAGTCGGATGGCAAACCGGGGTATTTCGCGCAGGAGTTACAGGTTTATGGCCGCGCTGGCGAGCCTTGCAGGATATGCGGTACGCCTGTCGAGAGTAAGAAACACGCTCAGCGTACCACGTTTTTTTGCCCTAACTGCCAGCGGTAGAACAGACTCAGGCGCTGATCTTATCCATCAGAGCCTGAGTGATTTTTTGAGGCAGGAACGGCGTGATATCGCCACCGTGGCGGGCCACTTCCTTCACCAGAGATGATGAAATAAACGACCACTCTTTTGATGGCATCATAAATACGCTTTCCAGCGTCGGCAGCAAATGCCGGTTCATGTTTGCCAGCTGCATCTCATATTCAAAGTCAGACACCGCACGCAAGCCACGCACCAGCACATTCGCGCCCTGCGCTTTGGCAAAGTTCGCCATCAGATCGCTAAAGCCAATCACTTCAACATTTTTCAGATGAGAAGTGACCTGCGTGGCCAGCGCCACACGCTCATCCAGAGTAAACATCGGTTTTTTGCTCGGGCTGGCGGCAATCGCCAGAATGACATGATCGAACATCAACGCAGCACGCGTCACGATATCAAGATGTCCGTTAGTCAGCGGGTCGAAAGTACCGGGATAAATTGCCTTAGTGCTCATACAAGCTCACTTTTGCAGTTGATGGCTGAGTGCCCACAGGGCGGCATATTTATTGAAAGTATACTGTGCATTGACGCCTGCCAGAATCAAACCCTGTTTCCCATCCAGAAAACCCGCCCGCAGGATCCAGGTTTTTATGAATGCGCCTGATGTGTGTGAAATGACAGAGAAAAAGCTGCAACGGCGGCCTTGCTGATGGCGCTGACGGGCCCATGCTTCGGCATAACTAAGCTGTTTACGCTGAAAAGCAAAGAAATCCCGACAAGTCAGGTGCAGCAAATCGCCTTGCAAAGGGATAACGGCGGCATTGCCCGTGTTCAGCGATTCGTGAACTAAATCGTCGTTATAGCGGAAGGCTGAAGGATATAAGCGGTTGACACGATCGGGATACCAGCCGCTGTGGCGCATAAATTTTCCGAGGAATAAATTACTGCGGCCAAAACTGTAAACCGTGTTTTCCTGAGAATTATTCAGAACGTTTTCCACCGACTGACGCAGTTCCGGGGAAACCCGTTCGTCCGCATCGATCATCAAAATATAATCGCCAGTCGCATAGCTTTGCGCTAACTGGCGCTGCTTGCCAAAACCCGGCCATTGCTCGTTGGTGAAAACTTTCGCACCGAACTGACGGGCAACGTCCGGCGTGGCATCTTCACTGCCTGAATCAAGCAGGATGATTTCATCTGCCCAGGCCACAGACTCAAGGCATTCGGGCAGCAGATCTGCTTCATTGCGTGCAATCAGCACGACGGATAAACGTTTTTTATCGGCCATTAATGACCCCGCACGGGCAGATAAGGCTCCAGTAAATGCAGCAGGCGTTGTAGCGCTCCCTGATTTTGATGCAAAACTTCTACCGCGTGACGCCCGTAATACAGACGATAATCTTCATCTGTCAGCAACGTGGAGATTTCTTTGACCAGCGACGGTGTATCTGTCACGGTGATCAACCCATCGTCCTGCGTGAGCTTGGCGCAGATATCTTTGAAGTTAAACGTATGCGGACCCATCAGGACAGGAATGGCGTGTGCTGCGGCTTCCAGAGGATTATGACCTCCGCGTTCGACCAGACTGCCACCAACAAACGCCAGATCGGCAATTCCGTACAGCAGCATTAACTCACCCATCGTATCGCCGATCACGACCTGCGTTCCCGACGAAGGCACTTCCCCCGTACTGCGTTGTGTGAAGGTCAGACCCGCTTTGCGTGTCAGTTCACAGGCAACGGGGAAACGTTCCGGATGGCGCGGCACAAGGATCAGCAGCAGCGTCGGATGAGCTTTCAGCAATTCTTTATGCGCTTCCAACAGCAAGGTTTCTTCCCCTTCATGCGTACTGGTCGCAATCCACACCTGGCGGCGTGATGCCCACTGACTGCGCAGCGCGATGGCTTTAGCGGCCAGCTCCGGCGTCACGGAAATATCAAATTTCAGGCTGCCGGTAACCGCGAGCTGATTACGTTTTAATCCCAGTGAAAGGAAACGATCGCCATCTTCCTGATTTTGCGCGGCAATCAGCGTGATGCGTTGTAAAACAGTGCGGATAAATTTGCCCAGCTTTTGGTAGCCTTTAGCCGAACGCTCAGAAAGGCGTGCATTAGCAATCACTAAGGGAATTTTACGGCGATGCAGGGCGCTGATGAGGTTTGGCCACAGCTCGGTTTCCATAATGATAACCAACTTGGGGTTCACTTCATTGAGAAAACGGTTCAGCGATCCAGGCAGGTCATAAGGTAGATAAACGTGATGAACACCAGCACCGAAAGCGGACTGAACACGCTCGGAGCCCGTTGGGGTCATCGTGGTGACTGTAATGGGCAATGAAGGATAACGATGGCGCAGGGCGCGGACTAAAGGAATTGCCGCCAGAGTTTCGCCCACTGAGACGGAATGCAGCATGATGCCGCCAGAAACCACCTTCCCTTTGCAGAAGCCATAACGTTCAGCCCAGCGTTTGCGGTATGCCGGTGACTTCCGGCCACGTACCAGCAAACGGATCCAGATAAGAGGCTGGATGAGGTATAGAAGAACTGTATACAGCGTTTGCAACATAATATCCGTGAAGTCTCGAGTAGGGTTGGAATTCTAAGTTTTTAGCCAAATCAAAGCTAATACTTTTAACGCCAGAGGCTGGGCGGCTCACGCATCAAGATGCGGTTACCGACCGTTACGGGATCTATCCACTGATTAATTTTCGCAATTTGAAATACCGACGCCCCAGCCGCCAGCGGAGGCGCAAAGTATTGGCGTTTCGCCACATCAGGTTCCAGACACCTTGCTGGAAAATTTCCTCAACCAGCTTTTTCTTCAATGCCGGGTCTTTTATTTTGTCGACAGTATGAAGAATGCCCAGACCTTCTTTTGCTATTTGCCATTTACACGCTGGAATTTTAGCGACTTTTTCCTGATACCGATGATTAATATCATCCAGCATACGAAGAATCTTCATGTAATGATGTGCAGAGCGGACTTCAGTTACGTCACCGTCTGTTCTATGTGAAACCGAATTCGAATGGATTAAATAATCGTAGAAAATATCGCTGGTATATTGAACACGTTCTGCCGCCAGCAGAATCTCAGTCGTCCACGGAATATCCTGATGTCTGAGTCCTGGCTCGAAAGAAAAGTGATGACGTTTAATAAAATCATGATTGTAGATGTTCAGCCAGGTCACATGCAGAAACTTGCGGGAGTTGAGCGCCTGTTTCAGCCAGACGTCACCCGAAATAACGCCTGTCGAAGATAAGCGTTCTGGTGGGAAGATTATTTTGTTTTTTTCGCTATTTTCATAGACATAGCGCCCATTACAGGTTGCCACATCCAGCGAGTTCTTTTCAGCCATCTCCAGCAGTTTCTGGTACATTCCGGGATGAATATTGTCATCGATGTCCGGAAATGCCAGATACTGGCCGGTGGCTTGTGACAAACCGTGATTACGTGCGATAGAAACGCCCTGGTTTTCAATCGTGAATACCTTGTACGCCTCAAAAGATGTCCGATAGGATTCAATAACTTCTGCACTTTTATCCGTTGAACCGTCGTTAACAATAATCATCTCAAAATCGGTTAATGCCTGCTGGATGATATTGTCGAAAAATTGGGAGAGAAATTGCTCCCCGTTATAAACGGCAACGATAATACTCAGTGAAGGGGTCTGCAGCATAATTATCCTGGAATAAACGTAGAGCAGCGGGTGCTCAGAATGAATTCTTATTTAGCTCTCAGCATTTTTTGCCAGCGAGCAATATTGTTCGCAAATAGGTGCAATGCCAAAGCCCGATAATGTTTCCTGATTGATTTCCGGGGGATTCTGGTAAATATCCACCATCACTTGCGCTAAATTATGGCTGTTCAACTGAGCCAGCCCGCGGGCAAGCTCACCTTGCAGGATTTCAGCAGGGCCGCCCGGACAATGTGTGCTGACGACCGGGGTGCCCAGAAGCAGGGCTTCAACCAATACATTCCCAAACCCTTCGCTGTCCGAACTCAGTACCAGCATTGCTGCATTTCGAATGAAAGGATAAGGGTTAGGCCTGAATCCGGGAAACAGAACCCTGTCTTCTACGCCGAGATCCTGAGCTAATGTTTTCAGCTTTTCAGTTTTCGCTTCTGAACCCTGGCCCAGCAGAACCAGAGGGAGTTCGATGCGGCTTTCTGCATAAGCCTGAATCAGCCGGTCGTGACGCTTATTCTCATGAAAACGCCCCACATGGATCAGGTACGATCCCGGAGGAAGCTCACATTCCTGTGCGGCAGCCAGTCTGATTGCATCGATATCGAACGGGTTGTAGATCACCTTAAGCTGAGAGGGACGGAGTTCGAAATGGGCTAAATCATCTGCGACGGCCTGTGAAACAGTCACGATATTCCGGTCCTGATAAACCTTTTTTATCTTGAGTTTCTTCAGCCAGCGGCTCAGGCCGGTCCGGTGTCCCAGATAAGACGTTGAGAACATCCCGTGTAAACAGAACCAGACTTTATGGCGGGGGAGGTATTTGCTGCGGGAAACGATGCGATCGGTTTTGTGCAGGTTTGATAATACCAAATCGAACTCGTCGCTGGATTGTACGGCCTGATCAAGCAACCGGGCACGGCGTGTAAGCTCAGTGATTTTACGCCACGGCGCACGGCATTTATCTTTTATCACCCGGTAAGTCAGACCGTCTGGCAGCGGATACTCACAAACGTCTCTTAATGAAAATAGCGAAACACGGTGTCCGGCGCGCAGAAAGCCTTCGGCTAATGTCAGAACAACCTTTTCGGCACCGCCGCCTGGCAAACCATCGATAACAATCAGAATATTTATCATCGGTTCAGAAGCTCTTTATAGAGGTTAAGAAGCTGCTCTGAAAGGTGCTGAGGCGTATTGTTCATGACCGTTTCCCGTGAGTTTAGAGACTCGCGAGAATCTACCACATTCGACGGCAGAGCCATAATCGCTTGCTGCAGGTCGTTGATATCCAGCGCATCACAAACGAATCCGTTTCTCCCATTTTCTATAAACTCGGCTCCACCACAGGTTGGGGTAGTGATCACGGGCAGGCCACAGGCCATGGCTTCGAGAATCACGTTGGGGAACGGATCGTATAGAGTAGGGAGTAGCAACCCGTCAGCCATTTGATAGAACTGCAGCGTATTTTGCTGAACGCCAAAGAAATGCACCCGATCTTTGCAGCCGCTTGCAGCCGCTAATTCGCGATACCGTGGCTCATTTTTATCTTTGCCGACAACCAGAAGATGTCGCGACGTTCCTGAAATGGCTTTAATTGCCGCGTCCAGGCCTTTACGCTCAAAGCCCGAGCCAACGTAGATCATGCAAGTCGCATTCGCCGGCACACCATATTGCTGGCGAAGCTGAGCGCGCAGCGGGGAGGTCGCCGGTTTGAAATGTTGGTTATTTACAGAATTATAAATGACGTGAATTTTTCCTGCGGGCACAGAAAACCGCTCAATGATTTCCTTTTTAACCATTTCGGCATTACAGATAACCGCTTTCAACTCTGGCGCAGCATACATATCCTTTTCGGCTTGCATGACGTAACGGTGAAACCTGTCGGTGAAAAGTCTTTTTGCTTTGTACTGAGGCAACAATCGCGAACGCTCTTCCAGCCATCTGACATGAACGCCATCACCGGCCCGGTATAAATCGCAGCCAGGTATCCGTTCGTGGCTTTGCACCAAATCGAATTTCTCTTTTTGCCAGATTTGCCGGGCCGCGTTGGCAAAACCGCGCTCCCTGCTTACACGACCGAATTTCCACGGGTTGCACAGATGCACATTCCAATCGGGGTTAATGTCACCCTGCCATTCGCGGGTGATGACATTAAGCTCGATATTTTGGTTTTCAAGTGCTTCCAGCGCCCGGGAAACAAACCGTTCGGCGCCTCCGTCAGGGCGGTATTTCTGGCGAACTAAAGCAAGCCGGAATGCTTTCATGCTAATAATCTCCTGGCCGCATCAGTCACGACGTCTACGGGAATGGCATTCAGATAACGTTCGGACGTGTTGGTATCGATATTGTCCGGATCAGGAAGTGGCCCGAAATCACCGGCCCAAATCACTTCACCTGTGGCTTCCCATGGGCGCCAGAAAACCAGTTTTGACGGGCCAAACAGAGCGATGAGAGGAGTTTTCAAAGCCGCCGCCATATGCATCGGGACAGAATCCACGCCGATAAATAGTGCGGCACCATCAATCAAGGCGGCAAGCTGGGGTAACGTTAATTTGCCGGCCAGAGAAATCAGATTGATCTGAGGACAAAGTTTCAGGATACGATCGACCATGGCGAGCTCGTGTTTGTCCGGCCCGGAAGTGACTATCAGTGGATAGCCTTCAGCGTGCAATTGCGTAAGCATGGCGGCCATCTTTTCTTCTGACCAGCATTTGAAGAACCATCGAGAGGTCGGCTGCACCACAATATAACGGCCAGAAACCTGATTCTGCTGTAATAAATGCTGTACCTTTTCACCGTCTTCCTGAGCATAACTCATCGTGGCTTCCGGTCTTATCAAGGGAAGCTGAAGGGGGGCCAGCAGGGAGAGGTTTTGTTCAACGGTATGAAGTGCATGATGGTTTTTCGTACTGACCAGTTGGGTGTGGCAAAAACGCCAAAATGCGCCCTGACGTTTTGGAAAATCGAAACCCAGGCGGACAGACGCGCCCGTAAGTCGGGTTGCAATGGCACTTCGCCACTGATCGCTTAAGTTGAGCGTCAGATCATAATGGCGGGACATGACCTGTTTCATTAAACGAATTTCATGAGCCATATGGGACCACACGCCGAGTTTTTTCCAGGTGCGGTCAATGCAATGCAAGTGATGAATGGAAGGATTGGCCGCCAGCATATCCCGGGTTTCCTGGTATATCAGCATATCAATTTCAGCGTCAGGATAACGCGCCTTCAATGTATTGACGACCGGGGTCGTCAGCAACATATCGCCGTGATGACGTAGTTTGATGATAAGGATACGCCTGATAGAGGAATCCGGATTTTGTGCTTGAGCAGTCGTCATAATTCATCACTGTTTAGGAATCAAAGCACGATTCTAAAGTACACTGAAGCCTCAGGCTACACCCAACACGGTTCTTGCGTTGAGGGTGAAAATCCCAAAAAATAGAAACAATCCAATAAATTGTTGTCATAGCGGTATGTTTGCATTGGCATGCCCGCGTAACCGTCATCCTGTACGTTTGATTAATAAGATAAAATTAGGCCAGTTCAATGAAAAAACCCGCATTTATCATCACCATAGATACCGAGGGTGACAATCTTTGGCAAAATCATGAGCGCATTTCCACTGAGAACACCCGCTTTCTGCCGCGATTCCAGAGCCTTTGCGAAAAGTACGCCTTTAAGCCGGTTTATCTGACGAATTATGAAATGGCGCAGGATGCTGCTTATGTGGAGTTTGCCAGTGATGTGATCCGGCGGGGACAAGGTGAAGTTGGCATGCATTTACATGCCTGGAATAGCCCTCCGCTTATCGCGCTGACCGATGATGACTGGCGACACAAGCCTTACCTGATCGAATTCCCGGAAGACCAAATCAAGGCTAAAGTGGCATTTATGACGAAACTGCTGGAAGACAATTTCCAGACCAAAATGCTCAGCCATCGCGCGGGTCGTTGGGCGTTTAATGAGTTTTATGCGTCGCTGCTGGTTGAGCAGGGATATCTTGTTGATTGTTCGGTGACACCGCATGTGAACTGGTCATCTTCACCGGGTAACCCTGAAGGGGCGGGCGGAACGGATTACAGCCGTTTTCCGAAAGAGGCTTATTTCATTGACCTCAATGATATTGCAAAAGCGGGCAATTCTCCGCTTCTTGAAGTCCCGATGAGTATTCAGCTTAAGCACTCGGGAATGCTCAATCATATTAAGAGCGGCTACGATAAACTTCGCGGAAAAACCCGGTCGCCTTCTACGCTCTGGTTGCGCCCATCCGGTGGTAATGTTGAGAATATGAAAAAGGTTGCTGAGCAGACACTTAAGCAGGGTTCTGACTATATCGAGTTCATGCTGCACTCTTCAGAGTTCATGCCCGGCGGAAGCCCGACGTTCAAAAACGAACAAGACATTGAAAGACTCTACGACGATTTGGAAAAGCTGTTTAGCTGGATAAGCGAACGGGCACAGGGGATGACTCTGGCAGAATATTATCAATGGAAGATGAACTAAGATGTCGCAGAAAAGGATGAAAATATTTTGGATTAATCTTTTCTTACATTGCTATGTAAAGATTAAGCCCACTCTGAAAAGCCGGAAGTCATTCTCGGCAGAAGAGAATTTTAAAAGTATTGCTATTTACTCGACCACGGCGCTGGGCGATTTAATGTTCAATACGCCAGCCATTCGTGCGGTAAGACAACGCTACCCGGATGCGTTCATTACACTGGTCTCCAGTGAAAAAAATAAAACCCTCGTTGAGGGAAGTCTTTTTTTTGACCGGATAGTATATTGGGATGAGAAGGTAAAACACGTCAGAAAACTGGTCACACAACTTAGAGAGCGGCCGCCTGAATTAACGGTAATCTTACACTCAAAAGCCCCCTACGACATTCTTAGCGCAGTGATGTCCGGCTCCCGATATATCGTCAAGGATATATACGGCGGTAAGAAGATTGGGATGGAAAAGTGGCTTGTTAATGAAGGATCGTTTTTAAGCTGCCATCTGATTCAACGAAAATTGAATATGTGCAGTTTGTTAGGTTGCGATGTATCCAATAATGAAATGGTTATTCCAGTTGATTTCACGCATCTTAATAAAGAAGCCGGAAAGAAAATTATTGGTTTTCAGATGGGCGCCTCTGAACCAATAAGATGCTGGCCGATATCAAAATTTTCTGAGCTTGCGAAAGTACTTTTCCAATTGGGGCCAGAGTATGAAGTTGTGCTGATTGGGACAAAAAAAGAACTGGCCTATGAAAAATTCTTCCTGAATTCATTGTCGGAAGATGAAGTAAAACGGGTCACCAGCTATATCGGGAAAACCGATCTGAAGCAATTGATGGGTATTATAGAAAACATAGATGTGCTCGTTACCGGAGATACCGGACCGCTTCATCTTGCCGTCGCGCTGAAAACCAAAACTGTCAGCCTTTTCGTGACAGCAAATCCTGACCATACGGGGCCTTATCAGGATATGGAATTGCATCAGGTCATGCGTGTTTCTACAGATATTAAAAATCTGGCAGCAGATATAAAAATACAGCCTTTAGCTATCATTAATGCTGAGGATGTTATGGAAAGAATTGAATTATTGTTACCGCTCTGAGGGTGAGAGCAAGGGAATAGCTATTTTTCCCTTGCTCTGTTTCGCCATTTACTATCGGGCTTTCTTTATTTCTCCGGCCAGCAAAACACCTATCGGGAACCAGAATAAGTACCAGCTTTCGCTGGGATTACTGATATTGAACATTCCCTGCGAAACATAAAAGATCAGCATGAATATGAAGATAGCTGCCTCAAAACGTCTTTCTTCCTTGATGTAACATAACGCCCTGTAAGCGATATAACCCAGCAGCATCAGAAGTGAAATGACACCGACCAACCCGCCTTTCAGCATGCTCCCAAGATACAAGCTATGTGTCGTTGTGATGTGTTCGCCACTGTAATTAATGAAATTCAGACTCTTATCAAAACCGTAACCGAAAACAATGTCAGGAGAGATCACTTCAAACGTATGTCGCCAGATACTAAGACGTAAGTAAACCTGCGATGACAACTCCTGAAAACGTTCAATGACCATCTCAGTAATGCCAATATATGACATGGCTGTAATGACAACGGCCAGTGCGATGGCTGCAATTAAAACGTTTTTCCTGGAAAGAATTTTATAGTGTGACGTGACGATCAGCGAGATCACCAGAGCAATAAAGGGCCCGCGGCTTTGAGTGAGTAATAATGCGATGAAAAGTATAGAGGCTGTGATGATAAACACAGGTTTCTTACTCTCTTTGAACGCCAGCAATGAGAGAATTATCCCGATTGAAAAGTATCCGCCGACATCGATGACATTACTCGGGCCGGGAGATATTGGGCTCATCAGTCGGTTGGTCAGTAAATTTTGATAATCAACAACAATTAAGAAAAGCGCCAAAGCAACAAATCCGAAAATTATCGCTGCCAGAGCAATCTCTCTTTTCTCGCTGCTTAATATTTTCGCGACCATGGCGACAAAGATCAGAATGTATAAACTGTGTGTTAACGCTGACTCAAGGTTTGACGGGATGTCTCCCCAAAGGGTGCTCAGCGAAAAATACAACAGATAAATTGAGCAAAAAAGCAGCCCATAAAGCATCTGTTTTTTATGCAGAAGGGTATCGCGAAATGTTTTGTTTCTGAAAATTAGGAAAAGGAAAACTATTCCCGATAAATGGAAAAGGTTTGTCGATCTTGTATAGCCGCAAAAAATTGCACTGAAGAAAAGAAACAATGTAAAGAATAAATAATAAAGATGCTCTGCATTAATTCTTCTTAAAAAATGCATCATTATATGAAACCTTTTCAAAAATGTAGTCTGGAATAGCACTATTGACTGAAAGATTAACAACTCTTATTTTCTTATCTTTAAGTAATAAGCTGGCATGTTGAAATGCAGGTAAAACAAGGTTTGTGAAAATACCTTTAAGGTTCGTGGGTTGCATATCGCTCTGGCTTTCATAAAACCGGGGTTTATCAAAGTTGTTCATATCCAGGCCTGCGATAAACAGTTCGGTAAAACCAAGATACAGGGAAATCTGTAATGCCCAGTAAATCACGGTACCGGCATCAAAAATCCCCTGCCGGATATCCGTTGAAAAACCGATATCTGCGCGGTCCGGAGCAAACTCAGCTGAGCTCTCTTTAACAACATAAAAACCTTTTAGCTCATGAGGTTTGAGTGCAGGCTGGTAAATTCTACAAGCAGCATCTTCGATAAGCGCTAATGTACACTGAATATTTTCTAATCCGAAGCGATCAACGATTCTGGCTATGCCATGCGCCGTCGTAAATAAGGTCAAATTACGTGCGGCAATAATGTTAGCTACGATTTCGGGCTTTTTATCGAAGAATCCCATGTCAACGATAACGTAAAACGAGAATTCAAAAAATTGGCTCAGCGACCAGGCTCCGTTAACGCCAAAAGCGGGAATCGGGAGAGGGGGTTGGGTAAAATCAATTTCTTTTACGGAAGGCCCGGTGGCAGTCAGCATTACCGGCCCGGAAAACTTTCCTTTTAAGGAGGAAAGATCGGCTATGGGTACATACTGGCCGCGATATTCGAGTTTAGTTATTTCCCCCGAACGCGCTCTGTCTATTTTCATATAGGGCCATAAATTTTCATTGTGCCTGTATGACCGCGGGTGCGTGTATCGGTAAATCTGTTTGAAAAAAGATCCCACGATTAACCGGCCTCCTTATCGAGCAGTGTTTTTACCTGTTCAGGAAGAATGTCCGCCATTTGATTCCCGGATAGCGGGCGGCAAATAAACTGATTCTTCCCATATCCCCCGATCAGCCCAGGATCTGTCGGGCCGTAAAGCGTGATATTTGGGCGATCCAGTGCGGCAGTCAGATGACTCAGGCCGGTATCGACTGAAACGACAGCCTTTGCTCCTGCCAACACTTCGGCCACATTTTGCAGGCTTAATTTGGGTAATACTTCAACGAAAGGGAAACCTTCTGCAAGTCGCAGCGCACGCTGATATTCGTGTTCCGCGCCCCACGGCAGTTTGATACGGATATTCTGCGTACTGAGCAGGCCAATCAGTTCGCGCCAGTGCTCTTCAGGCCAGTGTTTATCAGCGCGAGTAGTGGCGTGAAGGAAGGCCAGATACTGGCCAGCATCTTGCGATGGATGTGAAAGGAAGCGTGCGGCGATGGCGTAGTCGCCCTGAGTCGCCGGCTTTTGATAGCCCAGACTTTTTGCGAAAAGCTCACGGGTGCGTTCGACAGCATGCTGTTTTTTATCGATCTCGTGACGTTGATTGTAAAACCAGCTGGCAAAAGGTTCGCGGGCACTTTTGCAATCCTGACCGTGCTTTTCGCCTTTTGCGACACGGGTAATCAGTGCCGCGCTTTTGATCAGGCCTTGTGCGTCGATGACGGCATCGTAAGTTCGTGACTGCACTTCACGTTTGAAATCACAACGTTGCTGGCGGGTTTCGGAACCAAACCAGTTTTTGCGCCAGCGCCGGATGGCTACCGGGATAACGCGGTCTACCGCTGGATGCCATCCGGGAATTTGAGTGAAACCTTCCTCCACGACCCAGTCAAACCGGATCCCAGGGATAGCCTGCATGGCATCCGTCAGTGCCGGGAGAGTATGCAGGACGTCACCCATTGACGATGTTTTGACGATGAGAACCCGCATTACTGCTCCTTCCCCGAATTCAGTAGCTGACTTAATTCCTGATAGACCTGTTCTGGCTGAATATCGATCAGACTCTGGTGATAGCCTTCTTCGGCATCGCCTTTGCGGACTTTATGATAGCCGGTGATGAGGCGGATAACTTTGGCCCGATGACTGAGCGGCGGGGTGAAATCCGGGCTGCTCGGCCCGTACAGAGCAACCAGCGGTTTATCCAGCGCGGCCGCTACATGCATCAGCCCTGAGTCATTGCTGACGACGGCCTGACAGGCGGCAATCATTACAACAGCCTGATCCAGCGACGTTTTTCCCGCCAGATTCAGGCAGAAAGGCTGGGCGCCTTCCGTCAGAGACTGGCGTATTTGTTCGCCCGCCTGATGGTCTTTCGCAGAACCAAAGAGCACCACCTGCTGGCCTTCGCCAATCAGTTTTTCGGCAAGAGCGGCGTAATGATAGTGCGGCCAGCGCTTTGCCGGGCCAAATTCTGCACCCGGACAAAAGCCCACAAGCGGCCTGTTATCGCTGACGGCAAATGAGATTTTAACCGCCGCCACTTCCGCTTCTGACACCTGTAATTTCGGCCAGAGAATCGGCTGCGGCAGGTCGGCAGCGGTGCGGATTTGTTGCGCGTCGTAGCCCAGCGCGGCATAGCGCTGAACCATCAGAGGAAAGGCGGCTTTATCGAGAACACGCAGGTCATTGAGCAGGCCATAACGCATTTCGCCACGCCAGCCGGTACGCTGAGGAATGCGGGCAAAGAACGGAACCAGTGCTGATTTGAACGAGTTAGGTAGCACGAAGGCGCGCTGATATTGTTCGCCACGAAGTGAAATGCCCAGACGGCGACGCTCACCGAGTTCCAGAGCACCGTGGCCTAACGGCATCGGCAGAGCCTGACGCACCTCCGGCATCCGGTCGAGTAAAGGACGGCACCATGCAGGTGCCATCACGTCGATTTGCGCTTCCGGATGCGCTGCTTTCAGCGTGCGGTAGAGACTTTGTGACATCATCATGTCACCGACCCATGACGGCCCAATTACCAGTATTTTCATACCGTTAATCCATTCCTCAATCAGCGGACTTATACTGTGCGGTTAAGCCAGCTCATGTATTCCGTTACGCCTTCAGCAACCGTTTTGAACGGTTTGTCGTAACCGGCGTTACGCAGCGCGGTCATATCGGCCTGTGTAAAGGACTGATAACGGCCTTTCAGTTTTTCCGGGAAAGGAATGTATTCGATATCGCCAGATTTGTGGTAAGCAACGACGGCATCCGCAACGGCCTGGAAGGATTCTGAACGGCCCGTCCCGCAGTTGAAAATACCGGAAACACCGTTCTGCCAGAACCACAGGTTCACGGCGGCTACGTCACCCACGTAGATGAAATCGCGTTTGAAACCTTCGCTGCCTGAGAACAATTTCGGATTTTCACCGGCTTTGATCTGATTGTTCAGGTGGAACGCAACGCTGGCCATACTGCCTTTATGGCCTTCACGCGGCCCGTAAACGTTGAAGTAACGGAAACCACAAATTTGTGAATCCGCATGAGGCAGAATTTCGCGAACATACTGGTCAAACAGGAACTTGGAGTAACCGTAGACGTTCAGCGGTTGTTCGTATTTACGGTCTTCTACAAAGCTGGTGCTCTGGCTGCCATAAGTGGCGGCAGAAGAGGCGTAAAGGAAAGGAATGCTGCGATCCAGGCAATAGTGCAGGATATCTTTTGAATACTGATAGTTGTTATCCATCATGTATTTGCCGTCCCACTCGGTGGTGGACGAACAGGCGCCTTCGTGGAAAATGGCGTCAATATCACCCAAATCGTCGCCTGCTACGATGCTGGCAATAAAATCTTCTTTGTCACAATAATCCGCAATATCCAGATCAACCAGATTGACGAATTTGGTGCCGTCTTTCAGGTTATCAACCACCAAAATATCGCGGTATCCCATATCATTGAGCGATTTAATAATATTGCTGCCGATAAAACCAGCACCGCCAGTGACGATAATCATGGGATCCACCTTTAATCATTTTAAGAACCGCGCACCATGCGCAGCCTGTAATTGGGTAATATCATAACACTTCATTATGAAGCTCACATTGGGAAGGTGTCCGATAACACGCATTCTTGTGTTTCAGACCGTAAGGCGTGAACTATGCTGCAAAACAAAGATATTGTGAGCAGTTCCATCGTTATTTCATATCCAGATTAGTAATGTATTCCGTGAATGAGTCATTTCAGGAGAATACTGTATGTCTGTTTCGTTTTATCGGCAGTTGGAAGACCAGCTTGATCAGGCGCGGGCTGATGGATTGTTTAAAGAAGAACGCATTTTAACGACGCCTCAGCAAGCCGAAGTGTCTGTCGCGGGCGGTAAGCCGGTCATCAATTTCTGTGCGAATAACTATCTTGGATTAGCGAATCATCCGGAGCTGATCCGGGCCGCGAAAGAGGGGCTCGACAGCCATGGTTTTGGTATGGCGTCGGTGCGTTTTATCTGCGGTACACAAGATGCCCATAAAGCACTCGAACATCGTCTGGCTGATTTTCTCGGTATGGACGACGCAATCCTCTATTCCTCCTGTTTTGATGCTAATGGTGGTTTATTCGAAACGCTGCTGGGTGAGGAAGACGCCATTATTTCGGATGCACTTAACCACGCATCAATAATCGATGGCGTCCGGTTGTGCAAAGCGAAACGCTATCGCTATGCCAACAATAATATGGACGAACTCGAAGCCCGCTTACAGCAGGCGAAAGATGACGGTGCCCGGCATATTCTGGTCGCAACCGACGGCGTATTTTCCATGGATGGTGTAATTGCTAACCTGAAAGGTGTTTGCGATCTGGCGGAACGTTTTGATGCGCTGGTTATGGTCGACGATTCCCATGCTGTCGGTTTTGTCGGTACCGAAGGACGAGGTACTCATGAATATTGTGACGTGATGGGGCGGGTAGATATCATCACCGGTACGCTCGGCAAAGCGCTGGGCGGCGCTTCCGGCGGTTATACCGCAGCACGTCAGGAGGTCATTGACTGGTTACGCCAGCGCTCACGTCCTTATCTTTTCTCCAATTCTTTAGCACCTTCGATAGTTTCAGCCTCGCTGAAAGTCCTCTCCATGCTCGAGGAAGGCAGTGAACTGCGCGAACGGTTGCTCAGTAATGCCAAACTGTTCCGTGAAAAAATGACCGCAGCAGGCTTCACGCTGGCCGGCGCCGATCACGCCATCATTCCTGTCATGCTCGGCGAAGCCCGTTTAGCGCAAGAATTTGCCGCGCTTTTGCAGCAGGAAGGCATCTATGTCACCGGTTTCTTTTATCCGGTAGTGCCGCAAGGGCAGGCGCGTATCCGTACTCAGATGTCTGCGGCGCACAGCACGGAACAAATCGAAAAGGCGGTTGAAGCCTTTACCCGTATTGGCAAAAAACTTGGCGTGATCGCCTGAGGAGTTTTCATGAAAGCCTTAGCAAAACTCAAACGTGAAGAAGGCATCTGGATGACGGATGCGCCGGTACCGGAAATGGGCCATAACGATTTGCTGATCAAAATCCGCAAAACCGCTATCTGCGGAACGGATGTCCATATTTATAACTGGGATGCATGGTCGCAGAAAACGATCCCCGTGCCGATGGTGGTAGGGCATGAATACGTTGGCGAAGTTGTCGGCATTGGCCAGGAAGTTAAAGGCTTCAGCATCGGCGATCGGGTTTCCGGTGAAGGCCATATCACCTGCGGGCATTGCCGTAACTGCCGGGGCGGTCGCACGCACTTATGCCGAAATGCGCAGGGCGTCGGGGTCAACCGTCCGGGCGCTTTCGCGGAATATCTGGTTTTGCCTGCATTCAATGCGTTCAAAATTCCGGACAATATTTCTGATGATCTGGCGGCTATTTTCGACCCGCTGGGCAATGCGGTGCATACCGCGCTGTCTTTTGATCTCGTCGGTGAAGATGTGCTGATAAGCGGTGCCGGTCCTATTGGGATTATGGCCGCCGCGATTTGCAAACACGTCGGCGCGCGCCATGTGGTGATCACCGACATGAATGAATACCGGCTGGAGCTGACGCGAAAAATGGGCGTGACAAGGGCGGTCAATGTCAGTCAGCAAAGCCTGCCGGACGTCATGGAAGAACTCGGAATGACAGAAGGGTTTGACGTCGGACTGGAAATGTCCGGCGCACCGGCGGCGTTTCGCAGCATGCTCAGTGCCATGAATCATGGCGGACGGATTGCCATGCTCGGCATTCCTTCCACAGAAATGGCCATCGACTGGAATCAGGTGATTTTCAAGGGGCTGTTTATCAAAGGGATCTATGGCCGGGAAATGTTTGAAACCTGGTACAAAATGGCGGCGCTAATTCAGTCAGGGTTAGATCTCACGCCGTTGATTACTCACCATTTCCCGATAGATGAATTCCAGAAAGGGTTTGATGCAATGCGGTCTGGCCACTCAGGAAAAGTGATTTTGGACTGGTAGTATGGGTTGCTCGTACTGATGTGCGGGGCCTCTTGTGTCAAAGAGGCCCTGAAGTGTTATTTTTGAGGCGCAATAGTTGGCTCTGCTACCACCGGCGCAGCAGTTGGTTTCTCAACAAAGCTGACCCAAACCCCATATTGCCGCTCTACGAACTGAATGGCTGGCAGCGATTGCAGGCTTTCTCCCACGGCGTTAAACAGGCTGCCGGCGTAAACGGGTTGGACAGGATGTTTGATCTTGCACTGGCTGATGCCTTTGCGTGATGGTTTGGCAGACGGGATATTCACCGGTTTGCCCGAAGGCGCGCTGCGCTGGGCTTCATCTAACAAATCACTTGGGCGCACCAGCACAATATCTGACGGTAAATTTGGCAGCATTTGTTGCAGCACTTTTACCGTCGTCGGATGCGGGTGGCCGATGGCAATGGCATAACCATTTTTGCGGGCTAACTGAATCGCGCGCTCGAACTGGCGGCGGATTTCGGCTTCATTTTGCACATCATCTAAAAAGACATTGCGCTTGATGACTTTCACGCGGGTGCCTTGAGCGGCTTTCATGGACTGCGTGTTGCCGATGGTCATGCTGTCGAGAAAGAACAGGTTATGAGCATTCATCGCCTGCATGACGTTTTCCATCCCCGTCAGGCTTGAG